>Ga0302324_100022342_pt1 | contig 12287 bp, 8 predicted proteins | sample Palsa_T0_1_FD_201949 | JGI IMG/M metagenome (GOLD analysis project Ga0302324, IMG submission 201949) | Peat permafrost microbial communities from Stordalen Mire near Abisko, Sweden - Palsa_T0_1 | ecosystem: Environmental > Terrestrial > Soil > Palsa > Peat permafrost | place: Sweden: Abisko...
CATCTGGGCCCCCCGGAGAGTCAGGGAAGTGGGGGCTCAGTTCCCTGACCGACAGGGGCGAGTTTCCCCGTCCCAAGCTTTGTTCAAACCAAACCTGCCCCAAAACATTCGGCTCGACCCCTCTGCGACCGTCCTGTGGCAACAGTAGCACCTCAACTCCGACCCCGCGGAATGGTGGCACCGTGCGTACTTTTCACGTACCTCGTGTGGCCGGACCGGTGAAGAATTGGTCGCCGGGACGAACCGAGCCGGCCGCCTCGGCCTCATGGCGGAGCGTCTGGTCGGCCTCACCGCTCCACGCTCCGACCGCCAGTCGCTCACGGTCGGCGTCCATCGGCGATCCGCCCAGATCGGCGTTGACGATCCGCGCGCACTTGCGGCCCTCGGCGATCGCGGTGACGACCAGCGATTGGCCGATCCGCGCATCGCCGCAGGCGTACACGCGCCCGACCGTGGTCCGATAGGTCTGCAGCGTCTTGACGTTGCCGCGCCGGTCGAGCTCCAGGCTCAGCGGCTCGATCACACCGCCCCGTTCGGGCCCGATGAACCCGATCGCGATCAGGACGAGGTCGGCCTCCAGCACGAATTCCGAGCCCGGCACCGGCGTCAGGTCCCGTGACGACGTGCCCGTCACCTGACGCGCGTAGACGTGGCTGACGGCGCCGTCGCGCCCGCCGAAGCCGGTCACCTCGGTCCCCCACCGCCGCCGGCCCCCCTCGTCCAGCGCGTACGTCGTCTCGGTGCGCTTGGGCGGCAGCGGCCACGGCGTGCGCGGGTCCTCGCCGCCGGGCATCTGCGCGTAGACGTCCAGCATGCTCACGCTCGCCGCCCGCTCGCGATGCGAGTTGGAGATGCAGTCCATGCCGGTGTCGCCGCCGCCGATCACGATCACCTTCTTGCCCTCGGCGGTGATCCTCGCCTCGGGCTCGGTTTCCTGGAACGGCCGTCCCTGGCTGGAGGCGACCCAGCGGTTGCGCTGGTACAGGTAGTCCATCGCCGGGTGGATCCCGGCAAGCTCGTGGTTGGGCACGTCCAGGCCGCGCGGGATCCGCGAGCCAATCGCGACCACGACCGCGTCGAAGCGCTCCTGCAGCTCGGTGGCGGTCACCTCGGAGCCGATGTCGGTGTCGAACCGGAACTCGATCCCCTCCTGGGCCAGGATCGACACGCGCCGGTCGATGATCCACTTCTCGAGCTTCGCGTCGGGGACGCCGAACCGCAGCAGCCCACCGGGTCCCTCGTCACGCTCGTAGACGGTGACCGAGTGCCCGTTGTGGTTGAGCTCGGCGGCGGCGGCGAGGCCGGCCGGGCCCGAGCCGATCACCGCGACCGTCCGGTCGGTGCGGCGCACCGGCGGGCTGGGCGTGATCCACCCCTCCGAGTACGCGCGCTCGACGATCGCCAGCTCGATCTGCTCGATCGTGACCGGGTCGTCGTTGATCTTCAGCACGCATGAGGACTCGCACGGCGCCGGGCAGATCAGGCCCGTGAACTCCGGGAAGTTGTTGGTCGCGTGCAGCTGCTCGATCGCCTCACGCCACTTGCCCCGGTAGACGAGATCGTTCCAGTCGGGGATCAGGTTGCCCAGCGGGCACCCCTCGTGGCAGAACGGGACGCCGCAGTCCATGCAACGGGCGCCCTGGCGCTGCAGCTCAGACTCGGGCTGGAGCGAGAAGTACTGGTCGTAGTCGTCGATCCGGCGGCGCGGGTCACGCTTGTCGAATCCGACGCGGTGGATCTTGAGAAACGCTCCGAGCTCGCCCATGTGAACGCTCCAGAGTATCTGAGATGATCGGCGCCACGATGGAGACGATCACGCCGCTCGGGCGTTTCTCGCTGCGCGCCGCCGCGGCGTTCGGTTTCGGCCCGACCGAGGGCCGCCCGCCGACGTTCGACGGTTCGCTGCGACTGGCGTTCTGTGTCGACGGCGGCCGCGGCTATGCGGGGGCGGTGCTCAGGCAGCGTGGCGACGACGAGCCGGTGGGGGTCGAGCTGACGCTGAGTGACGGGGCGCCGCCCGAGGCGGCGCTCGCGCAGGTGGCGCGGACCGTGTCGCTGGACCATGACGGCGCGGCGTTCCAGGCCGTCGGCGAGCGCGACCCGGTGATCGGCGCGCTCCAGCGCGCCCATCCGGGCCAGCGGCCGGTGCTCTTCCATTCGCCGTACGAGGCGGCGGCATGGTCGGTGATCTCGGCCCGCCGGCCGGCGGCGCAGGGCGCCAAGGTCCGCGCCGCGCTCTCCGAGCGGCTCGGCCGGACGTTCGAATTGGTCGGGCGCACGCTGCACGCCTTCCCGCAGCCGTCGGCGCTGGCGCAGATCCCCGACGCATTCCCGGGCCTCAATGACACCAAGGTGCAGCGACTGCGCCAGGTTGCCGCCGCCGCGGCCGCCGGCGACCTGGACGTCGCCCGGATCCGTGAGCTCGGGCCCGAGGCGGCCTTCGAGCACGTGCAGCGCCTGCCGGGGATCGGCCCGTTCTACGCGTCGCTGATCGTGCTCCGGGCGTCGGGCTTCGCCGACGCCTGGCTGGGCCTGCCGGAGCGGCGCGGCGCCGACCATGCCGCCAGGTACTACGGGGTCGACGACGCAGACCGAGACCGACGCCTCGCCGAGATCGCCGACGGTTGGCGCCCATTTCGCACGTGGTGCCTGGTCCTGGTGCGGCTCGCCGGCGACCGCGGCACGCGGCTGTAGGGTTGCGAAGCGAGAAAGCGACTCATATGGACGCTTAAACGCGACGGTGGTGCGAGGGCCCGCGTTTACCGGCAGGCGAGCCCGCCGTCAGCCGGCGGCGACGGCGGCTTCATCGCCCTCTTCGGACTCGGCCTCGGCCTGGCGCTGCTCCAGCACGCGGCGGTAGTCACGCGGCATCACCTTGATGAACCGCTCGCGCTCGCGGTCCCAGGTCGCCAGCAGCTTGCGCGCCACCAGCGAGCCGGTCCGGGCCGCATGCTCGGCGATCAACGAGCGCAGCTCGCCGTCATCCTCGTCGGTGACCCGCTCCAGCTCGACCAGCTCGAGGTTGCAGCGCTGCTCGAACTGGCGCGGCTGCCGGCTGTAGACGTAGGCGATCCCGCCGCTCATCCCGGCCGCGAAGTTGCGCCCCGTCGGGCCGAGCACGACCACCCGGCCGCCGGTCATGTACTCGCAGCCGTGATCGCCGACGCCCTCGACGACGGCCAGCGCGCCTGAGTTGCGCACCGCGAACCGCTCGCCCGCGAGCCCGCGGAAGAACGCGCGGCCGGCGGTCGCCCCATACAGGACGGTGTTGCCGACGAGCATGTTCTCCTCCGGGCGGAACAGCGCCGTCTGCGGCGGCCGCACCGAGACGACCCCACCCGACAGCCCCTTGCCGGTGTAGTCGTTGGTCTCGCCGTGCAGCGCAAACGTCACGCCCGGCGCCAGCCAGGCGGCGAAGCTCTGGCCGGCCGAGCCGTTGAAGGTGATCTCGATCGTCCCCTCGGGCAAGCCGTGCGGCCCGCGCCGGCGGGCGATCTCGCCCGACAGGATCCCGCCGACGGTGCGGTTGATGTTGCGGACCGGGATCGGCCCGTGACGGACCGGCTCGCCGGACTCGATCGCGGGGTCGCACATCGAGACGAGCTCCCAGTCCAGCGCGTCGTCGAGCACCTTCATCTGCGAGCTCGTGTGCCGGCGCGCCACCTCGGGTGGCAGATCGAGCGTGGCCAGCACCATCGAGAGGTCGATCCCCCGTGTCTTCCAGTGCTCGATCGCCTCGTCGACCTCCAGCAGCTCCGCATGGCCGATCAGGTCCTCGAAGCGGCGGATCCCCATCCCCGCCATCAGCGAGCGGACCTCCTCGGCGACGAACAGCAGGTAGGCGGTGACGTGCTCGGGCACGCCGGCAAAGCGCGAGCGCAACTCGGGATCCTGGGTGGCGATCCCGACCGGACACGTGTTGAGATGACAGACGCGCATCATGATGCAGCCGAGCGCGATCAGCGGCGCGGTCGAGAAGCCGAACTCGTCGGCCCCCAGCAACGCGGCGATCACGACGTCGCGACCGGTCTTGATCTGGCCGTCGACCTCGACCCTGACCCGGCTGCGCAGATCGTTGAGCAGCAGCGTCTGCTGGGTCTCGGCCAGCCCGATCTCCCACGGCACGCCCGCCGACTGCACCGAGGACTGCGGTGAGGCGCCGGTGCCGCCGTCGTGCCCGGAGATCGTCAGGTGGTCGGCGTTGGCCTTGGCGACGCCGGAGGCGACCGTCCCGACCCCCACCTCGGACACGAGCTTGACCGACACCGACGCCGTCGGGTTGGCGCAGCGCAGGTCGTAGATCAGCTGCTTGAGGTCCTCGATCGAGTAGATGTCGTGGTGCGGCGGGGGCGAGATCAGCCCGACCCCCGGGGTCGAGAAGCGGATCTTGGCGATGTAGTCGTCGACTTTGTGGCCGGGAAGCTGGCCACCCTCGCCGGGCTTCGCGCCCTGGGCCATCTTGATCTGCAGCTGGTCGGCGTTGACCAGGTAGTCGATCGTCACCCCGAAGCGGCCGGAGGCGACCTGCTTGATCGCGGAGCGGCGCAGGTCGCCGTTGGCGTCGGCGGTGAAGCGCTCGGGATCCTCCCCGCCCTCGCCCGTGTTGGACTTGCCGCCGAGTCGGTTCATCGCGATCGCGAGCGTCTCGTGGGCCTCGCGCGACAACGAGCCGAGGCTCATCGCGCCGGTCGAGAACCGCTTGACGATCTCGGTGGCGGGCTCGACCTCCTCGACCGGGATCGATTCCTGGGCGAATCGCAGCCGCATCAGCCCGCGCAGCGCCGCATCGCGGGTCGCCTCGTCGTTGGCCTGGCGGGCGAAGTCGTCGTAGATCTCCTGGGGCTCGCGCGCCGCCGGCAGGCCGTTCGCGTGCGCGTTCCCGTTCCCGTTGGCATGGTGGCCATTGGCGCCAGCCGCAAGCTCCTGCGTGGCCTTGGCCCGGACCGCGTGCTGCAGGCTGGCGATCGTGTCCGGGTTCCAGATGTGGCGCTCGCCGTCCCGGCGCCACTGCAACACGCCGCCGACCGGCAGCACCTCACGGTCGGTCCGCGGGTAGGCGCGGAAGTGGCGGCCGAGCGCCTCGGCGGCAAGCACGTCGAGCCCGATACCGCCGATCCGCGATGCGGTGCCGGTGAAGTGCTCGTCGATCAGTTCGCGCTCGAGCCCGACGGCCTCGAAGATCTGCGCGCCGCAGTAGGACTGAATCGTCGAGATCCCCATCTTCGAGATCGTCTTCAGCAGGCCCTTGCCGATCGCCTTGACGATCCGTTCCGCCGCCTGCTCGGTGGTCAGGTCCCCGGGCAGCAGCGAGCGCTCGGCCAGCTCCTGGAGGGACTCGAACATCAGGTAGGGGTTGATCGCCGACGCGCCGTACCCGATCAGCGTGGCCATGTGGTGGATGTCCCGCGGCTCGCCGGACTCGATCACGAGACCCGTGCGCAGGCGGGTGCCGCCGCGGACCAGGTGGTGGTGGACGGCCGAGACCGCCAGCAGGGACGGGATCGCGACGCGCTCGGGGCCGAGGTTGCGGTCCGACAGGATCAGGATGTTGGCACCATGATCGACCTGGGCGGCGGCCTCGTCGCACAGCGCCTGGAGCCGGGCGCGCATGCCGTCGACGCCGCCCTCGACCGGCCAGGTGATGTCGAGCGTCGCGGCGTCGAAGATCTCATGCGAGACCTGGCGGAGCTTCTCGAGCTGGTGGTTGCGCAGGATCGGCTGCGGGATCACCAGCTGGTGGGCCTGCTCGGGCGCCTCGGTCAGCAGGTTCAACTCCGCGCCGACGCCGGTGTGCAGCGACATCACGACGTTCTCGCGGATCGAGTCGACCGGCGGGTTGGTGACCTGCGCGAACAACTGCTTGAAGTAGCTAAACAGCGGCGGCTGGCGATCCGACATCACCGCCAGCGCGGCATCGTTGCCCATCGACGCGACCGGCTCCTCGCCGTTGGAGGCCATCGGCGCGATGATCAGCTTGAGGTCCTCCTGGGAGTAGCCGAACGCCAGCTGCTTGGAGCGCAGCGGCTCCACCCGCGGGACCCGCGGCTCGCGGTCGGGCAGGTCGTCGATCGCGACGACCGACCGCTGATACCACTCGCCGTAGGGCTTGCGCCGGGCGACCCGCCGCTTGACCTCCTCGTCGGCGACGATGTGGCCAGCGTCGAGGTCGAGCAGGAACAGCTTGCCCGGCGCCAGCCGGCCCTTGCGCTGGACGTGCTCGGGCGCGACCGTGATCACCCCGGTCTCGGACGCCAGCACCACGTAGCCCTCGGTGTCCTGGACCCAGCGTCCCGGACGCAGGCCGTTTCGGTCGAGCGCCGCCCCCGCCCAGCGGCCGTCGGTGAAGACAACCGCCGCGGGTCCGTCCCACGGCTCCATCAGGCAGGAGTGGAAGTCGTAGAACCCCTTGATGTCCGGATCCAGGTCGGTATAGGTCCGGTAGGCCTCGGGGATCATCATCATCATCGCGTGCGGGATCGAGCGGCCCGACAGGACCAGCAGCTCCAGCACGTTGTCGAACGTCGCCGAGTCAGAGCCGCCGTCGCGGACCACCGGCAGCACCTTCTGCAGGTCGTCGCCGAGCAATTCCGAGGCCAGCTGGGATTCCCGTGCGCGGGTCCAGTTGACGTTGCCGCGCAGGGTGTTGACCTCGCCGTTATGGGCGATCATCCGGAACGGATGAGCCAGCTCCCAGCTCGGGAACGTGTTGGTCGAGACGCGCGAGTCCCCGCGCGCGATCCGGCTGGCCAGCCGCGGGTCGCGCAGATCGGGGAAGTAACGCGGCAGCTGCGGCGCGGTCAGCATCCCCTTGTAGACGAGCGTGCGGCTCGAGAAGCTCGGCAGCGCCAGGTCGGTGCCGGCGGTCAGCTCGATCACGCGCCGGATTACGTACAGCTTGCGCTCGAACGCCCCCTGGTCTTCGATCTCGCCGGCGGCCTTGACGATCACCTGGCGGATCACCGGCGCGGCCATCCGGGCGATCTCGCCGACGAACCGGTCGTCGACCGGGACGTCACGCCACCAGATCACGCGCTGCCCCTCGGCGGCGACCGTGTCCTCGATCAGCTGCTCGAGCTCGGCGCGGCGCTCGGGATCACGCGGCAGGTAACAGACGCCGACGCCGTAACGACCGACCGGCGGCAGCTCGACGCCCGCCACCGCGCCGCGGATGAACGAGTCCGGGATCTGCAGCAGGATCCCCGCACCGTCGCCGGTGTTGGGATCGGCGCCCTCGGCGCCCCGGTGCTCCATGTGCTCCAGCGCCTCGAGCGCCTTCTCGACCACGGCGTGCGTGCCCTCCCCCCAGAGCTTGGCGACCAGCGCGATCCCGCAGCTGTCGTGCTCGTACCGACTGTCATAGAGGCCGGCGGCCTCGGGGGCGATGCGGTCCATATGGCGGTGCCTCAGGGGGCTCGGGGGCTGGATCAGGCACTGCAGCGCAGTCCGCGAATGTTACAGAGCGGATCGTGGGCGCCCGTCGACGGGCGGCGTAGGTGCGCGCCCCGTCAGGTCTTGGTCTTGGCGCGCTTGGCGGGCGCCTTGGCCGCGGTGGTCTTCTTCGATGACGACTTCGACGACGACTTGGCGGACTTGGCGGGGTGCGGGTCGTCGGAGTCGCCGGAGCGCACGTCGGCCAGGCTGGCCTCGAGCGCCGCCATCAGGTCAGGCACCGGCTGGTCATCCTCGGCCTCCGGCGCGACGGCGATCTCCTCACCGTTGGCCTTGCGCTCGATCAGGTCGAGCACCCGCTCGCGGTACTCGTCCTTGAACCTGGTCGGGTCGAAGTCCGCCGACAGCGAGTCGATCAGCTGCTGGGCCATCGTCAGCTCGCGCTTGCTCGCCTCGGCGTCAGCCAGGCCGTCGAGCTCGTCGAGGCGGTCGGGCGAGAGCACCTCGTCGCCGAACAGCATCGTCGAGAGGCCCATCGCATCGCCGATCGGGCGCAGCGCGCACAGCTGCTGCTTGGAGCGGATCACGACCTTGCCGATCGCGACCTTGCCGGCCTCGCGCATCGCCTCCAGCAGCAGCCGGTAGGCCTTCGCCCCCCCGGTCGCCGGCGCCAGGTAATAGGAGTGGTCGTAGTAGATCGGGTCGATCTCGGCCAGATCGACGAACTCCTCGATGTCGATCGTCTTCGTCGCCTTCGGGTCGAGCGCGTCGAGCTCCTCGGGCTCGATCAGCACGTAGCGGTCGGGCGTGAGCTCATAGCCCTTGACGATGTCCTCGAACGCCACCTCGTCACCGGTCGACCCGTCCACCCGCTTCTGTTTGATCCGGCTGCCGGTCTTGGAGGACAGCTGGTGGAAGCGCACCGACTTGGGGGAAGTGGCGGAGTACAGCTTGACGGGCACATTGACCAAGCCGAAGCTGATCGCACCGCTCCAGATCGCACGTGGCATGGGGGGTTTGTATAGCGGAACGCCCGTTTGAGCAAGTGTTGATGCTTGTCTTGCCACGCCGACCGTGCGACCGTTCCCGGACCTACGACTGAGGGAGGGGACCATGCGGGGAAGGACGATGACGGCGGTCGCCGCGGCGGCGGCGCTGGCGGCGACCGGGGCGGTCGCGGTCGGCGGCGCGACCGCGGCGGCGCCGAAGCCGGCCAAGACGGTGAAGGGCAGCCTGATCACCGCCAAGCTGCACACGCTGAAGCCGGGAACGAAGGTGGCGTCGTCCAGAATCGGCACGCGCACGTTGGTCAACGCCAACGTCGGCTGGGCGCTGGCGGCCGGTCAACAGGCCCAGTACGCGGCGACGACGACGAACGGCGGCAAGACGTGGACGATCGCCAGCCCGGCGTTGCATGTGGACGCCGCGCAGGCGCCGCTGGCGGTCACGCAGATGGGCGCAACGAGCGCCAAGGTCGCCTACGCGTTCGGCTCGGGACAGGTCGCCGACGTCACGTCTGACGGCGGCAAGCACTGGTACGCCGCACTGTTCCAGGGCACCGTGATGGCCGTCGTGCCCGGCCTCGGCAGCCGCCAGCTGCTGGCGTTCGTCGACAGCGGCGCATCCGGCACGGGGCCGTCGGGCCCGACATACCAGTACTCGTCGACCAACGGCGGCCAGACCTGGACGCTCGCGCCGGGCAGCTGATCAGCGGCCGACGCCCGACATGTCGGGGTAGCGATCCCCGGAGGCGGCGCCGCGCGGCGCCGCCTCGTCGATCGCGGCGAGCTCCGAATCCGACAGCGAGATCTCGGTCGCCTCGACGTTCTGCTCCAAATAGCTGCGGCGCTTGGTGCCGGGGATCGGCACGATGTCGTCGCCCTGGGCCATCACCCACGCCAGCGCCAGCTGGCCGGGCGTGCAGTCCTTGTCGGCCGCGATCTCCCTGACGCGGTCGACGAGCTCCAGGTTGCGCGTGAAGTTCTCGCCCTGAAAGCGCGGGTTGTGGCGGCGGAAGTCGTCGGGCTCGAAGTCCTCGGGCGAGGTGATCTGACCGGTCAAGAAGCCGCGGCCGAGCGGGCTGTAGGCGACGAACCCGATCCCGAGCTCACGCACGGTGGCGAGGATCTCGTCCTCGGGATCACGCGACCACAGCGAGTACTCGGTCTGCAGTGCACTGATCGGGTGGACCGCGTGCGCGCGCCGGATCGTCTCCGGCGCCGCCTCGGAGAGCCCCAGGAAGCGGACCTTGCCGGCGTCGACCAGCTCGGCCATCGCGCCGACCGTCTCCTCGATCGGCACCTGGGGATCGACTCGGTGCTGGTAGTAGAGGTCGATGTGCTCGACGGCGAGGCGCCGCAGCGACGCGTCGCAGCAGGCGTGCACGTACTCGGGGCGGCCGTTGACCCCGCGCCCGCGCGGGTCCTCCGGATCGCGGACGATCCCGAACTTGGTGGCGAGCACGACTTCGTCACGACGGTCGGCGATCGCTTCGCCGACGAGCCGCTCGTTCGTGTGCGGCCCGTACATGTCGGCCGTGTCGAGCAGATCGACCCCGAGCTCCAGCGCATGCTGGATCGTCGCGACCGCCTCGCCCTCGTCCTGGCTTCCGTAGAACTCCGACATCCCCATGCAACCCAGCCCCTCGGCCGATACGACCAGTCCCTGTGTTCCCAGCGTGCGCTTGTCCATTCTCGTCAGCCTAGGACGCGAAATCCGGGCTCGCCGCGCGCGCCGACTCCGACCGGCCCTTCGGCTCCTCCCATTCCTCCTGGCGCCCGAGCGCGGTCTCGTCGAGCAGGTAGTACGACCCGCCGATCGTCTCGGTCCCGCGGGCGTAGACCGAGTAGGTGTGGAAGATCCCGTCCCCAGCGCGCAGGAACGAGCTGCGGCCGGGGAACTCACCGGCCGGATCGAACCCCATCCGGCGGATCTCGGCAGCGTCCTTGTAGTTGTAGGACGGCGGGGCCACCGCCTCGTCCAGCGTCACCGAGAAGTCGTAGTTGAAGTCCGAGTCGTGTGACGAGTACCAGGGGAACGTCCAGCCCCGCTTGGCCTGGTAGCCGGCGATCTTCTCGTACGGCGCGCGGGAGACGTACGCCAGCGTCGTGTCTCGGACGTGCAGATGCTCGAGCAGCCCGGGCGACATCTCGTCGGCGCCGGCCGTGCAGCTGGCGCAACCGTCCTCCCACTCAGGGTCGAACATGAAGTGGCAGACGATCAGCTGCGTGCGTCCCTCGAACAGCTGCTCGAAGTTGACCTCGCCGTCGGGGCCGGTGAACCGGTAGTCCTTCGCGACCCGGACCATCGGCAGTCGTCGACGATCGGCGATCAGCGAGTCGCGCCAGCGGGTCAGCTCCTTCTCACGCTGCAGCAGCTCCTTGCGGGCATCGAGCCATTGCTCGTGCGACACGACGTCGGGAAGGCTCATTCTCTCCTCCTCAGTGGGCGTTGTTCGGGTGGTCTACCAGCAAGGACCCCGGCGGTCACGAGAACTCATCGGCGCGGCCTCCAGGCTGCGCGCACACCGGCTCAGGCGCCGGCGAAGTGCCGCTGCAGCTCGTTGGCATAGCGGCGTCCGACCTCGTCGGCGTGCGCCGACAGCCATTCGCTGAACCCGATCTCACCGCGCGGCGGCTCGTGGGAGACCAACAGGCCCGCGGTCAGCCCGCTGATCTCGTCGCGCGTCAGCACGACGTCGGACACGAGCCTGCCGAGCCCCCGGGCCGCGAGCGCCATCAGCTGCGCGGGCACCGGCACGATCGGCGCAAACGAGCCGACCGCGCGACGGACGAGCGACACGACTCCGGCGAAGCTCATCTGCTCGGGACCGGCGGCATCGATCACGGTGTCCTGCTCGTCGCCGGCCGCCTGCACGCAGAGCCGCGCGAGGTCGTCGACGTGCACCGGCGCGACCTGGTAGCGGCCGTCGCCGGGCACCGGGAACACCGGCATCCGCCGCAGGATCCACGCGATGTTGTTGACCAGCACATCTCGCTCGCCGCCGAACAGCCAGGTCGGCCGGACGATCGAGTAGGGCGAGCCGGACTGCGCGAGCCCGGACTCGACCAGCGCCTTGCCGCGGAAGTAGGGCAGCGGCGAGGAGAGCGTCGGGTTGGTGATGCTGAGGTGGACGACCCGACGCACGCCGGCCCGGCGGGCGGCGGCGAACAGCATCCGTGAGCTCTCGATCGCGTTGGCGTAGGTGCTGGCGCCGTGGTCGAACCGGACCCAGTAGGTGTTGTACAGCGTGGTCACGCCCGCCAGGCTCCGCGCCAGCTCGGCCGGGTCGTCGAACCGGTAGCGCCAGGTGTCCACCTCGTCGCGCAGCGGATGAGGACGGTCGGGGTGGTGGGTGAGCGTTCGCAGCCGATGGCCCGCCTCGAGCAGGCGGCGGGCGATGTGCTCGCCCGAGTAGCTGAACGCCCCGGTGACGAGATCAAGCTGGGTCATCGGCGTGCCCCGGAGGACGCTGGAAGCAGTGGATCGGCCAATTGCGCGGTCAGATCGCTCAAAGCTATCGCTCAAGCGGGGCCTCGTCGTCGCAACGCGTCACCATCTCGTGCGCACCGTTTGAACCTCGACTCCAAGGAGCCACCCGATGCTGATCACCCGTAACCGTCCCGACTCCAACGCCGGCCCGGCGGAATGGTTCACCGGCTCCGTGTTCATCGACCCGATCTCGGCGCCGCCGGCGCCGTCCCGGGTGCGGTTCAACAGCGTGCACTTCACCCCGGGGGCACGCACGCACTGGCACACCCATCCGCTGGGTCAGACGATCCACGTGGTCGAAGGGGTCGGGCGCGCGCAGCGCGTGGGCGGTGCGGTCGAGACGATCTCGGCGGGCACGACGGTGTACTTCGAGCCGGGCGAGAACCACTGGCACGGCGCGGCGCCTC
>Ga0302324_100022343_pt1 | contig 12287 bp, 9 predicted proteins | sample Palsa_T0_1_FD_201949 | JGI IMG/M metagenome (GOLD analysis project Ga0302324, IMG submission 201949) | Peat permafrost microbial communities from Stordalen Mire near Abisko, Sweden - Palsa_T0_1 | ecosystem: Environmental > Terrestrial > Soil > Palsa > Peat permafrost | place: Sweden: Abisko...
CCCGCCGCGCATGCTTCTCGATGTCGGCTGCGGCCACGGCATCGCGGGATGTGCCATGCTGGAACGGTTTCCCGAGGCGGCGATCTTCGGCATTGACCCGAGCGCCGACCGCGTCCGCGCCGCCAGTTCGGCCTTCGGGGCGCGCGGCCTCGCCGTTCAGGGGAGAGCTCCGGATCTCATCACGCCGCTTTTCCCGGAGACAATCGATGTTGCGATGCTGCTGGATGTCATTCATTTCCTGACCGATGAACAGGTCGGCCAGACGCTGGCGCAGCTTCGCCATCGAATGTCAGATGGCGGAGTCTTGCTGGTGCGTGTCGCGACTCCGGAGAAAACCGGCGGTTCGTTTGCCGGCCGCGTGGAGCGGTTTTACCGCGTTTTCGCCGGCGGATTCGCCAGTTATCGCTCCGCCGCGAAGCTGGAAACATTGATCGCGGACGCGGGGTTTGACATTGCCCGGAGTCAACCGTCGGGAATGGGCGGCGAGCTCTATTGGTTTGTCGCCACGCCGCGGCCGCGAGGTTGACTCGGCTCGGTGAAATCGGCGATAACGATGTGGACTTGTGATGAATGCTCTGGCCCACAAACTCGGCGCGCGCCTGGCGCAAATCCCATTCGTCCGCGATGCGATCGATCGACGGGCCGACCTGTCCGGCCTGAAAGATCGTCCGCGGCTGCGCATCTTTTGCGGCGTGCTTCTCATTGCATTCAGCTTTGCCGCGTGTTGGCCGGTCATCGGCCTGCTCGGCACGTTGTCCGTCTATTACCGTCAGCCGCTGATCGTCGCGATCCTCGGCCCGATCATTTACGGCATCACCCATTGCTGCTTCCTCGCCGGCATGGCGCTGTCAGGGGAACGATACGTTCGGATATTGCTGAGATGGGCTGTGCGCAAAGGCGTCGAGAGGATGGTGGCGCAAATCCGAAATCCGAAGTCCGAATCCCCGAATCAAATCCCAAACCCCAATTCCCGAATTCAACTGCCGCAGATTTCGGGGTGATGCCGCGCCATCGGTTCTCCGCGCGGCGAAACCGCAAGCGGCGTTCGGATTTCGGTCATTCGGATTTGATTCGGGGATTCGGACTTCGGGTTTCGGATTTATTCTCCCACCACAGGTCATAGAAATTGTAGAACTGCCAGAGGTATTTCCGGACAAACTCCTCGAGCCCGTCGGCAAATTTCTGGGCGCAACTCGCAGAGCGTATGATCTGCGGGCTGGATCATGAAAATCGCCTGCTGCCAGTTCGATATGGAATGGGAGAACAAGCCGGCGAATCATGCGCGGGTGGCCGGGATGCTGCGCGAGTCGCGGCTCGGGGCAGGGTCGCTGGTGGTGCTGCCGGAGATGTTTGCCACGGGGTTCAGCATGAACGTGGCGGGGATCGAGGACACGAGCGATCAACTCACGCAGCGGTTCCTCTCGTCGCTGGCCGCGGAGTTGGGGATCAACATCATCGGCGGCGTTGTCTCGGCCGGGGCGAAGGGGATGGGGTATAACGAGGCGGTGGGTTACGGGCCGGGTGGTGGCGAGATCGTGCGGTATCGCAAAATGCACCCGTTCGGGTTTTCCGGGGAGAATAAACACTATCTGCCGGGGCATCGGGTCGTCAGCTTCGGGATCGGAGGGCTGCGGGTGTGTCCGCTGATTTGTTACGATCTACGGTTTCCGGAGCCGTTTCGCGTGGGCCTGCGGCAGGGAGCGGATTGTTTCCTGGTCATCGCCAGCTGGCCCAAGCAGCGCAAGCAGCATTGGCTGACGCTCCTGCAAGCCCGGGCCATCGAGAATCAGGCGTATGTCGCGGGCGTCAACCGAATCGGGAAAGACCCCAATGCCGAGTACGGCGGGCGAAGTTTGCTGATCGATCCCCGCGGCAACATCCTGGCCGATGCCGGAACCGCCGAGACGATCATCGCGGCGGATTTTGATTGCGAAGTGGTTGCCAATTATCGCAACGAATTTCCGGTGCTGTCGGATATCAGGGCCGATTATGGGGAAATAGAATGAGTCGAAAACCCCGTCCGCCGCGCGATGCTTCCAAACGCTATCACGATCGCGTGGCTCGGCAATATGATTCGATTTACGACGACCCTTATTGGGAGTTCCACGATGAGCTGACCTGGCGGCTGATCAAGCCGTGTCTGCCGACCGATCTGTCGGCGACCTGTGCGGACTTGGGGTGCGGCACGGGGAAATGGGGATTGCGTCTGCTTAAAAGCGGGTTCGCAACCACGTTCGTGGACAACTCGGCGGCGATGATCGGACAGGTGCGGGAAAAGCTCGAGCTGATGGGATCCAAGGGAAAACGCGGAACGACGATGGTCGCGGACATCGTCGATCTGGCGGGCATCGCGGATGAGAGTTTCAATCTCGTGCTGGCGATGGGCGATCCGTTGTCGATCTGTTCCGACCCGGCCCGGGCGGCGCGAGAGATGCGGCGAATCACGCGGCCGGGCGGGGTGGTCATCGCCACGGCGGATAATCTCTTCGCGGCGCTCGATCACTACGCCCAGCGCGGGCAACTGGACGAGCTGGCTGAGTTTGTTCGCACTGGCCGAACGCATTGGCTGACGGCCGACGAGCGCGAACGGTTTGAATTGACGATGTTCACGCCGGCATCAGTGCGCAAATTGTTCGAGCAGGCAGGGCTGAGCGTGGAGAAGCTGGTGGGGAAGCCGATCTTGCCGGTGCGGCAATACAAATCACTACTGGAAAAGCCGGCGGCGATGGAGCGCTTGCTGCGATTAGAGAGCGAGCTGTCCCGCGACCCGACATCGGCGGCGCGAGCTGCGCATCTACAAATCACCGCGCGGAGGAATTGAGGAGCCGCCCGCCACGGCGGGCAAGCTCCGACGCGAAGACGCGAAGAAAATGCTTGTTGGGCAAATCGCGACGACGCTGCGTTTCTCTGTCCAAAAAAGAATTTTTCTTCGGGTGTGTGACATATCCGGCGCAGCTCAAGAATCTCGGCGGCGAGCCATCTCAATGGGTTCTTGCCGTCCGGGAACGTTCGCACGTTCGTACGAATGTACGAACAACAGCGGATTGAAAATTATCGAGCCTCGGGAACCCTGGCGTCGTCAGGAGCCTCCAACCGTAGAAGCTCACCGAAGGTGTCACGCAGGCTTTTTGTTCGCGTCCCCCTTCGCGTCTTCGCGGCTCTTTCGGTAATGTGTGGCGCTCATGAGTGAGACACTGCGTTGGGGAATTCTGGGCACCGGCAACATCGCGCGGCAGTTTTGCGCGGACATGCGCTTGTCGCACCGGGGGCGGTTGGCGGCGGTGGGGTCGCGGGCTATCGAGACGGCGCGGGAGTTTGCGGCGGCGTATGGGATTCCAGTGGCAGTGGATTCTTATGCGCAGCTTGTGGAACGGGATGATGTTGATGCGGTGTACATATCGCTGCCCAACTCGATGCACCACCATTGGACGCTGGCGGCGCTGCGGGCGGGGAAGCATGTGCTGTGCGAGAAGCCGTTGGCGGGGACCGTGGCGGAGGCCGAGGAGATGTTCGACGTGGCCCGGCAATCGGGGCGTCTGCTGGTCGAGGCGTTCATGTATCGCTCGCATCCGCAGACGCACGCGGTCATCGAAGCGGTGCGCAACGGAATGATCGGCGAGTTGAAGCAAATCCGCACCAGCTTTTGCTTTTGCACCGCCCATGTTGAAAACAACATTCGATTTAATTGCGATCTCGATGGCGGGGCGCTGATGGATGTCGGCTGTTATTGCGTGAATTTCTCCCGACTGTTTGCCGGAGACGAACCGGCGCACCTCGCCGCTTATGGACAATTTCATTCCAGCGGAGTTGATGAACTGGCCAGCGGGGTGTTGCAGTTCCCCACGGGCCTGATCGCCAGCTTCACCTGCGGGATGAAGATTCAGGCGGATAACACGGCATTTCTTTGCGGAACCGAGGGGTACATTGAGATTCCCGTGCCGTGGAAGCCGCCGGTGGAGAATGCGACGTGGCGATTGGCGTACTCGGCTCCGCCGCGGATGGATCGGGCGGTGGGGTTGGCGCCGGGGACCATTCCACCGCCCCAAGCTTTCAAGGTCAGCGCATCGGGCGGGTTGTATTCGCTGGAGGCGGATGATTTCGCGGCCAGTGTGCTGGACGGGGCGCCGCCGCGGATCACGCGGGAGGATTCGCTCGGCACGATGCGAACGCTGCATGCCCTCCGTGCGGCGATCAAGCGCAATCAACACTGAAACAGATGATCGTCTTGAGCAACACCGGCGGGATCGCCGTCACGAATGCATTTCTCGTTGCCGATGAGGACAGTCGGCAGGCGGTCATTTTTGATGCGCCCAATGACACGGTCGGCCCATTGCTCGATGAAGCGGCGTCGCGCGGATTTGACGTCATCGGGCTCTGGTTGACGCACGGGCACTTCGATCATGTCGCGGATCATGCGGTGGTCACGCAACGCTTTCCGGCGGCCAAGGTGCTGATTCATCGGTTGGATGAGCCGAAGCTGCAACAGCCGCAGAGCAAGTTCTTTCCGTTGCCGTTTGTGATCCCAGCGAGGTCGGCGGATGGCTACGTGGAGGATGGGCAGACGCTGCATATCGGGGGGCTGGAGGCGCGGGTGATCTTCACGCCGGGGCATTCGCCGGGGCACGTGATGTATCACTTCCCCGAGCAGCGATTGCTGATCGGCGGCGACTTGATTATTTGCGGGGCGGTCGGGCGGACTGATCTGCCGGATTCGGACCCGGCGGCACTGGATGCGTCGATTCGACGAGTCATGCAGCTGCCCGGGTCGACGCAGTTACTGCCGGGGCATGGTCATCCCGGCACGCTTGAGCATGAGCGGAAACACAATCGGTACGTGCAACAGGCGATTGAAACTTCAAGCCGCTGAGATGCAGGGACCGCTGTCGCCGCCACGGGCAGTCGGTGGACCATGTCAACGCGCATTTTTTGCGTAGTACGGGTTCGATCTGATTGTCGCGCGCTCGTTGCCGCTGAAGCGACAACGCCGCGCAGAAAGTCGGCGCGGGTTTTAGGCCGAATCTGTTTTACCCCCATCAAGGCACGAGGCGTCGCGCAAGCGCGACGCCTCAGGATCATACATACACGACTAGCCCGACACCCATCGTCGATCGAGCCGAGGCAATACGACCGCCTCCGGAAGACACATGGCCACAATAACCCTGTGGCTATCCGGTTTCAAGTGTTCTTGCGCAATTTATGCGCTTGCAGCGAGATATTCACCGAGACGGATGCTCCGGTCAGATCGGCCTTTGCATGACCGAGGCCGGTGCCCTTGAGAAAGGCGACCACGATGTATTGACCATCGGGGAGATTCGAGACGGTGAAGTTGCCGCTGGTGTCGGTGGACGCGGTGGCAATGGCAGTTGGACGATGAGGGTGCTTGCCTGCCGCGGCAGATGCGCCCTTGCCCTGACCCTTTCCGCCGTGCGAGGCGAAGATTTTGATGGTGACGGCGGCACCGTTACCGCCGGTGACGGTGCCCGTGATGGAGCCGGTGGTGGCGGCTGCACCGCTGCTAACCGTTCCGCCGATGAACATGATCAAAACACATGCCAGAGCAATTGATAACTGTTTGACTGAACGAGACATACAAACTCTCCAATGAATAATTGGCTCTTGATCCGCGCCGGCGCTCTTGCGCCGTCCTCACTTCTAATACGCGCGGACAAGGGGATTATTGAATTGGGGGAGAAAAAAAATCGACTTCTGGCGCGGGAGAACCCCAGGGAGTAAACTCCCTGGGCGTTCGGGGGAACCAGGTTCCTGGAACGCCCATGGAGCTTGCTCCATGGGGTGGCGGGGGAGGGAGCAAAACCAACGCCCCTACCGATTCACCAACTCCCGCCACACTTCGCCAAGCTCCAAGTTGACCGTGACGCGCACGGCCCCGGCTTCCGGAAAGTCATAATCCACCTTGAACAGCTTGGCCCGCTCCAAGGCCCGCGAAACGGCCTCGGCAATTCGCGGATCCTGCCGGCCGGCGTCCCCGAGCGTCAGATTCGGCGCCAACAGCAGATCGTTCACCTTGGCGGCCAGGCGCTCGTCCGCCTTGGCCTCGGCGGCGCGGGCCGTGTGCAGCAAAGCGCCGGTCGAACGCGACGTTCCTTCGGCATCCATCGACTGGCCAGCCCAATCGGGCGGCACATCCGGCACCGTCACCACTGCATGCGTTGTCGGGGCCGCGGCCGATGTCACGATGCTGCGGCCGGTCGGGTCGGCCATGCGCAGCTCGACCTGCTCACGCAGCCGTTTCCAACCCGCCTCACCCGGCGGCAGGGCGACTTGCTTCTGTCGCGGCAACACCCCTCGAAGCATCGTCCAGAAATCGCCGGGCTCGACGGCGATCGTCAGTCGAACCTCCAGGTCATCACGGAATTCCACCTGCGTGATCGGCCGATCCGCCAGCCAGCCGCTCACGGCTGACTCGACGCCCGGCTCCTCGATCGCCTCGCCCAGCGTTTTGCCATCGGGCATGGTGATGGGGCGAATGCTGTCCAGCACCCGGCCGGCGGCGCTGCGCCGGGCGGCGGCGATGGCGGCACGGCGATCGGCTTTGCTCACGGCGGCCCAGGCCTGCTGCTGATCCGATGGCTGCAACTGCTCGGCCGCCGCCAATGCGGTGCTGGTTCCCGTGCCGGAAAAAGAGCGAGTCACCCATGAATCCAGCCCGGAGCGCAGGTCCGCCAAAGGCAGGGGCAGAAGGTTGGGGTGATCGGCCGCGGACTTGAGCAATGCCTGCTGAACGGCCGAGCCGTCCAGTTCGAGTTGAATCTGGCAGGTCTGATCGTCGATCCAACGGGTTCCGCCGATCTGTTGGGCCTTGGCCAGGGCCGGCTGCAATGTGTCAGTGCCACCGATGCGGGCCAGCAAATCGCCAACGGTGAGTCCGGACTGGATTTCCGTGGCAAGAATCTGTTGCCGAAGCGAATTCTGGGCGTCGGCGATGGCGGCGGCGACCTCGGCCTGGCGGACCGAATCGTCGGCGCGCGCCCCCACCGATCCTGCGAGGCAGACCAGAATCGCGAGAAATGTGGCACGCATTTGAAAGGAGGTTTCCAAGGTCCGGCCCGCCGGCTGGGCAACCCGCGTTCGCTCCAGTATCTCTGACAGTTCGCGGCCAACGAGGTTAGCGTTTGCCGCCAGGCGTCCGATAATCCGCCGTCGCGGTGGGTTCAGAGATCAGGGTTCAGGGTTCAGGGTTCAGCAAATGCAAGTGTACACGGCGCTCCCTCCCGTCCTGAACCCTGAACCCCGAACCCTGACCCTCGGCGCACATTACTCTCGCGGTTTTCCACCCCGGCACTATAATCGCTTCCCGACGGAAGTGGTGTTGTACGCCGCCCGCTCGATTCCTCGAATCTCATGGAAGTTGTAGTCCATGAACATCCCGCATCGCAGCGGCGCTCACCGCGCCGTCGAATCTCTCGACGGAACCTGGTCCTGCGCCACCGATCCAAATAATTCCGGAGTCGCCGAGCGCTGGTTTCGGGCGGTCCACGATGACTCCCGGCCGGCACAGGTTCCCGGCTCACTTCAGCAGGTCTTTCCGGGTTATCACGGCATCGCCTGGTATTGGTGCCAGATGATTCCCGCGCGCAATCCCCATCCCCACGGCCGACATCTGCTGCGCTTCGGAGCCGTCGACTATCGTGCCGAGGTCTGGGTCAACGCCGAACGCATCAGCACGCACGACGGCGCGGAAACGCCCTTCGTGCTGGACATCACCGACTCGGTGCGCCCCGGCGAGCGCAATCTGCTGGCCGTGCGCGTGCTGAATCCCACCGACGAGCCGATCGACGGCATCGCCCTTTCGCAGATTCCCCACCGCAATAAATCCAACGAGCCGACCGCCGGCTCATCATTCAATCACGGCGGCATCGTCGGCTCGGTCGACTTGCTCTGCCGGCCCGCGATTTATATTTCGGAGCTGGTGGCCAAGCCCGATCCGAAGACCGGCGTGCTGAGCATTCTGGCGCTGGTGCTCAACACGCTGGAGACAGTGGTTCCCGCCAACATCAAATTTTCCGTCGCGGCCGCCAGCGGCGGCGAAACGCTGCAAGCCGGCAACACCAATCGTCCGCTTCAGCCGGGTCAGACGCTGTTTGAAACGCAGCTCCCGCTTTCCGCCCCGCGGCTCTGGGAGCCGGAGGATCCGTATCTGTATCGGCTCACCGCGCGGCTGCTCCCCGATGCCGGTGGGCGCGGCGATGAAACTTCAACGCGCTTCGGTTTCCGCGATTTTCGTTTTGCCGACGGCCACTTCCGCCTCAACGGGCGACGGTTTTTCTGGAAATGCGCCCGCACGCTCAACAACTTTCCCATCGGACAGGCCGTTCCACCTGATGCCAACGTCTACCGCCGCGAGCTGGTGCTGCTCAAATCGCTGGGGTTGAATGCCGTCCGCTTCATTGCCGGCCTTCCCGCCGCAGTTCAGCTTGATCTGTGCGACGAGCTGGGGCTGCTGGTGTACGAAGAGAATCACGCCGCGTGGAACATGTCGGCGTCGCCGGTGATGGCCGAGCATTTCGACCGCTCGATGCGCGAGATGATCCTCCGCGACCGCAATCATCCCAGCGTCGTGATCTGGGGACTGCTCACCGACGCCACCGGCGGCGCGGTATTCAACCAGGCGGTTCAGGCGCTGCCGGCGGCATCGTTTCTCGACGACACCCGGCTCATCTTCCTCAACAGCGGACGAAGCGATGGCCGCACCGACATTGGCTCGTTGTGCAACCCCGGCTCCGCCGAGTGGGAGACGGGGCTTCCGACCGAGGATGAGGCTGAACCACAAGCCGGCGACATTCACCTGAGCGGCGCAGACCCCGCTCCCATCCGCTCGCTGGGTGCCGCTCACAATGCGCCGGTCTTCATCTCCGACTGGCGATTGCACGGCGGCGTCGATCTGCTGCGGGCGTGCCGCTCTTTCGAGCAGGCCGCGCGCGAGGGCGCGGACGATGCCCGAATCGTGACCGCGACGCTCGATCAATTCTTCCGCGACTGGCAGGCCTGGGGCATGGCGGAACTGTTTGGTCGGCCGGAGGATTTTTTCTCGGCCGTCTCCATCCGTGCCGACCAGCGCCGACACGAATGCCTCACGGCCATGCGCGCCAATCCGCACGTGGTCGGCCTGACCGTCGGACTCGCCGACGACAGCGCCACCGGCATCGGCGTGCTGACCAGCTTCCGCGAGCCGCGGCCCGGTTCGCACGAGTTGACCGAGGCGCTGGCCCCGCTGCGCTGGTGCCTTCTGGCCGATCCCACGTTCGTGGCCGCCGGCGCAACGGCGAAGGTCGATGTGCTGCTGGCCAACGCGGATGCGCTGAATGCGGGCATTTATCCGCTGCTGATTCAACTGTTCGATCCGGCCAACACGATCATCTTTGAACGCCGGGCGATTCTCGACATCCCGGCCGGCGTCGAGCAGCCGTTGGCGATGCCGATTGCCAGCGAACAACTGGCGCTCAACGGCCTGCCGGGCCGATACCGGCTCACCGCCACGTTCGAGCAAGGCGCCGCCGCCCCGGCAGACACGCTGGAATTTCTCGTCGCCGCCCCCCCACCGCCCTTCCCGGCCGATGTGCAAATCACGCTCTGGACGGAGGACCCGACGCTCTCCGCCTGGCTCAGCCAGCGCCGCATCGCGTTCACCGTCGCCAGCGCCCGCCACCGATCCGTGACGCCCGGCGAGATCATTCTCGCGGTGGCCCCCGCCGAGCGCTCGACGGTCTCCGACAGTTTCGGCGCGCTGGTCGAGCGAGCCGACGCCGGGGCCACGGTGATCTTTCTCACGCCCGATTTCTTCCGCGCCCCGAAGAATGGCGGCTGGCTCCCCGCCGGCGAAATCGCCGCCATCTCCTCCCTGCGTCACAAGAGCGAACCGATCGACGCCTGGGCCGTCGCCCACCCCGTGTTCGAGGGCCTGGGCTCCGCCGGTCTGCTCGACGACCGGGTGTTTCGCGATCTTCTGCCCGTGACCGCATTCATGGACGTGGACGCCGGCGGTCAAATCCTCGCCGCCGCCCATCGATGCCGCCTTCACCCCGACGAATATCGCGCCGGTGTGGCGCTCGCCATCCACGAACACGGCAAGGGTCGGATCGTGCTGAACGCATTTCGCATCCTTGATAACCTCGGCGCGGACGCCGCCGCGGATCAACTTTTGCTGAACCTTCTGCGGCATGTGTAGCCGGCGGTCGTCGAGACGCGGAGCCTGTCTGATTCGCGCGCGCCCGTTGCCGCTGAAGCGGGAACGCCGGGAAGCAAGTCGGCGCGCGTTTTAGGTCGAACCCGTAATCATCTGGTTCTTCAGGAACGCATGCGGATTGCGAGCGGCTGTTGAAAAGCCTTTGACGCCGTGTTCCAGCGACCGGTGTCAATGTGGCATCGGAAATCGCTTGGCGAATTCTGCGACTTCGGCGCGGATTTTCGCCAGGGCGTTAGCGTCGTCCTTGGCGTCGACGGCGCGGTCGATGAACGCGGCGACGGTGAGCATGTCGGATTCTTTGAGGCCGCGGGTGGTGAGGGCGGGGGTGCCGAGGCGCACGCCGCTGGTGACCTTCGGGGGGCGGGGATCGTTGGGGATGCCGTTTTTGTTGGCGATGATGCCGGCGGCTTCGAGGGCTTTTTCCACGTCTGCGCCGGTGAGGTGCTCGGCCTTGGCGCGGAGATCGACGAGCATGAGATGATTGTCGGTGCCGCCGCTGACCAGACGGTAGCCGCGGGCCAGCAGGGCATCGGCCAGGGCCTTGGCGTTTTTGACGATTTGGCGGGCGTATTCCTTGAACGCGGGCTGGAGGTTCTCGCCGAAGCCGACGGCCTTGGCGGCGACGATGTGCATGAGCGGCCCGCCCTGGCTGCCGGGGAAAACGCTGCGGTTGATCGCCTTGGAAAGCTCTTGGTCGTTGGTGAGGATCAGTCCGCCGCGGGTGCCGCGGAGGGTTTTGTGTGTGGTGGTGGTGACGACGTGGGCGTGGGGAAAGGGCGAGGGATGAACCCCGGCGACCACGAGGCCGGCGATGTGGGCAATGTCGGCGAAGAGGAGCGCGCCGACCTCGTCGGCGATTTTGCGGAACTCGGCGAAATCAATCGTCCGCGGGTACGCGCTGTAGCCGCAGAGAATCATCCGCGGCTTGTGTTCGCGGGCCTTGGCACGAACGGAATCGAAATCGATCCGCTCGGTCTTGGGGTCCAGCTCGTAATGATCGGGCTTGTAGAAGATCGCCGAGGTGTTGAGCTTCATACCGTGCGAGAGATGCCCGCCGCTGGCGAGGTTCAACGAGATAAACGAGTCGCCGGGCTTCATCATGGCCATGAACGCGGCGAGATTGGCGTTGGCGCCGCTGTGGGGCTGGACGTTGGCGTAGCGGCAGCCGAAGAGTTGCGTGGCCCGCTCGATGGCGAGGGTTTCGATCTTGTCGTAATACTCGCATCCGCCGTAGTAGCGGGCGCCGGGATACCCCTCGGCATACTTGTTGGTCAGCACCGACCCCGCGGCCTCCATGACGGCGGGCGACACATGATTTTCGCTGGCGATCAACTCGAGCGTGCTGGCCTGCCGCTGCGCCTCCTTGGCGATCAGCTCGGCAATCTGTGGATCGGTCTGTTTCAACTGCATGAAGCCTCCGTCGGCGGATTGTAGCGGAAGAGCCGCGAAGACGCGAAGGCAGAAGCGAACCCAAAACCCGAATGACGAAACCAGAATCCCCGAATCAATGACCGAATGACGAATGACCGAATGAAGATGAGCAAGCGCCCGATCCTGTCTTCATTCAGTCATTCGTCATTCTGATTTGATTCCGGTTTCTGGTTTCGTCATTCGGGTTTTGAATTCGCGTCTGTCTTCGCGCCTTCGTGCCTTCGCGGTTCCGCCCAAATCAATCGGGCTTACCCGGCCCGGCGCCGCCGAGGAGTTCTTCGGACTCGATAATCTTCTTGGCCAGGTCCGCCAGCGGAATTCTTCGGCCCTGGCTCTCCTGTTGAAGCCGGCGGTGGGCCTGGGGTTCATCGAGTTTGAGCCGCTTCATGAGAATGCCCTTGGCCTTCTCGACGAGCTTGCGGGTCTCCAGCGTTTGGGTAAGCAATTCTTTTTCGCGGGTCAGCTTCTCCTGTTCGAGGAAGCGCTGCGAAGCGACTTCGATTTGCGCCTGCAGGGCTTCGGCGCTGATGGGCTTGATGAGATACCCGAAAACGCCCGCCGCCCCGGCCCGCTCGACAAGCTGCCGATCGCTGAAGGCGCTGAGAATCAACATGGGACTGCGCCGCTCCTTGAGCAATTGGCCCACCAGCGT
>Ga0302324_100022344_pt1 | contig 12287 bp, 10 predicted proteins | sample Palsa_T0_1_FD_201949 | JGI IMG/M metagenome (GOLD analysis project Ga0302324, IMG submission 201949) | Peat permafrost microbial communities from Stordalen Mire near Abisko, Sweden - Palsa_T0_1 | ecosystem: Environmental > Terrestrial > Soil > Palsa > Peat permafrost | place: Sweden: Abisko...
CGCGGATCGGGCCACCGAACAAAGCGTAAACCGGCACGCCATACGCCTTGCCGGTCACGTCAAGCAACGCGTTTTCGATCGCGGCAAGCGCCTGCTGGTTAAGCCCTCCACGCGACTGCCGGGTCAGCACATGCAGATGTTGGGTCACCTGCTCAAACATCCGCGGATCACGGCCAATCAAAACCGGCGACAAACCTCGTATGACATCGGACAGGCCCGTGGAACCAAAGCTTTCATTGAATTCCGACCAACCGACTATTCCCTCGTCGGTATCGATCTTCAGGAAGGAAAACATGCGCCAGCCAGCATCGGCCTGAAGGGTCTCGATCTGTGTGATTTTCACCCGTTTGCTCCCGATCTGGACGTTTCTGGCGGACAATACCTCGCACGGAGCGCGGGTGCGAAGCAAGGTTCGGTCCCCGGGCCATTCGCGGGCACGCCGATCGACGCAGACGGCGCTCCGCCGCCTCTTTCGCTGTCTCTAGGCTCCGGCAAGCCTCATTAGCTCGTTCAAATCTTCCAACCTGTCGAAATCGCCAATCCCCGCGATCAATGCCTGGCATCGTTGGGATCCAAGAACCGGCTCGACGAGACCGACAAACTTCTTTTCCAAACGACGCCCCTGATCCGCTGTATCCGTCGCCGGAATGCCCGCATCGTGCGTAGCGCTCAGTTTCGTGCCATCGGTCAGCGAGATTTCGACCTTCGCGAATGTGCTTGGGACGCCAACACGGAAGTCGAGATTGACCTTGTCACGCAACCTTACCAGCTCTGGTTGCGTGGCGACGCTTTCCGAATATGTAGACAAACGTCCGGTATCGACATCGGCAAGGCCCATCGCCGTGGCCAGCCGCAGCGAGAATTTCGCTTCCAGTCCAGTTCGCGGCGCCTGAATATTGCAAATCCGATCGCAGGACTCCTCAATTTCCACACGGACCTGTTCAACCCGATCAGGAATCAGTCCATACTGTTCTCGTAATTTCCGACTGGCCTCGATCGAAGCGTGAACCATGTAACAGGCCGCGTGATACTTAAACAGATTACTCCGAATGTACCAGCCATGTTTCGGCGTCTCCGACGCTCGCCCCGGATGGAAATCCGGACTATGGGTACTTGCGAAGCCCTGTTGGCACTCAATTATATCTGGTCTGCCGGTAAAGCCGCGCAGCGCCAATTTCGCCGCCATCAAACCGTGGTAGGCAGCTTTACCAGCGTGCAAGGGTTTGCACATCGTTCCGAACATGGACTTCAACCCGGCCGCCTGCGTGCCCGCGATACCGAGCGCGGTGACGAACTTTTCCTGACTGAGATCCAACAGATGTGCACAGGCCGCAGCCGCCCCAAAGCTCCCGATCGTGGCGGTGGCATGGAAACCGAGAACATTATAGTGGCCTGGCGCCACCACTCTACCAATGCGGCACTGAAGCTCATATCCCGCGACAAAAGCCGTCAGAACATCTGCTCCCGACGATCCGCGCTCCTCCGCCAGAGCCAACAGTGCAGGAAGAATCGCGACCGAAGGATGCCCAGGCATAGCCAGATTCACGTCGTCAAAATCAAGCGCGTGGGATGCCGCGCCATTGATCAATGCGGCCGAGGCAGCAGGCAAACGCTCAACCTGACCGAACAAAGAGGCACTTTCCCGGCCGCCTTGCTCCCGAAGCTCCGCGAGCAGTATCCCGGTCAGCTCGTCATTTGCGCCCGCCACACCGCAGGCAATGTAATCCAGCACGCAGTGACGCGCCCATTCGCGCGTCTCATCTGGAATATCAGCGAATCTAAGGGTCCGGGCCTGCTCGGCGAGCGACTGGGTCAGCCCCTTGGACTGAACGTCTGTCATCACGTTCATTTGTTTCGTGCTCCCCGTTTAACGTCCCTTGTAGACCGGCTTTCGCTTTTCATTGAAGGCTCGAATGCCCTCCCGTCGATCTTCTGTCGGGACCATCCGATTATAGGCTTCGATCTCGAACATCATTCCGCTGCGCAGGTCCATGTTCAAACCCATATTCACCGCCTGCTTGACCTGCCGCGTTGAAATTGGTGCGTTGCCGGAGATAACGGCCGCCGTTTCCAATGCCTCCGGCAACAGAGCATCAGCACCGCAGATCCGATTGATCATGCCCCACTCGAGCGCATCTCGCGCCGAAAATGGCCGGCCCGTCAGCATGATTTCCTTCGCCCGCCGCGCGCCCACCGCCCTCGGAAGATTTTGCGTGCCACTTGCTCCAGGCATGATGCCCAGCGTCACTTCGGTCAATGCGAACCGCGCGTGCTCGATAGCATAGATAAAGTCGGCGCAAAGCGAAATTTCCAGACCACCCGCATAGGCCGCTCCGTTGACCGCGGCAATGATCGGGACCGGGCAATCGATCATGGCACGGATGGCCCGCTCGAAAATCAGGTGCTGATCCTGCCATTGCTCGTCAGTCATGCCGTTGCGCTGCTTCAAATCACCGCCGGCACAAAACGCTTTAGACCCAGCACCCGTGATGACAACACATCGCTGGTTGTTGGGCGCGGCACAAAAGCCGTCAAATGTCTCCAACAAATCCAGACCCATCTGGGTGTTCATCGCATTAGCCACCTCAGGCCGGTTCAGCGTGACGAGAACCGTGTGTTCCTGTGGCGTTTCTATTTTGAGTGTGTCGAGAGCCTTCATTTCATCGCCTGCATGATCACTCTTATGAACCTGCCGATCGCAGTTGGGTCAACGTGTGCCGGGGGGGGATGCCGTTAGAACGGCCACGTCCGGGGTTGAGCCATCATAAGAGGCCACGGGTCGGCTTCAAGGGGCATGGTCCCGACGACCTGGCGATCGTCCCGTTCCGCCCCAACCGAAGGCGGCGGAACCGCGACTGGCTCATGCAACTCCCCTGAAACCACCCGCGAGACTATGACCGACGGCCGAGGCGCATCGAGGCTGCCTTAAACCCGAGGCTCGACGTCCAACGCAACAGAAGGCCCGCGATCTCCTGAACCGGTCCGCCGGATACGGGAAGTCAGCCAACGGCGGGATCCGCCTCGATATCTGGCCGTCCCACACCGACCTCGGACGTTTCATGGGCCGACTAATCGTTCCGTCACGGAAGTGCCACGACCGGCAGTGGTGACAGCCCCGACACGGCACGGTAACAAGCCCGGTCGCATCCCAGCAGAGACGAATGAGCACAACAACCCAACCACCACTGGCCGCCGAAAGGCGGCTTCCCAATGTCTGGGACATCGTCGCCATTTTGTGTGTCTTCGCGACATTGATTTCGGTGGCTCATGTCGCACGGGGGACGTGGGTAAGGATCGATGCTCCGGGCGCGACCGAAATCAGCCTCGATCCCTGGCGATTGCCAGAGTATGCGGTGCGAACGACATTGCGCATGTTCGCCGCTTTGGCCGCATCGCTATTATTCACTTTCACTTACGGCACGGCGGCCGCGAAAAGCCAGCGCGCCGGCATCATCCTCATTCCGTTGCTCGACATCCTGCAATCCGTGCCAATCCTCGGTTTTTTGACCTTTACGGTCGTATTTTTCATGAACTTGTTCCCCGGCCAGGTGCTGGGACTGGAACTGGCCTCGATCTTCGCGATTTTCACGAGCCAGGCCTGGAACATGGCATTCAGCATGTATCAGTCGTTGCGCACCGTCCCGACCGATCTCGTTGAGGCATCGACAAGTTTTCGGCTGAGCGCCTGGCAAAAATTCTGGCGCCTGGAGGTGCCCTTCGCGATCCCTGGCCTGGTGTGGAACACCATGATGTCGATGTCCGGCGGATGGTTTTTTGTCGTCGCGTCCGAAGCGATTTCGCTCGGGGACAACACCTGGAAGCTGCCGGGGATAGGCTCTTACATCGCCCAGGCCCAGGCGGAACGAAACATCGGAGCGATCCTGTGGGCGATCATAGCGATGCTGGTCGTCATCCTGGCATACGATCAATTGTTGTTCCGTCCGCTGGTCGCCTGGTCCACTAAGTTTCGCTTTGAAACCACCTCCGGCGCGACGGCGTCGGATCCCTGGATGCTGCGCCTGGTCAGGCGCACCCGTCTGCTAAGGTCCGCGGGGGACCTCGTGGGCCAGGCAGCAACGTCTTTGGGTGGCCTACACCTTTCATTTCGCCGCGACCCTTGGACCAGGCACGGTACCCAATCTCGGGCCGGGGAAATTGTATGGGCTGTTCTGATCGCCAGCCTGATCGGGTGGGGAAGTTGGCGCGCCATCACATTCGCCGCCGCTGAATTGCACTGGTCAGACCTGGGGGAAGCATTTCTGCTTGGCCTCGTGACCTTGCTTCGGGTCATTGTCCTGATGGTACTCGCGAGTCTGATCTGGGTACCCATAGGTGTCTGGCTTGGTCTTCGCCCCGCCTGGGCGAGACGGGCGCAACCCGTTGCCCAATTTCTGGCTGCCTTTCCCGCGAACCTGCTTTTTCCGGTGTTTGTCGTTGTCATTGTCCACTTTCAACTGAACCAGGATATCTGGCTGACCCCACTGATGGTTTTGGGGACGCAGTGGTACATTCTGTTCAACGTGGTAGCTGGCGCCGCGGCGTTTCCCGGTGATCTGAGAGAAGCAGCAAGTAATTTTCGGGTGAACGGACTTTTGTGGTGGCGTAAGGTCATCATCCCGGGAATATTTCCGTATTACATAACCGGTGCCATCACTGCGTCTGGTGGTTGTTGGAACGCCGCGATCGTAGCTGAAGTTGTTTCCTGGGGCGACACGAAACTCGTCGCCCATGGCCTCGGTGCTTACATCGCCGAGGCAACGGAACGCGGTGACATGGCGCGCGTGGTGCTTGGTGTTGCTGTCATGTCCGCTTTCGTCCTGACATTCAACAGATTGCTCTGGCATCCGCTGTATAGTTATGCGCGCCGCAGACTAACCTTGGGATAGGTGAATATCATGGACGCCCCATTGCTTGAAGTTCTCGGCTGTCGCCAGGCATATCACAAGGAGGCGAGCGCCGACCTCGTCGTTCTCGAAGACGTGAATTTGACTTTGCGAGAAGGCGAGATCGTCGCACTTCTGGGCCGGTCAGGCTCCGGGAAATCGACCTTGCTCCGGATTGTCGCGGGACTGCTCCACCCAACTGGTGGGGAAGTGATGTGGCGAGGAGGCCCGGTGTCGGGACCGACCGACGGCATAGCAATGGTTTTTCAAAGCTTCGCGTTGTTCCCGTGGCTGACGGTTCAGGAAAATGTCGAACTTGGACTCGAGGCGCGCGGCGTGCCCCGCGCGGAACGGAAAAAGCGTGCGGATGACGCGCTGGACCTGATTGGACTTGGCGGCTTCGCGTCGGCTTATCCCAAAGAACTCTCGGGCGGCATGCGTCAGCGCGTTGGTCTCGCACGCGCGCTGGTCGTTTATCCTGATTTGCTTCTGATGGATGAACCGTTCAGCGCGCTCGACGTACTGACCGCCGAGACGCTCCGCACCGACCTCATAGATTTGTGGTCCGATGGCAAGCTGCCGGTAAAGTCAGTGTTGATGGTGACGCACAACATTGAAGAAGCAGTTCTGATGTGCGACCGTATCTTGTTATTTTCCTCAAATCCCGGCCGGGTATCGCACGAACTGACAGTGTCGTTTCCTCATCCGCGGAACCGTCTCGACCTGGCCTTCCGGCAGATGGTCGACGACATCTACGCCTTGATGACACGGCGAGCTCCGGCCGAACACAAAGCGACGGCTGTGCCGCCCGATCCCCTCGCGACGCCGCTGCAACGCGTCGGGCTCAATATGATGGCAGGCCTCATGGAGGCTCTCGCGGCCTCCCCATATGATGGTCGTGCCGACTTGCCCGCTCTCGCCGAGACACTTCATTTCGAAGTTGACGACCTTTTGCCACTTGGCGAAACACTGCAATTGCTCCACTTCGCGGTATTGGAGGAAGGCGACGTTTATCTGACCGAGAAAGGCCGTGCGTTTGTCCAGGCTGACGTCGACGGCCGGCGTGCACTGTTCGCCGAGGCCTTGCGGGCTCACGTGCCTTTGGTGAACATGATCCGTCAGGTTCTGGACGAACGGTGGAACCATCGGGCATCCGCTGTCCGATTCCGCGACGAGCTGGAAGATCACATGTCTCCGGACTACGCGGACGGTACCCTGCGGACAGTCATTGGTTGGGGTCGTTACGCCGAACTGTTCAGCTATGACGAGGAAGCCGAACAATTCAGTTTGGAGGACCCGGAATGAAGCCACGCCTTGTTCTCGCATGCCTGATGCCGCTGGACGTCAATCTGCGAGCCCGTCAGGAGTTTGACGCTCTCATCGTCGATGGCAAAAACGATCTGACGGGGACAGAGGTCGCGGACGCCGCCGCGCGGCACCGTGCCGACGCGGTCATGTTCACCAATACACTGCCATTGAACGCTGAGCTGATCGCTCGGTTACCGGATTCCGTCCGAGTCGGGGCGACAAGCAGTGTCGGCTTCGATCATATCGATGTCGCCGCCGCCAAACAACGCGGCCTGATCGTGACGAACACACCTGGTGTATTGACGGAATGCACCGCCGATCATGCGTTCATGATGCTGCTCGCCGCCGCGCGACGCGCCTATGAATATGATCGGATCATGCGCCAGGGTTGGAGATATCGTATCGGTCAAGGCGACCTCCTGGGTGTGCGCGTGACCGGGAAAACCCTTGGAATTCTCGGCATGGGACGAATCGGCCAGGCAATGGCTCAAAGAGCACGCGGCTTCGATATGAAAATCGTTTACCACGCGCGGAATCGTCTGCCCCCGGAGGTGGAGCAAGGTGCGACCTTCTTCGCTGAGTTTCACGCGATGCTGCCGCAATGTCATTTTCTGTCAGTACACGCGCCCGCGGGACCGGCAACCGACAAGATGATCGACGAACGAGCCCTCTCTCTACTGCCGGATGGAGCGGTGTTCGTGAATGTCTCTCGTGGCGGCCTGGTGGACGAAGATGCTTTGCTCCACGCGCTGACATCCGGGAAGCTCTTCGCCGCCGGCCTGGATGTTTTTCGTTCCGAGCCCGATTTCGATGCGCGGTTCGCGAATCTGGATAATGTGATTCTCTCGCCGCACGTTGGCAGCGCTTCGCGAGAGACAAGAAACGCCATGGGGTTTCGCGCGCTGGACAATATCGCGGCCGTATTGGGTGGCAAACGCCCGATCGACCCACTATGGAGCTGAGATAATGCGGATCGCGATTGGCGGATTTCTGCACGAGAGCCATTCTTTTGCCCCTCACCCGACCACATACCGCGACTTCGTAGAGCCGGCTGGGTTTCCGCCACTCTGTCATGGCTCGGACCTGATCGGTTCGCTGCGTCATGCTTCGGTGCCTGCTGCCGGGGCGATCGCTTTCGCCGAATCTCAAGGAGCAACCATCGTTCCGCTGGCATGGGCTTTCGCCAATCCGGCCGGCCCAGTTCAGGATGAGGCGTTCGAGAGAATAGCGGCATTGAATTGTGCGCTGCTTTCGATGGCGCTCGATGATGGTCCTTTGGATGGTGTGTATCTCGATCTGCACGGCGCGGCGATGGTTGACAGCTTTCCTGATGCCGAGGGGGAGTTGTTGCGACGGGTTCGTGCCGTCGTGGGCGCATCCTTGCCACTGACGATCAGTCTGGATCCCCACGCCAATTTGACCGAGGCCATGGTCCAACTCGCTGACGTGGCCGTCCCTTTCCGGACTTATCCGCATGTCGACATGAAAGAAGCGGGCGAACGTGCGGCCAGACTATTGTTCGACCGGATACGCCGAGGCCGACCTTGGCAAAGAACGCGGCGCGGATTGGATTTCTGGATCCCGCTTGGTGCTCAATGTACGCTGATGCCGCCAATGGAACCTGTGATGTCAGAACGTAAAACGATAGCGGAACATTCCGGGATCGTCGAATTGGCGTTTTGCTTCGGCTTTCCCTACGCTGACTTTCCCGATTGCGGCCCCGCGCTGGCGGTCTACGCGGACACACAGAGCGCGGCGGACGAAGCCGCGGACGAGTTCCTTAAATTCATCAACGCGCGGGAACACGAATTTACCCAGGAACTCCTGCCGTCAGCCGCCGCGGTCGCCGAAGCGAAAATTCGTGCCACCACGGCAGTGGGTCCGATCGTCATCGCGGACACGCAGGACAATCCAGGCGGCGGTGGTCACGGGGACACGACCGAGCTCCTGACGGAGTTGGTACGGCAAAAAGCCCGCGGTGCATTGGTCTGTCTGATCAACGACCGGCAAAGCGCCGAGGCATGTCACGCCGCCGGCGAAGGTGCGGCCGTTTCACTGTCTCTTGGCGGCAAATCCGACAACATGCCGTTTCAATGCTCGGCACGCGTGGAGAAATTGACCGACGGTCGGTTTACTTTGACCGGGCCAATGGGTGCGGGGAATCCGGGTAATCTTGGTCCGACCGCGCTGATCGACATCGATGGTGTCAAAGTGATTGTTGTGACGCGGAAGATGCAGGCGCTCGACCAGGCGATCATCAGACACGTGGGAATCGAACCATCATCCTGTCCGATCCTCGCTTTGAAGTCGTCCGTGCATTTTCGTGCCGATTTCGGGCCGATCGCCGGCGACATCATTGTCGCGGTCGCTCCAGGGCCGGTTGTCGCTGATCCGGCCACTCTGAATTTCCGGCATGTGCGGGCAGACGTCAGGCGCCGCCCCTCCGTCGGGCCAACGCTTTGATTTGTGATTTTGGAACCCAGTCCCTGGCGCGCTTCGCATTATCCTTCCATTCATTTCTGCGTCTTACGTTTCGGGCATGTCCAAACGTTCTCCGAACCATACGATGGCCCAGGTGGCCACATTCGCATTCTCAGGAATTGATGCGATCCCCGTGGAAGTTCAGGTCCAATTGTCGAGCGGAGCACCGAACTTCCTGATCGTCGGACTCGCGGACAAGGCGGTCGCGGAAGCACGCGAGCGAGTGAGAGCCTCCTTCCATGCCATGGGCCTTTCGCTGCCACCTCGGCGGATTCTGATCAATTTGAAGCCCGCGGATCTGCTGAAGGAGGGCAGCCACTTCGACCTCCCGCTCGCACTTGGCGTACTTGCCGCCATGGATCTCGTGCCTGCCGATCTTCTTGCCGAGTATGCCGCTCTCGGCGAATTGTCCCTTGATGGATCGCTCAACAAGGTGGCCGGTGTTCTTCCCGCCGCGATCGCTGCATCCTCACGCGATCTCGGCCTCATATGCCCCGAAGAACAAGGCGGCGAGGCCGCCTGGGCAGGTCCCATCAACGTGTTGGCGCCGCGCGACCTGAGATCCCTCATCGCTCATTTCAAAGGGTCCATGGTCCTGACGCCTCCCGTCGCCGGCGGTATTGTCGATGTCGGGCGTGGTCCGGATCTCCGTGACGTCAAAGGCATGGAAACCGCTCGGCGCGCCATCGAGATAGCCGCGGCTGGCGGTCACAACATTCTGCTGATCGGCCCGCCAGGATCCGGCAAGTCCATGCTCGCCGCCAGGCTACCTGGTCTGCTGCCCGATCTCGATGCCAGGGCCGCACTGGAAGTCGGAATGATCCACAGCGTCGCAGGCCTTTTAGAGAACGGACGCCTGATCATGCGTCCTCCATTTCGCGAGCCGCACCACTCCGCGTCCCAGGCGGCCTTGACCGGCGGCGGGCACCGCGCGAAGCCCGGGGAGGTGTCGCTCGCTCATCGAGGCGTACTGTTTCTCGACGAACTGCCAGAATTTCCTCGTCAAACCCTGGAAGCGTTGCGCCAGCCGATGGAAACTGGCCGAACCACCGTGTCTCGAGCATCCGCGCATATAACGTATCCGGCACGCTTCCAATTGGTCGCGGCGATGAACCCCTGCCGGTGCGGATATCTTGGCGACGCCGGCCGGGAATGCGGCCGTGCTCCGCGCTGCGGCGAGGATTACCGCAATCGTATCAGCGGTCCGGTGCTGGACCGGATCGACCTGGCGGTGGAAGTCCAACCAGCCACTGCCGCCGAACTGGCCCAGGCGCCTCAAGGTGAGCCAAGTTCCATAATCGCGGAACGGGTCAACCGCGCCAGGCTCGCCGTGCGGGAGCGCCACAAACCTGACGGTCCGGCAACGAACGCCGAGGTCGAAAGCGACGCGATCCGTATCGCTCCCGATGCGGCGAAACTGGTTGAAGACGCAATGAACCGTCTGCGTCTGTCAGGCCGTGGTCGAACGCGGGTATTAAGAGTGGCACGAACCGTCGCGGACCTCGCTTGCGCCGAGATGGTCACCCGCCCGCATGTCGCGGAGGCACTGTCCTCGATTTATGCGAGTAACATATTGAATATAAATCATTTAATTGAACGGTATATGGTAGTACCACGCTTCGGACCACGGCACTTCGCCTCGGGGAAATCCCTCAGCCACAGCCTGAAATTACGGGATATTAGTTCGGGATTTATCCGCGCGGGATCTTCGCCGGCTGGGGTAGGAACGCCTCGCATTGGTGGAAAGGGGACACAGGAAATCCTCTTTTAAGCCGGGACGCGATCATCCCTGGCGGCGGGGATCAACTATCGCGGATTCCCGTCAGTTGAACCTGTTTCCCCAACCTGAGAAGTGACACCCTCAGTTTCCGCCACAGGCGACCACCGCTCGCTCGCGGCATCCCACAGAAGGATCTGATTATCATGTCCGACGAGCCCGGTGGCGGATCGCCAGTCCTGCCCGCTTCCTTGCCTTTCTCCGAGTCCGGAAGTGCTCATGCTCCATTCCTTTACTTCGAGGCCGCTCCCACATTTGGGCACGCCAGTGGTGTAATTCGCGTTACCTTGGAGACGACGCGATTGTACGCTGTCGCACCCGGTCAGGTAACCTCTGATCGAGTCGTGGTGGCCCATCTCCGTATGAATATCCCGGCAACGCGGTCCCTCATAGCCGCACTGCAAGGTGCGCTTCTGCTGGCTAATCCAGCGCCCTCCGACTCGAAGAACTGATTCCCAGGACCCGCAACCCTGTCAAACCCGGCCGATTCCGAAGCCTCGGGAGTTGCCGCTTGCTCTTAATGCAGGATTAGGAGAGAGGAGGCGACGGACGGGAGGACCAGTCCCGCTCGTGTCGACAAATCGGCCGTCCCTGACCGTGTTTGGCATCATACACGGAGCGGGGGATGCTGTCTTGAGCAAAATACAGTCTTGAATGGCTATCGCTTGCCATTTCAGCGCGCGGAATCAGATACCGAATTAATCACGGGAGGGCTGGGTTTGACTGCTATTCTCGCGATGTTCGGGGGCATCCTGGCGTGGCCGTGGTCGATGATCGCGGTGATCATCGGCTTTGGCACGTTCTGTATGATATTATATGTAAATTTTATCCGGCCAAAGCTACGCAGGCGAAAATTGCGCAAACCGGCTCGTGCTTTTTTCATCATACCAAAGATGATTCGCCAGTGCGACTACGCGGAGCAAGAGATGGAAGAGGAACATAAAGTTAAGCAAGTAGTATTGCCGACGAATAGCGAGATCGTCATCCATCTGGTTTACACACCTCGCCTCGTTTTTCAAACCAAAGAAGTCGCCTTCGGGTGCGAAGTACTCACTGGCGATCCGCGCAAGCCCGCCCCAATCGAATATGACAACCCATTTATACTGCAAGGACGCAATCGGGTCGTGCCTGGACCAGACAACGCCGATTATATTGACATCGACGGGAATTATCATGCTACCCAAGATAAGACTTGGTCGGTGGGTACTGACCGAGCTTATGCATTCAAGATGAGAACGAGCGGGCCGGGAACATATAAGGCGATCACTACTTTCAGTGGGGACGAGCGAGAGGGAAAAGCCGACGATCTGACCATTCGGATTGAGGACTATCCGAAGACTCCCATGCGGTGTGTCTTATGCAAGCATTGGCGTAGGCCGTGCTACCGACATGGTATTCAGCCCAAACCCCGCAGAGAAGGGCCTTTATAGTGGCACGCAAACCTGCACCACCTCGCGACGACCCCGAGCAATCCCGCCGCTTCATCGAGTCGTGTGGGAGAGGGCGTAGGGCGGAAGCCCGAAGACTCCCGCCCCGCCGTTCGCTATCCTGAGTGGTGCAACCTAAACGCAGGAGCGAATTCGGTGTCTGGTCCAGCGAATAACGAATACGCCGTAGCCATGTCGCATTTCATGAATAATCTGACGCGGATCAAGCCGCCAGAGAGCGATCCTGTCGCATGGGAATTGAACACCGGCTTGTGGCATCTTGCACAAGCAATTGAGCGGGACATGGCGGAAATAAAGAAACGTCTGGAGGCGATAGGTAGCGATGTAACAGGGGTGAGATAGCGCCCGTCGGCAAAGGCGCTGTGCGTTCACCCCGACTGCCGACGGACG
>Ga0302324_100022345_pt1 | contig 12287 bp, 11 predicted proteins | sample Palsa_T0_1_FD_201949 | JGI IMG/M metagenome (GOLD analysis project Ga0302324, IMG submission 201949) | Peat permafrost microbial communities from Stordalen Mire near Abisko, Sweden - Palsa_T0_1 | ecosystem: Environmental > Terrestrial > Soil > Palsa > Peat permafrost | place: Sweden: Abisko...
GCCTGCATCAGGCGCAATTTGTCGGAGATGCGCGCGGCGCGCTTGACCATCGTCTCGTCCTTATCCTCCACGGACATCTCCTGGAGGATGGCGGCGACTTTGTCGGGCTTCATCAGCGAGAGAAGCTTCGCGCACGTGTTTTCATCCATCTCGCGAAGGATGGCGACCGCGGCGGTGGGCTCGATATCGGAATACGTCTGCGCGAGCGTCTTGATATTCTTCCGCTCGGAGTCTTGGAATTGCGGGATCTCGGCCGAGATTTCGTCGCGCATGGCAGCGATATCGGAGCGCGTTTTCTCCAGCTCCTGGCGCTCGGCTTCGATGTGCGCTGCCAGTTTGTCCAGTTCCGTCTGCCGCTGCACCAGCTTCACGCGCTGGTCATTCAGATCGGCCACCAGCGCATCGATATCTTCAGAGCGAAAACTCCAGAAATGCGGCGTCGCATCCTTGGCCGCGAGACTCGCCGGATGCAGGATCGCGCCGAACTCGGCGAGGATCAGCCCCCCGGTGATTCCGAGATTGAGCAGGGCGGCGATGATTGCGAGTACCCAGCCTGATTTGAGTATTTTCATCACGTGATCTCAGTTCAGCTGGGTCTTTGTTTGGCGACGTGGCGGGAATTGACGATGTCATCCACCATCGCCCGCTCGGCCAGCTCGGCCACGCGGTTGTATTCCACCTCATCCTTCTCGCGCAGCTTCACCATCGCCTCGTGTTCGGACTGGGCGGCAAGAAGCTTTTCCCGCCTTTCCTTGAGGTCCTTGACGGCGTGGTCGGCCTTTTGCTCGAGGCGTCCGCAGTGGTCTTTCTGATATTTCAGCCCGTTCCAGAGGATGTCGCGCTCGGGGGGGCGAAAGGTGGCGCGCTGCAAAGCCTCGAGCTCCCGGGCGCGGGCCTTGTGCTCGGTCTCGGCCTCGGCCAGCTCGGCCACCAGCGCCTCCAGGCGGCGGCCCGCGGCGGCGTGCTGCTGCTGCGCCTCGGCCATATTCCGCTCGCGCAGGTGGAGCACGCTTTCGAGTTTGAATTGGAAGGATTTCATTTCAGGAGATCGGCAAGTTGCTGGTAGCTCACCTGGCGGGAAACTTTCTCCGCCACAGGCTGGCGCAGGAGCGCGCGCAACGGCTCGAATTTATCGATCGCGCGGTCGATGGCAGGGTTGGTCTTGCGGACGTATGCGCCGATGTTGATGAGGTCTTCGTTTTTCCGATAAACGGCCAGCAAATCGCGGGCCTTGCCCACGAGCTCCCACTCGGCCTGGCTGCTGATATCCTGGGTCACCCGGCTGATGCTCTCCAGGACATCGACGGACGGAAAATGGTTCGCCGTCGCCAGCGCGCGGGAGAGGACGATGTGGCCGTCCAGGATGCCGCGGACGGCGTCCGCAATCGGCTCGTTCATATCATCCCCCTCCACCAGCACAGTGTAGAACGCGGTGATCGAGCCCTTCTCGCCGTTGCCGGCGCGCTCGAGCATCCGCGGGAGCAGGGAAAAAACCGATGGCGTGTAGCCGCGGCTGCTGGGTGGCTCGCCGATGGCGAGGCCGATCTCGCGCTGGGCCATGGCCAGCCGCGTGACAGAGTCCATCATGAAGAGGACACGGCGGCCTTCGTCGCGGAAATGCTCGGCAATGGTCGTGGCCAGCAGCGCGGCGCGCAGCCGGACGAGCGCGGGTTGATCCGAAGTTGCGACAACAACCACGGAGCGGGCCATGCCGCTTTCGCCCAGGTCTTTCTCGATGAACTCACGCAACTCGCGGCCCCGTTCGCCCACCAGCGCGATTACGTTGATATCCGCATCGGCCCCACGGGCCATCATCCCGAGCAGTGTGGACTTGCCGACACCGCTTCCAGCGAAGATACCGATGCGCTGGCCCCGCCCAATGGGAGTAAAGAGATCGAGGACCTTGATGCCAGTCTCGAAGGTCTCGTGAATCCGGACGCGGCGCAGGGGATTCGGGGGCGAATTACGAAGCGATTTCGCGAAATTGGCGCCCAGCGGGCCGCGATTGTCGAGCGGCTGGCCCAGCCCGTCGATCACCCGGCCGATGAGGCGCGGGCCGACTGGCACTGACGATTGGTAAGAGGATGCGACCACATCGCAGCCGGCGGAGACGTCGTGCAGCTCGCCCAGCGGCATCAGCAGCACCCGGTGATCGCGGAATCCGACAACCTCCGCATAGCAGCCGTGCGCAGCGCCGTGGAGACCGATCTTGCAGACCTCGCCGATGCCCACGCTGGGCCCATCGGACTCGATCACGAGGCCGGTCACCTGCGCAACGCGGCCCACGCGCTCGATGTGATGCGTATCGCGCAAGCGCGCGCGCACCTGCTCGACGAACGGCCCGAAGAATGAAGGCGACGCGGTCATTGGAGAATGCGGTCCACGCTGCGGAGTTTTGTCGCGAGCCGGCCGTCGAGCGCGCCGAAGCGGCTCGTGACGATGCAATCGCCGGGCAGCAGGTCGGGATCGACTCGGAACTCGATCTGCGGATAGCGGTCGCGAAGACCCGACTGATAATTTTCCATCAGCTTCAGATCGCGCGTACTGAGGCAGACCTCGACAGTCTCAGGCCCCGGCGCCAGGCCCTGGAGGACCTCGGAGACAATTTTGAAAACGGCATCCTGATCGGGCTCCATCCCGCCAAGAACGCGGCGAACGATCTCCATCGTCAACTCGGGCAGAGCCGCGCGGAGCTGCCGGTCCAGCGCATCGTGATGGCTGGCCAGCGTGCTCAGGGTCTTCTCCTGGAGATGGGAAACCTCCTCCCGCTGCTCGAGCAATTGCGTCTCGATCATCGCGGAGGCGTCCTCGAATCCGCGCTGGTAGGATTCGCGGCGCGCCGCCTCCAGCTCCTCGGCCGTAAACATTGGCGGCGGCGTGGCGGGCCCGGTGGCCAGCTTCACCCCACCCAGCAGATTCGAGAGCCGTATTTTAACCGAATGCACTGGGCTCTCCTCCGCCATCCAGGCTTATTTCCTCGGCTTCCTCCAGCTTGCGCACGACCTGCATGACCTTGTCCTGCGCTGCCTCGATGTCCTTGGCCTTGAGCGGGCCAAGCATGGAAATATCGTCCTTGAGGCCCTCGGCCGCCCGTTTCGAGATCGAACCTAGAACGGCGGTTACGAGGGCTTCCTTGGCAGTCTTGAGCGCGATCGCCAGATCGGCCATATCGACTTCCCGCAGCACCCGCTGCAATTCCACGGCCTGGAGTCGGACCAGATCGTCGAAGCTGAAAACCTTCTTGCGGATCGCGGCGCCGAGCGGCGCGTTGCGCTCCTCGATGCGGCTGAGCAGCGTATTACGCGTGTCCTTGTCGAGAAAGTTGAGCAGATCGGCCGCTGATTTCACGCCGCCGCTGCGATGCAGCCCCTGCTGCGGGTTCTTCTTGTCGAGATGGCGCGACAGGTTTTTCGCGATTTTATTGACGATATCGCGAGAGGTTTCCTCCATGCCGCCGAGGCGTTCCACCACCTCCTCACGCAGTTCCGGAGGCAGCAGCAGGATGATCTCCGCCGCCTTCGGGATCTCGAGGTAGGACATGATGAAAGCGATCGTCTGCGGCTGCTCGGACTTTACCAAGTTCACGATCTGCCGGGCATCCATCTGCCGGATGTCTTCACCGCCTTCCACCATCCGGGAGGCGGGGGCCACGCGGTTGAGAATCATTGAAGCCGTGTAATCGCCCTTCGCTCTTTCAAGCGCCACCTGCGCGTACTCCGCCCCGCCGAGCACGGCGCCGACGCCGGAGGAGACAACGCCGGAGAACTCGTCGAGCAGGTTCTGGCGGATGCTTCCTTCGATCACGTGGAGGTCCGTCATTTCGCGGCAGATCAATTCAAGCTGGGCGTTATCGAAATGCCGCATCACCTCCGCGGCCGCCTCGGGGCCGATCACAATGAGGAACGCGGCGATTTTCTGCGATTTCGTGAGCGTGGCGTAGTCCATGGCTCAATTAATTCTTCGATACGGCGTTCGGGTTGGCCATCCAGCCCCGCAGGGCTGCCCCGACATTGGCCGGCTTCTGCCGGATAAGATCGTTGAGGACCTCCGCAGAAATGATTGGGGCGGGCGCGGCTCTGTTAACGGGTTCGGGTTTGAGCAGCTCGATCGGGATCGCGTCCGGTTTCGAGCGCTTGAGCATCCCCATGAAAATGCCAAGCACCACACAGGCGACGATGATCGCAAAGACGTTGCGGAGCAGATCGGAATTGGCCAATGCCATATCCATCACGTTCGGCTTCACCGCTGCCTCGCCGGGAAATGCTACCTCCTGGAGCGTGACGGTTCGGGTGGCCTGGTTGGCGGGGTCTTCCTTTGCGCCGAGGGCGTTGACCACCATCTGTCGGAGCGCCTCGAGTTCCTCCGGCTTCCGCGGATCGGACTTGGAGGCGATGAAGACCGCCGCCGAGACGCCGGTGATGCTCCCAGGGGAGCGGACGGCGTTCACCGTCGTCTTGTTGATCTCGTAATTATCAGTGTGATCCTTCCGGGATTGCTCGCTCGATTTGCCGCCGGTCTTCCCAAGTTCGGTGCTGCCATTCCCGTTGGCAGGGACATTGGAGCTTGCGCCGACCGTTGCCGCGCCGCTGCTCCCGGAGCCGTTGTCGCTCTCGGTGGTGCTGGTGGTATCCTCGGTCGTGGTCTCGGTTCGGAGCACCTGGCCGTCGGGATCGTAAGTTTCCTGCGTCTTGGTCGTGGCGTCGCTCTCCAGTTCTGCCGAGACGCGCACAACCGCGTTGCCGGGTCCCAGCACCTTGTCGAGCATGGTCTGGACCTTGGTGGAGAGATAATCCTCAACATTCTTTTTCAGCTTCATCTGGCTGGAGGCCGCGCCGAAGGCCCCGTCATCCCTCATGTTTTCGGTAAGCACATTGCCGCCGCTGTCGATGACCGCGACGTCATCCACCTGCAGGCCTTCAACCGAATTGGCGACCAGAAACCGGATGGAATTGACGCCTTCCTGGCTGAGCGCCCCGTCGCCAGCATCGACGAAGACCGACGCGGTCGGCTTGGTCTTGGCGTCCGAGAAGAGAAGGCGATTCTCCGGGAGTACGATCATCACCCGGGCCGAGCGAACGCCATGCAACTGCGAGATGGTGCGCGCCAGCTCGCCCTGTAGGGCGCGGGTGTAATTGGTGCGCTGCACGAAATCGCTGATGCCGAAATTCGTCCTGTCGAAAATCTCAAACCCGACTCCGTCCCCCTCCGGGACGCCCTTCGAGGCAAGGTCCATTCGGATTTTCGCCACCTGGTCCGAGGGGACGTAGATGGAAGTGCCGCCGGTGCCGAGCTGGTATTGGATGCTCTGCTCCGTTAGCAGGCTGGTGATCTCAGAGACATCCTTGTCGCTCAGCCTCCCATAAAGGAGCTGCATCTGCGGACGATGAGACCATGCGACAAGCGCGATCATTCCCGCGAGGACGGCGGCGGCGGCAACGCCAATGGTGATGCGCTGGTTCAGACCAAGGGCGCGCCAGATGGCGATCAACTGCTGGGAGAGGCTTTTCATAGGGTGTCAAAAAAAATGAATCAGACCTGCATGCGCATCAGCTCCTGGTAGGAATCGACGAGCTTGTTGCGCACCTCGACCATGAGGGAGAAGGCCACATTGGACTCCTGAACGGCGATCATCGCCTGGTGAACATTGCTCGTTTCGCCGGTGAGGAGACTGGTCTTCGCGGCGTCGGCTGCCTGCATTTTCCCGTTCACCTCGGAGACCGCATTTTCGAGGAGGTTCGAGAAGGAGCCTGATGAGGCGTCCGTTGCGGCGAATGTGCCGCCGAGCGTCGGCATGGCCCCGGAGATGGCCGGTGTGGAAGCATTGGCCGCCGCTGCCGTCGAGGAGGCGATCCCCGTTGCGGCTGCTAGCGCCTGCGTCGCGAACCCATCGGCCTCTGCGCCGAGTGCCCCGGCGCCTGCGGCATTTCCGGCTGCGTTGGAGCCGGCGGCCTGGAGCCGCTCCGGGTTGCTCATCAACGAACTGAGATCGATCGAGCCGATGGGCATCATGGTCAGTGTCCGATGGTAAGAGCTTTGGACGCCATTTGGCGCGCATCACGGATGACGGCGAGATTGGCCTCATACGCGCGGGAGGAGGTCATGAGATCGACCATTTCTGTGGAGAGATTGACATTCGGCATCTGCACCATGCCCTCCTTGTTCGCGTCAGGGTTGTTCGGGTCGTAAATCGTTTCGCCGGGCGAATTGTCCGTGGCCACCTGGGACACCTGCACCGTCGTCTGGCCCGTGCCCGCGGGGTCGAGCATCGCCTCGAAGGAGACAACCTTCCGCTTGTACGGCTGGCCGTCAGCGCCGTGGGTGGTGTAGGCGTTCGCGATATTCTCGGCGACCACGTCCATGCGGATGTTCTCCGCATTGAGTGCGCTGGCCGTGGCATCGACGCCTGGGATGAGGTTCATCATGGATCAGGTCAGGAGGTTTTGCCGGTAATGGCCATCTGGAGCTGCTTGAGGGAGCCGCTGACGAACTCGGTGAGCGTGTCGTACTGGAGGGTATTGGAGCCCATCGCCATCAGTTCCTTGTCCAGTTGGACGTTGTTGCCGTCCTGGCGCGAGGTGCCCCCGTTCGGATCCACCTCGATGGAGGGCTGCGGGATATTGTCGATCTGGCCCGCCTTCACCTGCGTGGCGAAGGTGTCCGTAAAACTTTTCGAGAGATCGACGCGCTTGTACCCTGGCGTCTCCATATTCGCGAGGTTCGAGGCAATTGCCTCATGGCGCTCGGCGGTCGCGTCCAGGAGCAGCTTCGAAGCAGCGTAATTCGGGTCCGAAAACAAACTCTCGATCATGTCGAGGACTGCTTAGCAACGGCTGTGCCAGAATCCGTAAAGGAACGTAAAGAGTGCGTTATCCCGGGAGAATTTTTGGAAAGGCTCGCGCGATACCCGCAAACGCCAAATGGTAAACCTTCGGAAGCCCGGAAAATATTGCCGCACGTCGCGGCGAATTGATCCCGGATGAGAAAGGCGGATTAGACCGCCGCGAGATTGACTTGCACCGGCAGCCGGGCGCTCGCGATCTCCCCATTCACCTGCGCCGATGGGATTCCGGCGGTATGCATGGTGGCATCGAGTTGCTGCAATTGCTGCCGAACATCCGGCCCCACCATCATCTGCCGCATCCCGCCACCGGGTTGCGAGACATACAGGTCGCCGTTTGAGTTGAACTGGAGGTTCACAGTCGCGGACGGATTCGCGTGCGCCATGGATTCGATGTCGGGCGACTGCAAAATCTGCTGCGTGACCGCCTGGAGATCGGCCGGGAGAGCTTTTTCCTTCTGCGCCTCCGCGGCGGTGGCGAGCTTCGTCGCCGCAGCCTTCAGGCTCGCCTGGAAGTCGGCACTATTTGCCGCCTGCGTGATGGCGACGCTCTGGCTATGCGCCTGGTAGGCGCTGATGGCGTCGCTGGCGAGGCCTATGGCGCCGGTAACTAGAAGCGGGATCATGACGCCGGTGCTTAGCAGGGGATGTGCCAGTGGGGTTTTTAACGGGGCGGGATCGCTGTTTTTAGGATGGAGGAAAGCTCGCAAGGCTGCTTTTCTGGCCGCTGGCGGTGTCCCCCCCAAAATGTCCTCGATCAAGCCACTTCTCTTTCTACTCGCGCTCTCAGCCACCTCCCTCGTGGCGCGGGCCGCCGAAGCTGACGGCGACTACACGATCGCGCCCCCCTACGCGAATGCGCCCGAATTCACGGTAAAGGACGGCGTCCCGAAAGGCGCCGTCCACGAGTTCGACGTGAATTCCGCGGACAGCCGCATTTATCCCGGCCTCAACGGCCCGTATGTCCGCAAGGTCTGGGTTTACGTGCCGCGGCAGTACGTCGCCGGGACTCCGGCGCCCTTTATCGTATGCCAGGACGGCGGCGGGTACAGGAACCGTCTCGTCCCCGTTCTGGATAATCTGATTAACGACCACCGTGTGCCGGTGATGATCGCCGTGATGGTGAACTCCGGCGGCGGCGACAGCCGTGGCAGCGAGCGCGGCCTGGAGTACGATACCGTCTCGGACGTCTACACTCTCTTCATCGAAAACGAAGTTCTCCCGAAAATCGCGCATGACTACAACGTCACGTTTACGACCGACCCGGAGGGCCGCGCCACAATGGGCGGGAGTTCCGGCGCCGCGTGCGCCTTTACCATGGCCTGGTTCCGTCCGGATCTTTATCGGCGCATCCTCAGTTACTCAGGGACTTATGTGAATCAGCAATGGCCCGCCGATACGCAGACTCCACACGGCGCGTGGGAGTATCATGAACACTTGATCGCGGATTCGCCCGCCAGGCCGCTCCGCGTCTGGCTGGAGGTCGGTGAACACGACAACGGCTATAAAGTGCCGGAATCGACTTACCATAACTGGGTACTCGCAAATCAGCGGATGGCCGCCGCGTTAAAGGCAAAAGGATATCATTACCAATTCACATTTGCCAAAGATGCCGGCCACGTGGATGGCAAGGTAGTCGGGCAGACCCTGCCGGGCGCGCTCGTGTGGCTCTGGCAGGGATATCCAGCGAAGTAACCGTCACCCACCCGCGGACGCATTCAGCTTCTTCGCCTCAGTTTCCAGCTCGGCCAGGAAATGCTGCGCGATGGGCGAGAGCCGCGCCGACCAGATAACGCCGATATTCACCGGCTGGAAATCCGGCAGCGGGATTACGCGGATGCCCGCCTTCGGCCGGAACCCCGGCGCCGCAACGGCGAGCCCAATACCATATCCCGCGGCCACAAAACACTCGATGAGAGTGGCCGAGTTAACTTCGATCCCGCAGAACCAATCGATCTGCCGCTTCTGCAGCTCGTGCTGGAAGTGCAACTGCACCGCGTCCTCCTCCTGAAAGGTAATCAACGTCTCCTCAATCTTATCCTGCTCCCATAACTGGCCGGCTTCCTTAATCTTGGAGCGCTTAGGCACCAGAAGCATCAACGGCAATTGCAGCAATGACCGGACACGCACGCCCGGTCGGGTTTTCTGTTCGATCAAGGTGATCGCGAAATCGATCTCCTGCGCCTCGAGCAATCGCTCCGCCTCCAGTCGCGCGGCCTCGTGCAGGTGAAGGCGAAAATTTGGGAATTTCCCGCGGATGCGCTGCAATAGATCCGGCATGTAATCTTGCAAAACAATGGAGGGGGCCGCGATCCGCAATTGAAAATCGGCGGTCGCGCGGAGGTTTTTCTCGACCGCATCCAGCCCGCCGAAAAACGGCCGGATGAACTCATACAATTCCGCGCCGGACGGTGTCAGTAGAAACGGCCTGCGCTGGAAAAGTTTGACGCCCAATTCCTCCTCCAGCCTCGCGATCTGGGCGCTCACCGCCGGCTGCTGAATCCCGTAAGGGATGGCGCGCACCGCCGCCGCGATGCCCCCGCTGCGGGCCACATAGTAAAACAATTCGAGGTGATGGACGTTCATAACTTAAAGCGATGAATACCCGAATGATTATCAATTAACGCTTCTGACGCGAGAGGCTTATGGTCTTGGGCAGAACAATCATCAATGCTATGGATCAACTTTTTGGCTTCATCTGTTTTATCGTCCTGGTTTTGCTGGTTCTCGCCCTCGTGCTGCCCATCGCCGCTCTCGTAAAGGCTGCCCGTGCGGCGCGGCGGACGGAGGGTCTGGAAAGGCGTGTGATTGCGTTGGAAAAAGAAGTCGGTCTTCTGCCCCGCGGCGAAAGTCCTGCGGCAGAGAGCGCACCCCAGGTGGAGAAAGCAGCGCCGGTGTCCGAGCGGCCAGCCGCGCCCCCGGTGGTCCAGCCTGTAACTCCAACACCCGCGCCCAAACCGGTCGCGCAACCTGCGCCGCCGCCGGCCGTACCTGCCCCGGTTCAATCCGCGTGGACCACCGGTAAATTCGCCGCCCACAAGCCGGACCCGGCCGGGACGGTCGCGGAACGCCCTGCAAGCCGGGACGCCTCCGGCGTCGATTGGGAGGAATTTATGGGCGCGAAGCTATTCGCATGGATTGGCGGCCTGGCGCTCTTCCTTGGAATCGCCTTCTTTGTAAAATACTCTTTCGAACACGATCTGATACCCCCGGCGGCGCGGGTGGCTATTGGATTTATCGCCGGTATCGGACTTCTCCTGGGCGGGATGCTCATGAAGCGTAAGGAGAACGCCGTCACCGCGCAGACGCTTAGCGCGATCGGCGTTGTCGTCCTGTATGCAGTGACATTTGCCTGCCGGTCTTATTACCATTTCGCCTTCTTCGGACCGGTGGCGACATTTCTAATCATGGCGCTGGTTACTCTCGTCGCTTTTCTGCTCTCGGCGCGCATGAACGCGCTGGTCATCGCAGTCCTCGGCGTCGCGGGTGGTTTCCTGACGCCCGTGCTGCTTTCGACAGGGCAGGATTATCCGCTGGGTCTTTTCGGTTACATTGCGTTGCTCGATTGCGGCTTGTTCGCCATCGCCAATCGCCAGAACTGGAGAAGCCTGCCGGCGCTCGGCGCCATCGGCACCATCTTTACACAGGCTGCGTGGCTGGAGGCGTTCTTTGTTTCGGAGCGATACTTCAGCGGCAACAAAGTCATCATTGCAATGGCGGTGCTCGCCGGCTTCCAAGCACTCTTTCTCGGGGCCGTCGCGTTGACAAGGCGCGGAAGTAAAGCAGAGAGCGCTCCAGTCAACGAAGCGATGGCACTGGGCATGATTGCCATGTTAGGCGCGTTCTATTTCCTATCCTTCGCGCCATTGGGGCACCGGCTCATCTTGCTTGGCGCTTATCTCTTCCTTGTGGATCTCGGATTGGTCGGACTATCTCTGGTTGCAAAGAGAGTCGGGGCTCTCCGGACGCTCGCGGGCCTCGCGGCGTTCGCCTTCCTGGCTTTCTGGACGGAATTCTATCTTACCAACGCCAATCTAATCGCCGCGTTGGGATGTTACTTTATCTTCGCGCTCTTTCATACCGCCCTGCCGCTGGTTCTGCAGCGAATCCAAAAAACTGCGCCGCCGCTCTGGGCGCACTTGTTCCCTGCGCTCTCCCTCTTTCTCGTGATGGTGCCGATCCTGGAGTTTCACCAACTCACAATCCTCATCTGGCCATTTGTGTTGCTGATCGATCTCCTCGCATTCCTCGTGGCCGTGGCCACGATGACGCTCGCTCCGGTCTTGATAATGATCGTGCTCACGCTGGTGGCAATAGGGGCTTCGCTCCTTCAGGTCGGCTTGTCGCTGACCAGTCTGCCTACGGACCTTTTCCTCATCGGCGCCTTCTCGATCTTCTTCGTCGCCGCAAGCAGTTGGACGGCCCGCAAACTGGCGCCGAAGGACGCAGGTAATCCACAGTTCTTCGGTTCGATGGGAAATCCCGCAAATCTCGCGGCTCAGTTGCCTGCTCTTTCCGCCGCGCTGCCCTTCCTCTTGCTGATCATGGTCATCCTTCGTTTGCCATTGCACGATCCAAGCCCGGTTTTCGGACTCGCCTTGCTTTTGGTGGTCCTGCTCTTGGGCCTCGCAAAGATCATGCGGCTCGATGTGTTGCCACTTATAGGCCTCATTTGTGCGCTGGGCGTCGAGTATGCCTGGATGGGCTCCCCTTTGTACTCTCGAGGATCTGTACTTGCCCTTGGTTGGCACCTTACTTTCTACGGACTATTCACACTCTTCCCGTTCCTGTTCCGGAAACAATTCGAAGAATTGAAAACTCCCTGGACGGCATCGGCCCTCGCGGGACCGCTTCACTTTTACTTAGTCTATGAGGTCGTGAAGATAACCTACCCGGCGATACCTCCGGGACTCACGCCATCTCTATTCGCGCTTCCCGCGATGGTCGGGCTCGCGATCCTTGTGCGAAGCCATGCGGCCACCAACCCAGCGCGGAATACGCAACTGGCGCTCTTTGGCGGCGCAGCGCTCTTTTTTATAACGCTCGTCTTCCCGCTCCAGTTCGACCGCCAGTGGATTACCATTAGCTGGGCGTTGGAAGGGGCTGCCCTTTGCTGGCTATTCCGGCGTGTGCCCCATCCGGGGCTCCGGCTTACTGGAGTCCTATTGCTGACTGTCGCCTTCGTGCGACTCGGCCTCAATCCACTCGTCTTTGGTTATCATGACCGCGGGACGCTGCCGGTCTTTAACTGGTACCTCTATGCCTTTGGTCTTACGAGCCTCGCGCTCTTCGCTGGGGCCCGGTTGCTTGACAGGCAGCGGAACCTCATCGGCGAGTTCAATGCGCAGGCGCTCCTCTATACCTTGGGGACAATCCTTTTGTTCCTGCTGGTTAATATCGAGATCGCAGATTACTTTACACCGCCCGGGAAACCCGTTCTGACCTTCGA
>Ga0302324_100022347_pt1 | contig 12286 bp, 11 predicted proteins | sample Palsa_T0_1_FD_201949 | JGI IMG/M metagenome (GOLD analysis project Ga0302324, IMG submission 201949) | Peat permafrost microbial communities from Stordalen Mire near Abisko, Sweden - Palsa_T0_1 | ecosystem: Environmental > Terrestrial > Soil > Palsa > Peat permafrost | place: Sweden: Abisko...
GGCCCGGCCGATCGTGCTGCTCGCCCGGCGCCCCGACGCGGCTATCGCCGCATCCGCCGCACCAGGCAACCGGCAGCTAGGCGTCATGCTCCCCTACACGCCCCTGCACCACCTGCTGCTCACGGCGACGTCCGGTCCGCTCGTCCTCACCAGCGGAAACGTCTGCGATGAGCCGATCGCCTACCGCGAAGAAGACGCCATCGAGCGCCTGTCAGGCATCGCCGACGCGTTCCTCACCCACGAGCGGGCCATCCACATCAGGACCGACGACTCGGTGGCCCGTGTGTTCGCTGGCCGTCCGGTCTTGAACAGGCGCTCGCGCGGCTACACCCCCGAGCCGGTAATGCTGCGGGCCGCCTTCCCCCGCCCGCTGCTGGCCGTCGGCGCCGAGCTGAAGAACACGTTCTGCCTCGGCAAGGACCACCGCTCGTTCCTCTCTCACCACATCGGTGACCTGGAGAACGCGGAAACCCTCCGCTCCTTCACCGAGGGCATCGCCCACTTCACCCGCCTCTTCGACGTCGTTCCCGAGGTCGTGGCGCACGACCTGCACCCCGATTACCTGTCAACCAAGTACGCCCTCGAACTCGACGGCGTCGACCTGGTAGGCGTCCAGCACCACCACGCGCACATCGCCTCCTGCCTGGCCGACAACGACGCCGATGGCCCGGTCATCGGCGTAGCGTTCGACGGCACCGGCTACGGCACCGACGGCACCATCTGGGGCGGCGAGTTCCTCATCGCCGACCTGGCCACCTTCCAGCGCGCCGGCCACCTGACCCCGGTCCCGATGCCCGGCGGCGCGGCGGCGATCCGCCAGCCCTGGCGCATGACCGCCGCCTACCTGGACACGCCGGACCCTGGCGCGACGGACACGGCCACAACAGCCAGCGGCGCGATGGACATCGGGGCGATAAGCCTCGACGTGGCCCGACGCAACGCCGCCCGCTGGGACGCGGTCGTCACCATGGCCCGGCGCGGGATCAACGCACCGCTAACCTCAAGCGCGGGCCGCCTGTTCGACGCCGCCGCCGCCCTCCTCGGCGTCCGCGACGACATCAGCTACGAGGGCCAGGCCGCCATCGAACTGGAACAGCTGGCCGACCCGGCCGAGCCCAGCGCCTACCGCGCGACCATCGACCAGCCAGCCGCCGAGTGCCCCTTCCGCGCCAGCGGCGCGGACCTCATCCGCGCTGCCACCGAGGACCTACGCGCGGGCGTGCCAAGGGAGATCATCGCCGCCCGCTTCCACAACGGCCTCGCCACCCTGATCGTCGACGGCTGCGTCCTGCTCCGCGACCGTCACGCCCTCAACACGGTGGCCCTGTCCGGCGGCGTCTTCCAGAACCTGCTACTGCTCGGCCGGACGGTCACCCGCCTGGAGGCCAACGGCTTCACCGTCCTCACCCACTCCCGCGTCCCCGGCAACGACGGCGGCATCAGCCTCGGCCAGGCCGTCATCGCGGCCGCCCAAGACCACCCCTAGCCCGCCCCCGGACGGTGTGGCTGGAGAGTTGTCGGGGTCAGCAGATGCGGGGGAGGGGGTCGCCGACTAGCAGGTCGACGATCCGGGTGCCGCCGAAGGCGGTCTTCAGCCGGACGATGCCCGGCTGCTCGGCGACGACCTCGCCGATGACCGCTGACTCGGCGCCGAGCGGGTGGGCGCGCAGCGCGGCCAGCGCCGCGTCGGCGCTCTCGCCAGGCACGACGGCGACCAAACGCCCCTCGCAGGCGACGTACATCGGGTCGATGCCGAGCAGTTCCGATGCGCCGCGCACCTCCGGGCGCACCGGGATGTCGTCCTCGCTCACCATGACGCCCACGTCGGCGGCCCGGGCGATCTCGTTGAGTATCGTCGCCACGCCGCCCCGGGTGGCGTCCCGCATCGCCCGCACCGCCGGGACGGCGCGCAGCAGCTCCGCGACCAGGCCGTTGAGCGGCGCGGTGTCCGAGCGGACATCCGCCTCGATGCCGAGTTCGCCGCGGGCCAGCATGATGGTGATCCCGTGGTCGCCGATCGGCCCGGACACGATGATGGCGTCGCCCGGCTTGGCGTTCGCCACCCCGAGGGTGACGTCGCGCGCGATGAGCCCCACCCCGGCCGTGTTGATGTAGCAGCCGTCGGCCTTGCCGCGCTGCACGACCTTGGTGTCCCCGGTGACCACGCAGACCCCGGCCGCCGCGGCGGCGGCACGCATCGAATCGACGACGCGCATCAGGTCAGCGACGGGGAAACCCTCCTCAAGGATGAAACCGGCCGTGAGGTAGGCGGGGGTGGCACCGGACACCGACAGGTCGTTGACGGTGCCGTTGACCGCCAGGTCGCCGATGTTCCCGCCGGGGAAGAACAGCGGCGACACCACGTAGGAGTCGGTGGTGAGCGCGAGCCGGGGGCCGGCGCCGTCGCCCGCCGCGACGGGAAAGCGCAACTCGGCCGCGTCCTCAAGCGGTTCGAGCAGCGGGTTGCGGAACGCGTCGAGGAAGACGGCCTCGATCAGCGTCTGCGTGGCCTTGCCGCCCGCCCCGTGCGACATCGTGATCCGCTCTTCGCGGACTCGCGGCGGCCGCCGCCTGGCGCGGTCGATGCGGTCGAGCACCTGCTGCTCGCGGCCGGTGACCGGCAGCCGCTGGCGGCCGTCGGGGTGCTCCGGCCGCTCCGCGTGCCCGTGGTCGTGCCCGTGTTCGCGCAGCGCGTCGGCGATCCAGCCGGGGCCGGGCTGTGCTGGCTCAGCCCCGGGGCCTGCCGCGGTCATGGCCGGCCCGCCCGGACGGCCTCGGGCACCCGGTCGCGGTTCATCCGCCCGTAGTTGTAGTAGGCGGCGCAGGCGCCCTCGGGGGAGACCATGCAGGTGCCGATCGGCGTCTCCGGCGTGCAGGCGGTGCCGAACACCTTGCACTCCCACGGTTTGAGCACGCCCTTGAGCACCTCGCCGCACTGGCACGCCTTGGGGTCGGCGACCCGCACCCCGGGCACCGAGAACAGCCGCTCCGCGTCCATCGACGCGAAGTCGTCGCGCACCCGCAGCGCCGAGTGCGAGATGAACCCGAGCCCGCGCCACTCGAAATAGGGCCGCAGCTCCATGGTCTGCCCGATGACCTTGAGCGCGACCACGTTCCCGTCCCAGGGCACCACCCGCGCGTACTGGTTCTCCACCGCCGAGCGTCCCTCCGCGAGCTGCAGCATGAGCTGGTAGATGGACTGCAGGATGTCGAGCGGCTCGAACCCGGCCACCACGACCGGCTTGCGGTAGTCGCTCGCGATGAACTCGTACGGCCGGCAGCCGATCACCGTCGACACGTGCCCAGGACCGATGAAGCCGTCAAGCCGCAGGTCGGGTGAGTCGAGGATGGCCTTGATGGCCGGGATGATCGTGACGTGGTTGCAGAAGACGGAGAAGTTCGCCAGGCCCTCGGCGGCGGCCCGCAGCATCGTCATCGCGGTGGACGGGGCCGTCGTCTCGAAGCCGATGGCCATGAACACCACCTGCTTGTCCGGGTTCTGCCGGGCGATCTTCAGCGAGTCAAGCGGCGAGTACACCATCCGGATATCCGTTCCGGCCGCCTTGGCGTCGAAGAACGACCCGTGCGAGCCGGGTACCCGCATCATGTCGCCGAACGACGTCATGATCACGTCGGGGTTCGCCGCCAGGTGCATCGCGTCGTCGACGCGCCCCATCGGGATCACGCAGACCGGGCAGCCGGGCCCGTGCACCAGCGTGACGGCCTCCGGCAGGTAGTCCTCGAGGCCGTGCTTGTAGATCGTGTGGGTATGGCCGCCGCATACCTCCATGAACTTGTACTCGCGCCCCGGCGCGCACAGCGCCGCGATCTTCGCGGCGAGCGCGTGCGCCTTGTCCGCGTCCCTGAACTCATCGACGAACCGCATCGCTGCCACGCTCCTATTCGATCAGTGACTCACGCAGGGCCGCGATCTCGTCGTCGTAGGCCTGGCCGATGCCCTCAAGGAACTGCATCGCGGCGGCCGCCTCGCTCTCGTCGATCTTGGACAGGGCGAAACCGACGTGAATCAGCACCCATTCGCCCGGCGTGGGCGGATCGTCGGCCAGCAAGCCTATGTTGATCAGCCGCTTTACGCCGCTGACGTCGACCTTCGCGAGGTCGGGCTGGTCGGGTTGGATCTCGATGACCTCACCCGGTATGCCAAGGCACATGTGACACCTCCCGCTCTGTGAGTTCCCAGAGGACCTGGTAGATAGTGGTCTGCGCCTCCTGGATCCGGTGGATGGAGGCCGACGGCGCGACGAACAGGTAATCGATCGAGGAGAGCTCGGCCATCTTCCCGCCGTCGTAGCCGGCCAGGCCGATGGTGAGCATCCCCCGCTGGCTGGCCTCGTCGAAGGCGCGCACCAGGTTGGCGGAGTTGCCGCTTGTCGACAGCCCGACCGCGATGTCGGCGGGGCGGCCGAAGGCGCCGAGCTGCCGCGCGAACACCACGTCGACGCCGACGTCGTTGCCCAGCGCCGTCACCACGGACGTGTCGCTGGCCAGCCCGAAGGCGGGCAGCGGTGGCAAGCCGTCGCCCGGGTGCAGGAACAGCGTGGCGAGCTGCGCGGCGTCCGTCGCGCTGCCGCCGTTGCCGAAGGCGAGCAGCCGCCCGCCCGCGGCGAACCTGGCTGCCATGTCCCGGGCGCACCGCGCCAGCCGCGCCCCGTCCCGTTCGGCGATCACCCGGCGCAGCGCGACGATCTCCCCGGCCTTCGCCACGGTGGACGCCCGCACCTGCTCAAGGACCGCCGGCAGGTCGCCGCCGTCGGCGTAGAGGAACGGGTACAGCGCCTCCATCGCGCCGGCGCGGGCGTCACCCGGGGTCGCTGGCACCGGACTCGCCCCCAAGCACGGCTATCGCCTCGCCCGCGTGCACCAGGATCACGTCGCCCGCCGCCGCGCTGACCAGCGCCACGCTGACGTGCTCGCGGCCCTCGCCGGTGTCCACCAGCGCCAGGTCGTCGGGCAGCAGCCGCACCACCCGCACTTCAACCGCGACGTCCCCGCACGTCAGGCACGGCTCCGGCGGGTCGGTCACGTCACCACCCCCGGGCCGAGCACTCCTGGCTGCTCGAAGAACACGTGCACCAGCTCCCAGAGGACGTGGTACGTGGAGACCTGGATCTCCTTGATGACGCGGGGATCGGCGGACGCGACGGTCAGCACGTGGTCCGCGGCCGCCGCCGCCGCGATCCGCCCGCCGCCGCACCCGGCCAGCGCGATCGTCAGCAGCCCGAGCTCGCGGGCGGTCGCCAGGCCGGCCAGCACGCTGCCGTTCTCGCCGTCCACGGAGATCCCGAGGGCGATATCGGCCGGTGCGGCCAGGTAGCGCAGCTGATGGGCGAAGATCGCCTGCACGCCCTCGCGCTCGGCGATCCCCGTCACGGTGGCCACGTCGGTGGTCAGCGCGAGGGCGGGCAGCGCCCGCTTGCCGACGATCACCGGGTGCACGAACTCGACCGCCACGTGCTGTGCGTCGGCGCTCGGGCCGCCGGTGCCGAACACCATCAGCCTGCCGCCGCGGTGGAACCTGACCGCCATCGCATGGCACGCGTCGGCGATCGCCCCGGCCCGGCCGGCCAGCTCCTTGGCGGGATCGGTGCGCAGCTCGAAAAGCCGGGTGACCTCCGGGCTGTCATGGGCGACCTGCCCCGGGGCCGTCACCGTCGGAGGCCCAGCCGAGCACTTGACGTCACCATCGAGGCCATAGCAGCACCGTAGGACAGTTATGGGGGGCTGTCTAGCATGGGCAGGACAGTTTTGACTTTCTGCTTAGCCTGTCCAGAGCATCACGAGCCGTAACGCCGGTGACTTTCTCCGTTAACGCGGGGAACCGTCCGGTGCCGATGGCCGGAAAATTCCGCATTGACATACAGAACTGCCACACGTGACAATGCGAGGCTTCTGTACCCTCGAAGCCGGTGATGCCTTTTTTTGGGGCTCGTCGCGTATTTACAGTCCGCGGTGCAAGTGCAGGAGTATCGACATGAGCGTCCCCCGCTCCCCAGGTCAGAAGGCTCCGCGGACGGCAAATCGATCGATCTACTTCTATTTCGTAATAAAACTTATTATTCCGGTCATCGTGCTGGTCTTGCTCTGGGGACTTGTCACCGCCGTAGTGCTCACCGGTTACCCGCACAGCTGGCACTGGCTGACCCGCCTGAGGTCGGGGCGCCACGCCCTGGCCGGGGCGGCGGTGATCGCCGGGACGGCCGTCGTCGTGGTGCTGGCCGCCATCGTCATGATGGGGAAGCAGGTCAAGCGGCTGACGCGGGAGATCGACGGGCTGGCGCTGGCGGCCAGGCAGCTCGCCGACCAACCCCTGCAGCAGGCGGCGGCCCGGCCAAGCTCGCGGGTCAGGCAGATCGCCGCGGTGGGCGACGCGATCGCCAGCGTGCACAGTGCGGCCGTTGCCGCCGCCAGCGCCGAGGCGGGGCTGCGGAACGGGTTCAGGGAAATCCTGATCAGCCTCGGCAAGCGGAACCAGTCGCTGCTGCACCGGCAGCTGCGCATCATCGACCAGCTTGAGCAGCAGGCTTCCAGCCCGTCCGAGCTCGCGGAGCTGTTCACGCTCGACCACCTGACCACCCGGATGCGCCGCCACGCGGAAAGCCTGACGATCCTGTCCAATGCGGCACCGGGGCGCTCGTGGAGCGGGCCGGTGCCGGTGATCGACGTCGCGCGCGCCGCCGCCGCCGAGGTCGAGGACTACACCCGGGTCAGCGTCGTGTCCGAGTCCAACGAGGCCATCGCGGCTCCGGCCGTGGTCGACATGATCCACCTGCTCGCCGAGCTCATTGAGAACGCCACCCTGTTCTCGCCGTCGAGTACCCGGGTCGAGGTGCGCGCCGAGCGGGTGGCCAACGGCTTCGCCATCGAAGTGGAGGACAAGGGCCTTGGCGTACCGCCTGACCAGCTGCGCGAGCTGAACGCAGCGCTCGCGAGCCCGCCCGACTTCGACAAGGCAGACGCCGACCGGCTCGGCCTCTTCGTGGTGGGCAGGCTCGCCGTCAAGCACGGCGTCTACGTCTCGCTGTCCCCGTCGCCCTACCGGGGCATCAAGGCCGTCGTGGTACTCCCGGAGGGCGTGGTGATCCCGGCGCCGTCGCCGGAGGCGGCGGGCAAGCCGGTCATGGCGCTTGCCGATGCCCGGCTCGGCGGGCTCAACCTGCGCGCGCCCGAGGTGCTGTCGCTGGCCAGTCCTTCGTTGTCCGGGGTGGCCGCTGGCGGCCAGCACCGGAGCACGGCCGGGCAGGATCGCCCGGGCGCCGCGCGGCAGGCCCGGGTCACCGACGAATTGGCGGCCGTCACCGTGCGCGGCCTGCCGAAGCGGGTACGGCCAGGCAGCCAGCCCCGAGACGAGCACGCGGCGGCACCTGACGCCGCCCCGCCTGCGATGCGGCAGGCACCAGTCGACAGCCCCGCGCCGGATGCCGCGCGGAGTCTGGCGGCGTCCTTGCAGAGCAGCTGGCGACGGAGCCGGCAAGCCGACGATCTACCGGACTCCGGGACCACGGCGGACGGGCGGCTGCCGGCGCGCCGGGACGCCCCGAGGCCGGACAGAGCTCTAGATAGTGAGGAATAATGGCTGCAATCGCGGCGGGTGGCGGCACTCCAGTGCGGGATCTTGCCTGGCTCCTCGATGACCTGGCCGACCGGCTCGCTGACTTTCGGCGGGCCGCCATCCTGTCGAGGGACGGCCTGCTCATCGCCGCCTCTAAGGACCTGACCAGAGACGACGCGGAACACCTGTCGGCGGTCGCGGCCGCCGTGCAGAGCCTGGCGGCAGGCACCGGAGACCACTTCAAGGTCGGCGGGGTGCGGCAGACGATTATCGAGCTGGAAGACGGCATCTTCTTCGTCATCGCGGCCGGCGAGGGCAGCTGCCTGGCGGCGCTGTGCCCCGCCGACGCGGACGCCGGCGCCGTCGCCTACGAGATGGCGATGCTGGCGAAGCGGGCGAGGCCGCACCTGGCCGCGCTGCCGCGATTTCCGGTACTTGAGCAGAGCTCGGTGGAATGACGGTGCCCCCCGGCGACGGATGGCGTCGCAGGGACTCCGGTCCGGTGGTGCGCCCGTATGCCGTCACTGGCGGCAGGACAGAACCCACCGCCGGCGAGGTGCTAGACCTGATCACGGTGGTCGTCGCCACCGGGCAGTCGCTGGATGCCGCCGACCGTATGCAGCTGACTCCCGAGCACCAAAAGATCCTCGCCCTGTGCCGCAACCAGGTGACCCTCGCCGACCTCGGGGCCGACCTCGGGCTGCCGGTGGGCGTGGTCCGTGTCCTGCTCGCCGACCTGATCGAGCAGGGAGTGGTGGCCGTGGTACCCAAGCGGCCGGCCGGCGAGCGGGGCGGCAATGACGTCCTTCGGGAGATTCTGAATGGGCTACGCGCACTCTAACGCCGCGAGACCGGGGGGTGCCCCCGCCGGACGCGGCGCGGTGACCCCGCCCTTGACCGCGCACAAGATCCTCGTCGCGGGCGGTTTCGGTTCGGGCAAGACGACCCTCGTCGGCGCGATCAGCGAGGTGCGGCCGCTGCGCACCGAGGAGACGCTCACCGTCGCCAGCATCGGCACCGACGACCTCTCCGGTGTCGGCGCCAAGACGACCACCACCGTCGCGCTTGACTTCGGCCGGATCACGCTCGGCACCAACGTGGCGGTGTACCTGTTCGGGCTGCCTGGCCAGGAGCGTTTCTCGTTCATGTGGGACGAGATCAGCTACGGGGCGCTCGGCGCGGTGGTGCTCGCCGACGTCCGGCGGCTGAGTGACTGCTTCCCGTCGGTCAACTACTTCGAGAAGCAGCGGCTCCCCTTCGTGGTGGCGATCAACTGCTTTGACGGCGCCCCCCGGTTCGCGGCGCAGGACGTGCGGGCCGCGCTCGACCTCGGACCGGAGACCCCGGTGGTGCTCTGCGACGCGCGCGACATCACCTCGGTCAAGCACGTGCTTATTACCCTGGTAGAGGCGATTTCCGCCAGCCATTCCAGGACGTAGGGGGAGAACTGCTTGGACACCCACGTACCGGCCGGGGTAGCGGGAACGCCATCGGCGCAGGACGAGGCCGCCCGGCCGCCTTGGCCGGCCTCGGTGCCGCCGCTCGCCAACGGTTTCGTCGCCAGGCCGGAGTCGGGCCAGGCGCTAGCGACCGCCCTCGTTCCCGGCTCGGTGACCGCACTGGTGGCCGCCCAGTCGGGTACCGCCAGCCGGAGCTGGCGCGACACATGCGGTAAGACCCAGCTCGCGGTGGCCGCCGCCCACTCGCTGTGGCAGGCCGGGGCGGTGGAAATGGTCATCTGGCTGAGCGCCACCAGCCCGGCGTCGGTGCTTTCCGGCTATGCGGAGGCGGCCAGGACGCCACCGGCGGCCGCCGAGGTCGGGACCGGAATGGTCGGCGACACCGACGCCGTCGTCACCCGGTTCCTGGCCTGGCTGCGGACGACGGACCGCCCGTGGCTCGTCGTGCTCGATGACCTCGCCGTCAGCGTCGCCCTTGACGACCGGCTGTGGCCTGCTGGGCCGGCCGGGCGGGTGCTGGTCACCACCGCGGACCCGGGTACGCTCGCCGCCCGCCAGACGCGCCCGGTCTTCCTCGGCCCGTTCGGCCGCCGGGAGGCGCTGAACTACCTGGTCGGCCGGCTCACCATGGACCTCGACCAGCGGCAGGGAGCCATCGACCTGATCGCCGAGCTTGGCTATCAGCCGCTGGCGCTCGCCCAGGCCAGCGCCGTGATCGCCGGGTCCGAGCTGAGCTGCCACGGGTACCGTGAGCACTTTGCCAGCCGCCGGGACGAGGCGGCGCTGGCGGCCGGCGGCCGCCAGCCTGCCGTCGCCGCGATTACCTGGGGGCTGTCGCTCGACCACGCGGACCTGATGACGGCGGGCCCCGCGCAGCCGCTGCTGGTGCTCGCCGCCCTGCTCGACGGGAACGAGATCCCGGCTCCGGTCTTCGCCACCAGGGCCGCCCGTGCCTACTGCGCCGACGGGACCGGCGGGATAACCGGCCAGGCGATCAGCGCGAGCCTTGCCCTGCTCGCGGGGGCGGGCCTGCTGTCGGTTGACCAGGAGGTGCCGACCGTCCGGATGAGCTGGCCCGTTCAGGCGGCGGTGCGGGCGGCGATGCCGGACGCGATGCTGCGGGGCGCGGTGCTGGCCGCCGCGAGCGCGCTGCTTGAAGCGTGGCCGGTGGAGAACGCCGACCATACCGGGGCGGCCGAGGAGCGGCTGGCCCGCGGGCTGCGCTCGTGCGTCGGCAGCCTGCGGCCGGTGGCGGGGACGTTGCTCTGGCAGGGCGGCTGCCACCCGCTGCTGCTGCGCGCCGGCCGCAGCCTGGACGCCGCCCGGCTGACCGGCCCGGCGGTGTCGTACTGGGAGGAGCTTGCCGCCGACAGCGTCAGGCTGCTCGGTCATGACCACCCGGCGACCTCCGGGATCAACGAGCGGCTAGCCCGCGCCTACCTCGCGGGCGGCCTGGCGCCCAAGGCGATCTCCCTGCTGCAAGCGATCCGCCTGGCGCGGGCCGAGCGGCTCGGGCCCGATCACGTCGGCACCCTGGAAATCACCCGCAGCCTCGGGCAGGCGCTGATAAGCGCGGGCCAGCTGGACGACGCGGTCGCGGTGCTCACTCGGGCCACCGAGAGCTGGGCGCGGTCGCCGGACGCCAACGGCATCGGCGGCCTGACCGCGCGCGAGGACCTGGCCGCGGCGTACCGGGCCGGGGGCGACAACGCCTCCGCGATCGCGCTTTTCCGGGACGCGGTGGCGGAGCGCGAGCGGCTGCAGGGCCCGCGGCACCCGGATACGCTGGCCACCAGGCAGCGTCTTGCCGAGGCCTATCTAGCCGATGACCAGGCCAAGCAGGCGATCACGCAGTACGAGCGGGTCATCTCCGACCGGGAGAAGTCGCTCGGCTCCGATCACCTGCTCACCATCGCCGCGCGGGGCGCTCTAGGTGCCGCGTATCACTCGGCGGGCAAGATGGCGGGCGCGACCAGGCTCGCGGAGCGGACCCGCACCGAGTACACCCGGGTACTCGGCCCCGATCACCCCGATACGCTGGCGGCCTGCGTGAACCTGGCGCACGCCTACTACGGTGTCGGCCGCGTCACCGACGCGGAGCGGCTGCTCAGGCAGACGCTCGAGCGCTGCGAGCTGAGCCTGCCCGACTTCGACCCGCTGACCGTCGCCGCCCGGGGCAGCCTTGCCAACATCAGCGGCGCGGCCAGCTAGCCGAGCAGGGACCGCCTGCCACGCCGGACGTGCCCGGCAAACCAGCTGACTGAGGAGAACGGTATGCCGACCGATGACGCGGTCACCCAAGCCGCCGCGCGGGTAGCGCAGCGCTGGCGCGCCATCGACCCGCTGCTGCCCGCGCCGGACCCCGGGGCCAGGCCGCACTGCGGAGCGCCGCTCGCGGTCGTCGGCGACGGCGGGCTGGTCGCCGCCGGACGTTGTGACCACTGGACAGGAGAACCCGGCTCCCTCGACCTGTCCTGGGGAGCCGCGCGCAGGTTCCAGCTTTTCCCCGTGGTTGGAGGACCCGTGGTTGGAGGACCCGTGGTTGGAGGACCCGTGGTTGGAGGACCCGTGGTTGGAGGACCCGCGGTCGCCGGACCCGACGTGGCCGCCGGGCTCGACCGGCTGCTTACTGCCTGGCGTGACCACCTGGCGGCGGTGCCGGGGGCAGGCGACGCGGACACGGCCGCGGTGCTCGACTGGCCCAGCCGGGACACCGGCGGCATCCGCGTCCTGCTCAGGCACGGGCTCGACCCGCTCGAAGTCATCGCCGCCCGCCCCACGCCCGCTCGCCCGCCGGTCAAGCCAAAGTCAGTCATTCAGAACGGGGGCGTGCTCCGCCTTGACGACAGCACGCTGATCAGGCGGGCCGGGCTGGCCGACCTGGACACCGTGACCCGGCTTGGCATCGAGGTCATCAGGTTCGACTCGCACTTCGGCTCGGTCAACGAGCGCCCGAGCACCCCGACGGCGCTGCGCGGCGAACTAGCGGACACCATGCTGGCCGGGCCCGTGCTTGGGGAATCAGTGCTTGGGGAATCAGTGCTTGGGGAATCAGTGCTTGGGGAATCAGCGGCTGAGGAATCGGCACCGTGGGTCTGGCTGGCCGAGCGCGACGGCAACGCCGTCGCCATGCTGGCCGCGCAGCGGCCGGCGGCGGCGGCCTGGATCGCGCCGATGACCGCTCTCGCGCCGGCCGCCTACCTTGAGCTGATGTACGTCGACCCGGGTGAGCGCGGCGGCGGCCTGGGCAGCGCGC
>Ga0302324_100022349_pt1 | contig 12285 bp, 16 predicted proteins | sample Palsa_T0_1_FD_201949 | JGI IMG/M metagenome (GOLD analysis project Ga0302324, IMG submission 201949) | Peat permafrost microbial communities from Stordalen Mire near Abisko, Sweden - Palsa_T0_1 | ecosystem: Environmental > Terrestrial > Soil > Palsa > Peat permafrost | place: Sweden: Abisko...
ACATCGAAGAGGTCATCTCGCGCAAGCTGACATTCGAAGATGCGATTCGCAATGGCAGAGCTTCGGTGATGAGTAAGCAGCGCCTCAAAGTGGTCCAGCGTGATTTATTCGAGCAGTTGGACCAAATGCCGCTGCTGTGAGAGGAGAAACGCAATGCAGGACGTAAAGCGATTGATCAGCGAAGTTGCCGCGCAGAACGGCATCCGCGTGGAGCCTGACGATCCGCTGTTCGCGCTGGTGACGATCAACAGAATCGTGTTGGAGGAAGCTACCCAAAAGTTACAGGACCAGATTCAGGCACGAATCTCAGGATTCGATGCGTCTTACCAAAGAGCGGAAAGGCGCGCGGGCGCCGAGCTTGCGCAAATGGTGAAGGAGTCGGCGGAACAGATGCGGCAGGGGTTGCAGAACGACATTCACCGCGCCGGCCTAAAGGCCTGTGAATTTGTGCACCTGGTGAACGAAGCGCACCGCCGCCCCACGTTGATTCGCTGGTCCGCCGTCGGATTGGCGGCCGGAGCCCTGCTGTTCGGCGGCGGCTTTTGGCTTGGCACCTTAGTGCATTAGCCGGGTTAGCCGGAGTGCGCAAGCAAGAGTTGAAGAAGTCCCAAAGTCTCGGCTATTCCCTTTTCCGAGCTGCTTGTGCAGGGAGGTAAGTACCGTATGTTTCAACGACAATCAATACCCGAGTACCTCCGCCATTCCCTTAATGAGGGTTTCATGGATGCAACAGTCAACGTATCGCTTCCCGCTACGGTCAACAAAATACCCATCCGCGTGCGCGAAGCCGCAGTTTTCCTTGGCGTCAGCCCGCAGACGGTGTATCTTTGGGTAGAGCGAAAGCAGATTCCCCATCTCCGCGTGATGGGCCGGAACATCCGGTTTCTGAAATCGGATCTCGAGCCCTTCCGCGCAACTTTTAAACAGGAGGTGGGATATGGCAAGACCTAGGAAAAACGATGGACGTCTTTTTCGGAAGGAGGAGTCGAAGTTCTGGTGGATGGATTATCGCGACCGCGAGGGCAAACGCCAGAGAGAATCAACGAACACTGACGACTGGGATGAAGCCCAGCGGCGTCTGCGCGAACGGCTGCAAGCCAGGGACAGCAATACGCTGCCGCTGCTCCGTAAAGGGGAACAGCTTAATTTCGCGCAATGGTCGGAGTACTTCTTGGAAGCATTCGCGAAACCACCCATTCGAGCGGCGAAGACACATCTCTCATATAGCCGGGTGGCGAAGCATTTGAATGCCGGGTTTGGAGAGTGCCTCTTGGTGAATTTGACAGCGGAAACGATCGAGACCTTTTTGCGCCGTCGTCTGGAGCAGCGGGTTGTGATCGTGAGATCGACTGGAAAGGTTGCCAAGGGACTCGTTAAGCCAAGTACGGTGCATCAGGAGTTTCGGGTGTTACGGCGAATGTTGAATGTCGCCGTGCGCAAGAAGATGCTGGTGGCGAATCCGTGTTCCGGGGTGGAGTTTCCGGTGCGGGTCAAAGGCCTGTTCCGGCCGCATTACATGAAGTGGTCGGAACAGGAGACGATTGAGCGGGCCGCGCCGCAGTATCTGCGGAATGTCATTCGGATCGTTGTAGAGACAGGCCTCCGAGTGTACAAGGAACTTGCGCCGATGAAGAAGCGTGTGGATCTAGACAATGCGATGATCTGGATACCGGATTCTAAGACGGAGAGCGGCGTGGCGGAAGTGCCCTTGACCGAGATCGCGGTCGAGGCATTCCGCGATCAGATCGAGGCCGCCGGTCCCTCTCCGTTCCTGTTTCCCAACGCCGACAACCCAACCGGCTACCAGGCCAGCTTCAAGAAGGTCTGGGCCACAACCCTGCGGAAGGCTGGCGTGCCGTATTTCCGGATCTACGATCTTCGCTCCACCTATGCAACCCGGCTAAGCGCCGGTGGGGTGGCCGATGAGTGGGTCACGCAGTTGTTGCGGCAGGGCGACGCCAAGGAGGTGTTCAAGAAGTACTCGCAGATGAAATTACAGATGAAACGCGAGGCCCTCGCGAAACTGAACCGGCGGGCCAACGACAAGCCAGGTTCTGACACAGGTAAAGCAGCATGATAGGGTTTTGGCACAGCTTTGGCACAGTTGGAGCGAAAATGGATGGTGTTTGGGAAAGGGCAATTCGAGAAGTGCTGTGTTTTCAGGAAGTTTCTGGAGCCACCCGCCGGGATCGAACCGGCGACCTGCTGATTACGAATCAAGTGGAGCAGGTTTTCTGGAGGCACATAGTGTTCTAAATAGCTGATTATAAACGCATCGGGTTTTACCAAGATCGCCCGAATGGGATCAAAACCACTACAAACCACTGCAAACCACTGCAAGTTTTGACGGGTCCAGAAGCGCCTTCCCGCAGGCAGTCCGAAATGAGAGCCAAAGCCGTTTTCCTGTAACGGTGGAGAGAGAAGGAGCGACCCCGAATGAACATGACCATCGAAGTTTCCGAGGATCAGGCTGCCGTCTTGAAGGGGTACAGACTGAGGCTCACGGCGCGCCGGGGCGCGCGACTTCGCTACGTCCCAGGTGGGCCGGCCTGATCGGCGGCGTTGCGAGGTGAGAAACTGACGTGCAAACCGGTTATGCTGTAAGACTGTGCCGGCTTACGATCCTTCTACCAATCCGCTGAATAACAACGAATGGGCATTCCCGCTTACGGAGTGTTTCCATATTGCGGCCATGGCTCTTTCCGTTGGCATGATTGTTCTGGTGGATCTTCGCCTGCTGGGCGTTGGGCTGCGGGGGCAGACGGCGGCGCAGTTGGTGGCCGAAACGGAGCTCTGGACGCTGGCGGGCCTGGCGGTCGTGATCGCGTCGGGGCTGATGATTTTCTCTTCGGACCCCGTCGCATATCTGCACAGCGGGCCATTCCTGTTCAAGATGGCCGCGCTGCTGGTGGCCACCGTTTATAACTACACGATTCATCGCATGGTGGCGTGCGGCAACGCTTCGCCGTTAGCCGGCAAGCTGGTAGGCAGCTTCTCCCTGGCGCTCTGGTGCTCGCTCGTTTTCGCCGGGATTTTTATTGCCTTCGCTTAGAACGCCATGCCGATCGCCTCACTCTTTCAGTGGATCCGCGACACATCGCTGGCGACTGCTGTACGTGAATCCGCCATTGCCTATCCCATCATCATGTCGTTGCATCTGACTTCGATCGCAGTGTTCGGCGGCATGATTCTGATGACCGATCTGCGCCTGCTCGGCGTGGCCATGCGGAGCGTGCCGGTGGCGGAGGTGATCCGGCAGTTCCGCTGGTGGAAGCGGGCAGGCTTCGTGGTTATGGTGACTTGCGGCGCGCTGCTGGCCGCGTCGAAGGCGGATCAATACTATATCAATCCGTATTTTCAGATCAAAATGGCTTTGCTTGTTCTGGTGGGCGTGCATGCTCTGGTTTTCCGCCGCGGCGTATATGGAAATCCGGGTGAACCGGGTCGCGTGGCGGCGAAGATCGCAGGCTGCCTTTCACTCGCGCTTTGGCTCGGGATCATGACGGCGGGGCGCTGGATTGCATATTATGAGACACCTCGGGAGACGGTGCGTGTTGAGTCAAAGCGGATTGCCAGTGCCGTGGTTGCTGCCAGAGTCAACGATCCCACGGTCACGTGGGCCACAACCGCGGGGAGGAAGGCGGGAGTGGTCTCGGCATCAAGCAACCGCATGACGAAAACCGCGATGCCGAGCGATACCTGCAACAGCACGATTCCGAGCAGCGCTCCGGCTGCCGTCCGCAGCGGCTGGGGTTGCGGGAAACGCTGCAGTACAATCGTGCAGATCGCCAGCAGCAGACCCGCAACGAGCATGGCTCCGGCCATATGCGGCATGACTCCGATCGCTTTGTGGCGATAGGCCGCTCCCAGAACGATCTGCAGAAGCACCAGGGCTGGGGCGGATTTAACCAGCAGCCGGAAACCGGAACCGCTGGTTGACAATCCGCCCGCAGGTTGACCACCTGCCCCTCCAAGTCCGATGGATACACAAGCAGCGAAGAATACCGGGGACAGGCAGGCGTGAACTATGGTAATGGCGGCGGTTTGGTTTCGTACCAGGCATTCGATTGCTCCGAGCGCCGCGGCGATTCGGGCGGCCTTGCTTGTAGGAGCCTTATAGCAGGCGAGTGCCAGGGCGGCGATTCCCAATGTTGCGTGGATTGGAAGGAAGCCGGGCAGGGGTCCGACCACGATGGCCAGCAGCGCGATTGCCGCGGTCAGCATTTCACACGACCTCGAAGTTGGCCATCATCGCCATATCTTCATGCTCCAGATTGTGGCAGTGAAACACGTAACGTCCGCGATAGCCGGTGAATTTCACGAGGATATTCGCTACTTCGCCGGGCGCAAGATCGATGGTGTCCTTGTAACCGGCATCCCAGGGGCCCGGCCGGCCGCTATGCGAGAGCACGCGGAAATGCACCAAATGCAGATGCAGAGGGTGACTGAAATCGGTGCGGAGCCGCCAGATCTCGGTGGTGTTGAGCCTGGGCTGCGCGTCCATCCGGTTCGGGTCGAAGGGCTTGCCGTTGATGGTCCAGATCTCTGTTTTCCTTCCGAAGGCGAAGTCAAAGGTGCGGGTCAGGATGGCCTCAGCGGGATCGGGCGGCGCGACATCTGATAGCTTCGCCGGTATGGAGGTGTCGTCGCGTTCGGCGTGCGTGACGTGGAAACGCATCACCTGGCCCGCGGGACCGGTGGCGGCGCGGTTCAACAAAGTAATCTCCGTGCCAACGGCGAAGCGGGCGAAATCCACGATCGCATCGAAACGCTCGGCGGGCGCGATCCGCAGGGTCCGGTGCGCGGTGGGCACGGCGAGCAAGCCTCCGTCGCCGCCAATCTGAATGAAGGGCAGGGCGGGTTCAAAGGCCAGTTCGTATCTTCTGGCATTGGACGCGTTAAGGAAGCGCAGGCGATATTTTACGTTGGCCACATCCAGGCGGGGCCAGGGCGCGCCGTTCACCAGGATTACGTCGCCGAAGACGCCTCCCATGTATTGGTGCGCGACTCCGGGTCGATTCTTCAACGACGCATCGAGCGAAGGATATTGCAGGGAGCCATCCGCATCGAACGAGCGGTCGCAGATGGCCAGCGCGATTTCCTTGTGCCCGGCAGGGAGGGGCAGTTGCTTTTCTTCATCGTCATGGAGAATGTAGAAACCGGCGAGACCGCGCCAGACCTGAGCCCCGGTGAAATCCATGCGATGCTCGTGATACCAGAGCGTGGCGGAGCGTTGCTCGTTGGGATAGACGTATTCGCGGACCGCGCCGGGCAATACGAAATCCAGGGGATAGCCATCGCTCTCCGGGGGCGTGTGGCCGCCATGCAAGTGGTTGACACTGGGGACAGGCAACCCGTTGCGCAGGCGCAGGACAACACGGCGGCCGCGCTGCGCGTGGATCACCGGGCCCGGGAAGATGCCGTTGTAACCCCAGATACCGGTTGTAGTTCCCGGGATGATGGTGGCGCGGGCGGGCCTGACGGTTAGGTCGTAGTAGTCAGCGACGGAATCGGGTATGGACACCGGCAGCACCGGAATGATGGGCAGCTCGGTTTCAAACGGCCTGGGCAGAGCGATGCGGCTGGGCAGGACCCTGGCTTCGGGTCTGCGCGGCGTGCAGGCGGATTCCGTGAGCGGAAGAATCAGGCCCGTTGCGGCGGCCTTTAGGGCGCTCCGGCGAGTGATCTTCATACGCGAAACACCCATACGAGTTGAGCCGCGACGCCTCCCAGAATCAGCGCGCCGAGCGGTATATGGACTTCGAGAAACCGCCCGTATCCCGTCCCTGCCTGGAGCAATTCAGCCAGGAAAATCAGGGTGCTTGAAAGGGTGAACGGCAGCGTTCCGCCGCGGGGCACGCGCAGGCTGAGGGAGACTGCGATCTGCAGCAGACTCACCGCCAGGACAAGCCATCCCACGGCTTCGTGCCCGGACACCGCACCATCCACACCGGAAAGAAACTGGCCGGCGAAGACAGCCTGGGCAAAAACGCCGATTGCGTGGACAACCCCAATGATGCGGAGGAGTTTCAATACAATCCGATCGCCCGGCCCGCCACGGCCACGCCGAACCACAGGATCATGGATACCATGGCCGTCGCGATCCGGCGCGGGCGCGCTGCTTCAGCCGGGGAATTCACCGTGGGCCGGAAGACTGTCCAATGAAAAACGATGGCCAGGAAGAGCGTCACCATCTTGATCAAAAACGGCGGACTGTCGAAGCACTTCAAAGCTTCGGAACAGAACAGCAGCGATCCGGTGGTCAACATGACCAGGAGGCTCCGGAACGTAAGCGGGTCGAGCGAGCGCGCCACCAGCGGCATGGGTTGCGTGCGCAAGCCCGCCCCGAGCAGCCGCAAGTTGAGCACAAGGACACTGCCCAGCAGAACCGTGAGAGCCAACAGATGCAGGGTCTCAATGATGGGAAACAAAAAGCGGGAATCGCGAATAACTTGGCCGGTGGTGGTACCGTCGCACCACTCGAAAAACGGACGCAGCGTTTGCATATCGGCCGGCGTTAGAAATTGTAAGCCATGGTGCGGCCTGCGGCGATGACTCCCGCCCACAGTACGATGCCGGCTACGCCCGCCATACGGACGCGAAACGGGGGGTGCTCCGCCGTGTCCCAGGTGACGATGCTGCGCCGCAACCTCAGCTCGAACACCAGCGCGTTGACTGCGGCGAGAACCAGCAGCGCCAGTTTGATGCGAAAGAAGATGCTGCCGTAGGCTTTCATCGCCTGCGACAAGAAGAGGAGTGCGCCGGTGATAAACATGATGCTGAAGCCAGCCAGGCTCCAGGGCATCAGTTGACCGGAAACACGGGAAACAGGCTCGTGGCGCATCAGGAAGCCCGCCAGGCGTAGATCCACAATGAGCAGGACCCCGACCGAAAGCGCAATCCCGATCGTGTGCGTGCCCTCTATGATTGGAAACAACCAAGTGGACTCGCGAATTCCGACCCCCCAAGGAGTATCCTGGAGCCATTGACAGAGATCGGGAATTGACATGAATATTTAGGGGCCTGCTGAATACCAGCCTATCCCTACTTAGCTTCGCATTTGCCGCCGGGACAGCGGTTGTTTTCCTCGCACACGTACTCGTACAGTCCCACCGGCTCCCATTCCGGTTTGGCCTTGATCTCGAATTCCTGCGACCAGGCCTTGGCGAAAATCTTGGGGTCGTCAACGGTCAGTTCATAGAAGAGCGCGTCCTTGCTTTTCCAGCGGATTTTCTCGATGGTACGAAAGGCATCGCTATGCATGCGGAATTCTTTGGGATTGGTGTAGTAATAATCGTCAAGCGCCCAGCGCTTGAAGTTGGTGGTTTCGACAACCAGGGTGTCACCATCCCAGTGGCCGACCGGGTCTCCGTAATACATGGGCTCCAATCCTTGCCGGTGGGGGCGTCCGTCAAGCGGGATGATTCGCGTCATACGCTGAAATTCATGCACCATCACCAGGTAGTTCTTCGTCTGAAAGAACTGCATCGCATTCCCTGAAAGAATGCCACCCGGGAAGCCGGCGGGCATGCAAAAGTCGCGCGGCTCATCGTGTCGCGGATCGCCCGTGCGCGGCTCGAGGAATGGTTCACCGCGCGGCTTGAGCGGCGCAAAATTCTTGCGATCGAAGGTGGTTGCGGCGGAGTGCCCGCGTTCCTCTCCGGGAAGATAGGTGGGCCACTGATAGATCCCGGAAAAATCGGGCTTGCCGTCCGCCGTTCGCGGGGTGCCCGGAGCGGGGGATGGCGGCGCGGCGGTCTGGGTGTGCGCGCCAGGAATGCATGCGAAAGCCACTGCGAAGAGAATAGTAACGCGTCTCATATGGTTCACTGCTTGCTCGTGGTGGATTGTGGCGGCACGCGATCCTGCGGGCCTGCCGTGAGCACGTTCCTGCCATCGGGAAACGTTACGCGGCCCCCGGAGGCATTGTTTGATCCGTCCTTGGCGCGGAATCCTTCAACCATGATGGTTTCGCCGATCTTCAGTTGATCTTTGGTGATGCCGCGTCGCATCAACTGACCTGGCGCGCCGCCGGCGAATCCCCAGGTTGTGGTGCTGCCATCGGCGTTTTTCACGGCGAGATAGAACCAGATATGCGGATTTTGCCATTCGACCTTGACGATGTTCCCGGTCATCTTCACCGGTTTCTTGTCGTCGAACTCTGCCGCGAAAGAATGATGCGCGAAGAGCGGAAGGCTAGCGGCGATCGCGAGTAACGCAAGGAACGCGAAACTCAATCTGAGCCAGGAAGGAGTTTTCATGCGTGGCATATGTCCACACATTGTAGCTTTTTTGGTTCACCGGTGTGGGGCCGAGATTCCATCACGGCCGACTTTGGGGCAGAGCCCCAAGAGTCAACAAAGCTCTTCTTCTGATTTGGCTCGTTCATGGCCGCAGCCTCCGGCCTCGGTACAGATCCACCGGCGTTCGGGTACTCCAGGCTCTGCTACGGGCGTAGTGGTCTACCTGATGCCCTACCGCCTGTAATTTAGCGCCGCCACGGCTTTCGCACGGCCGTCCAGCGGCCATCGGTCCGATCTACGACCTTCATGCGGCCGCTCCCCGCGTCGCCGTCAATCCATCCGGTCAAGATCGCCGGCGCGATTATTGGATTGGCGGGGTTTCCCAATTCCGCGTCGAAGCTGAGCTCGATGTATCCGTTGCGCCATGTCCCGGTGACGGGGCGGGTCTTGCCAGAAGCGCCAGACCAATCGCCGGCCAGCTTGTTGCCATCGCGTTTGAGCTGCAGGGCGCCCTGGAAGCCTCCAGCGTCGCCGGCGAACGTCACCTGCCACGAACCGGCGGCCTCCGAGCCGTTCTTCACGGGGGGCCGGCGGCGAACTCACGATGTGGAAATTCGAGAAATAGGCTTCCTCGTCCGGATAACTCCACAGCGCGATGCCGCCGCGCAAATCCTCGCCTTTCAGCCCGTCCACGACCAGGTTGGGTTGCTCCGAACCGTTCACGAATAGCTTGGCGAGCGGCCTCTGACTTCAATTTTGATCTTTGTCCAGGTTTCGGTTTTCAGATCAGCCCAGGCCTCGTAAACCCACGGCCACTGGCGGCGCAGTTTGTACCAGCCGTAGTCGGGCTCGTAGGTGTACTGCACGGAATGATTCCGCATTGATTGATCATCGGAGGTTGAATTCCCGGGCCGCCCATAGAAGAGGTCGTAGCGTGAGGCATCCGGCCGCGCCCGGAATGCGATGCCGACAAAGCCGGGCATTCTCCTCACTCCCGGCGGTCCCGGCGCGGCGGTGATCTTGAGGGCAATCTCGCCCTCGATGGTTCCATCCTGCAAATCCACTCCTTTGAGAAGCGCGAAGCCGTCTTTGAACACGCCGTCTTTGGGCACATCCCTGGTGATGAGGACGGCTTTACGGCCTTTGTATTCGGCGGCGGCTGCCTTTACGTTGACCGGGACCAGATCGGTGGCGTCGGACAAGTCGAACGTTTGAGCATTCGTGGTTGGCGGACCGAACGCCCAGGTGATGAGGATCGCCGGCAAAGCATACCTGCTGGCCCGCTGCCTGATGAGAAACATGAATCCGACCTCCAAGTCAGAAATTTTGGGACCGCCCTCAAGTCGGCGTCGGGCTATCTTTCGTAGACATTCATAGGTAGCGCATACGATGACCCGACATGCCCGATCATGCGCCACTTCTCAGGAACTTGAGTCTATTGTCACGAAATAAAACACTGCAGATCATCCGTGTAGCGCGCGACGTTCAGAGCATCGTTGGCCTGGCGCCCGAAGAACCGTAGCCGAAGCCATCACCGCAACACAATCGCGGCTACCCCGTCATACTGCGACATATCGCTGAGGATCACTTTGTCCCCCGGCTGCAGACCGCTCTTGACCTCGACCACATTCACCGGGGCCGCGCCGAACTGCACCGGAACCTTCTTCGCCGAATGGCCGTCGGGTTCGATCTTGAAGAGCATAACCCGGCTGTTGGATCGGCCGAACACCGGCCTGCCCACGTACACCACGTTCGTCAGCCCCCCTACCGTAATAATCCCGTCCACCGGTTCCTGCAGATCGATACCGGGCAGAGCGTGATCCATCACTACGTCCACAGTAATCGTTTGGTTCGCTACTTCGGGATGCACCACCGCAACCTTGCCGCCAACCATCTCCTTCCGTTTCGGAAACGCAAGCATCGCCGGTTCACCTTGCCGAATCTCCTGCATCTGCGTCTCCGCCACTTGGAGTGTCGCCGTATGGTCGGACGTCAATCGGCCCAACCCGCGCACCTCCAGCTTCATATCGCCTTGCTTCACCGTGTCCGGCCACACGGTGTCGAGGTTCACCACTGGCTGGCTTTGCCCTTGCGCGCCGGTCACCGCAACTCCTGCGATCCCCAATAGCAGCAGCGCGCCCAAAGACCAGGCCGCTCCCCATCCGGCGGGGCTGTGCGCCGCCACGGGGTTGGTCAGCCGGCGGATCCGGCGCAGGAGCGAACCGTCGTTCGCAGATAACGCAGCCTTGAAATGTGCCGGCCGCATGGATTCCAATTCCGCCAGAGCGCGTGCGTACACCAGCACATCGCCGCTCACCGCAACGGCGAGATCATCGCAGCAATGCTCGCGCTCGGCCCGGATCTGGTTTGAGATCCACCACACCGCCGGATGGTAAAAGAGCAGGCTCTCGGCGATCCCTTGCAGAACGTTCACCAGGTAGTCGTGCCGCCGGACATGCGCCAGCTCGTGCGCCAACAGCGCCTCTACCTGCTCGGGCGCCAGCCCACACAGCACGCCCACCGGGACGAGAATCACCGGGCGAAGCCAGCCGATGACCGAAGGAGAGTCCACTCGATCCGTGGCCAGCAACCGTACGCTTCGCGACACGTGCATGCGTTCGATCAGCCGGTCGAGGGTTTGCTGCCATTCGGTGCGCACCGGCGCATGACGCGAACGCCGCAGACCCGCCGCGGAGATGAATCCCATGAGCAGCCGGAGGGAACAAGCAGCGGCGCCAGCGAACCACGCCATTACAATCCCCGGCATCGCCTGTCGCCAGGGATCGGTGACCGGTGAGTACGCAACCCCAGGGGCAAGCTGCCGCGCGCCCCAATCGGTAAGGTCCCCGATCCGCGCCGCCTGCTCGGAATTTCCAAGCCACCAGTAAGTGAGAGCGGGCGCCACGGTCATCGCCAACAGCGAAGCGCAGGCAATTGTGTAGCGGCCGCGCGCCGAAATGCGGCCACCGGCCAAAGCCCGGACGAGCGCATAGAGGGCTGCCACCAGAACTCCCTGCCACAGAAAATGCAGAAGCGTCCAGCCCAGACGCTCGGTCCACGGCTGGTTCAATAGCGTGATCATTTTTTTCCTCCCCTCTTTTCGAATTCGTCCAACAGACTCCGTATTTCGGCCAGATCCTTGCCTGAAGCCGGCTGCGCGGTGAGCGCTCCCAGCATCAGGCTCTTCGCCGATCCTTCGAATGCGCGCTTCAACAGGTCGCCCGCGAGCTGCCGCTGCGTCTGCTCCTTGGGTGCGCGCGCTTCGTAAAGATGCGAGCGGTAGCGCTCGTTGCGCACCACCAGTCCCTTTTCGAACATGAGCTGCATCAACTTCAGCGTGGTGGTATATCCACTGTCCTTAGCCAGCGCTTCATGCACCTCGCGCACGGTGCTGGCGCCTTGACGCCACAGCACCGCCAGGATGGCTATTTCGGCGTCGGTTGGAAGCGGCAGGGGAGCGGACTCTTTGGAAAGGGATCGGGAGGCCACGCTTGGAATATCATACGAATTGATTCGTTTGTCAACGAAATAATTCGTATGACTCCATAACGTCTCCACGGCCGCGGACACCGCCAGGAAGTCCTCTGGTGGCGTTCGAAAACTGCGCTGGGGCTTGTCTGGTCGTGGCAGGCGGGGCGGCGCACGAGTGATTTACTATTACCACAATGAGCAAATTCCGATCTTGATGCTCGATATGTATCCGAAGAACGCGAAAGCCAACTTGACGAAGGCCGAGAGGAACGCGATGAGGAAACGGATTCCGGAACTCATCCGCACGCTGCAAAGTAGGTGGAAGTGAAAAAGACTAGGAGCAACCGCAACAAAACGGCAGGACGTGCAAAGCTCACGCCCGGCGAGCGCATCATTCGGGGCTTCGACCAGGCCCTCGCATGGGGACGCGGAGAGGACGTGCCGGTGCGCGTCACGATTGCCCGTCGTCGAGGTGCGCGCGATACGGCGCAAACTCAAGTTAAGCCAGACGCAGTTCGCGCTGAAGTTCGGCTTCGCTCCCGCCACGCTGCGCAACTGGGAACAGGGACGA
>Ga0302324_100022350_pt1 | contig 12285 bp, 12 predicted proteins | sample Palsa_T0_1_FD_201949 | JGI IMG/M metagenome (GOLD analysis project Ga0302324, IMG submission 201949) | Peat permafrost microbial communities from Stordalen Mire near Abisko, Sweden - Palsa_T0_1 | ecosystem: Environmental > Terrestrial > Soil > Palsa > Peat permafrost | place: Sweden: Abisko...
CGAAGGGCGCAGGGAGCACACCACCCACGAGCGGAACCGCTGCAAACCCACGCGAATCGCGCTGCACGATGTACTGCGACACGCCCGCACCGAACGCGGGGTTCTCGGCCATCATCACGACGCCGAGAGCCTCGAGGTTGGTTCGAGGGCGTGACAAGATCGAGCGACCCGTGAGGTTATCCTGCGTGATCTTGAGCGTCGCTAGCGGCGGGTCGATCGTCGCCGTGCCGAGCACTTGCTGGAGCGTCGCAATGACCTGCTCGAGCTGCGCATTCGCCGGGCCAGGCACCGGTATCAGTTGGCCAAACGCATCGTGCGGCGAGGTCAAATCGTACGGGGTCGAGTCGGGGCTGATGCTCGCGAGCGTGGCGTTGGCGAGCGCACGAAGCTGCGCGTACGACATGGACGGGCGCACCGCCCCTAGCACCGTCGGTACGGGCCGATACCCGATGCGCGACGCGAGCTGCGCGAACGCTTGTTGACCAGCTGGTGAGCTCTGGATCGACTGCATGAGCGTGGCGAGCGACTCGGTCGATCGCGGCATCGTACCGTCGTCGTACAGCGGCGCGAACCGCCCGAGCATGTCCGCGAGCGCGAGACCGAGCGTGATCTGATCCGGCGTCGTCGTCGGAACGCCGCACGACAGCGCAGCATTGGGATTGTGCGTGTCCTTCACTGGGACGAGCACGTTCGGGATGGTCGCGTCGATCGCCGCGATGAGCTCGGCTCGATCGTTGGCCATCGCACCGACGCGTGCGACGGCGTAAGCGCGCGACGCTTGTTGCGCAGCGACGGAAACCGGATTTCCGTTCACGTCGACCGCGTTGTCCGTGATCGGCGGCAACTGCGTCTGGTCGACGGCAGACGCCCACTGTCCGTTGGTTTGATGGCAGACGTTGCGATACGAGGCCCCCGTGAGGTCTTCCGGGAACACGAGGCTGGCCACGCGATCGCAGAACGCCCCATAGACCTCGGTGCCGATCGTTCCGAGCGGGGCTGCGGTGCGGGTCGTGTCGATGTCCGAGCACGCGAGCGCGACGCTGATGGTTGCGCCGAAGCACACGAGGCGAAGAGACCGCATGAGGTGATTATATGCTAACGAATCGGCTGCGACATGGCCTCGCAGACCGCCATCATTTTAGCCGCCGGGCAGGGCAAACGCATGAAAAGCGCGTTGCCGAAGGTCCTACATCCGATCGCGGGTCGGCCGCTCCTCCACTACCCAGTGAGGGCGGCGCTCGACGCCGGATGCGACGACGTCGTGGTCGTGATCGGCCACGGCCGTGACCTCGCCCACCAGTACTTGCAGAATGCATTCGACGCGCGCGTGCGTACGGTGGTCCAGGAGACACAGCGCGGAACGGGTGACGCAGCGCGGGTCGGCGTGGCGGCGCTCGAGCGAGCGGATGATCGCCCCGTGGTCGTGTTTTATGGGGACGTTCCGCTCATCGAGGCTGCTGACTTGCGCCTCGTCCTCGAGCACAAGAAGGCGAGCAACGCGCCGCTCGCCATCGCCACGTGCATGGTGGCAGACCCGACCGGCTACGGGCGCGTGATTCGCGACGAGCGCCGGAAAGTGGTCGCGATCCGCGAGCAGCGCGATCTCGAGAACGAGGACCAGCGCGCAATCCGCGAGATCAACCCAGGCATCTACGTGGCCGAGGAGAGCTGGCTTCGCACCATCCTCGGTGAGCTCGAGCCGAAAAACGCGCAGGGCGAGCTCTATCTCACCGACATCGTCGAGCACACGACCCACCGAGGTGCTCACGTCACGGCGATCGACGCGCGCGAATCGGTGCTCTTCGGTGTGAACGACCGCGTCCAGCTCTTCGAGGCCGAGAAGCGCATGCACCGTCGTATCCGCGCCAAGCACCAACGGAACGGCGTCACGGTTCGCGGCGGAGCGCTCATCGACGACTCGGTCGAGATCGAGATCGACGTCCACGTCGACACGAACGCAGTCCTTCGTGGTGCCACGCGCATCGCTGCTGGCGTTCATGTCGGCGTCGGTGCGGTCCTCGTCGATGTGGTCGTCGGCGCTGGAACGGTCATCAAACCCTACAGCGTGCTCGAGAAGTCACGCGTCGGTGAACGGGCGCACATCGGCCCGTTCGCGCACATCCGGCCTGACAGCACGCTTGGTGACGAGGTGCACGTGGGGAACTTCGTCGAGACCAAGAAGACGCAGATGGACAAGGGTGCCAAAGCGAATCACCTCGCCTACCTCGGGGACGGTGTGATTGGCGAGCGGGCGAACATCGGCGCCGGCACCATCTTCTGCAACTACGACGGCGTACAAAAGCACACCACGACCATCGGCAAGGACGCGTTCATCGGCAGCGACTCGCAGCTCGTGGCCCCCGTCACCGTGGGTGAGGGTGCCTACGTCGCGACCGGTACGACCGTGACGACCGACGTGCCGAAGGACGCGCTGGCCATCGGCCGCGCCAAGCAACAAAACAAGGATGGCTACGCGCCCAAGCTCAAGGCGAGCATGCGAGCGCGAGCCAAATAGAAGGACCGAACCATGGACGCCATTCGCGTGCGCGGAGGCAAGCCGCTCGTCGGCAAAGTCAGGATCAGTGGAGCCAAGAACGCGGCGCTCCCCATCTTGTGTGCCACGCTGCTCTCCGACGGCGAGAGCAAGCTCCGCAACGTTCCTGCCCTGCGCGACATCGAGACGACGGCGGCGCTCTTGCGGTTTCTCGGTCGCGGCGTTTCCGTAAACGCCCCCGAAGTGGTCGTCGAGGCGGGCAAGGACGTTCGCCCCGAAGCTCCGTACGAGCTCGTGAAGCAAATGCGTGCGAGCGTGCTCGTCCTCGGTCCGCTCTTGGCCCGATTCGGGCGCGCGAAGGTCTCGCTCCCGGGCGGGTGTGCGATCGGTGCGCGTCCCATCGACCAGCACCTCAAGGGCTTCGAGGCGATGGGCGCCAACATCAAGCTCGAGCGTGGCTACGTCATCGCAGAAGGCCCAGCGGGCGGGGGTCGACTGCGTGGCGCAGAAGTGTGCTTCGACTTGCCGACCGTCACGGGCACGGAAAACGTGATGATGGCCGCCGCGCTCGCGAAGGGTCGCACCACCCTCGTCAACTGCGCTCGAGAGCCCGAAGTGGAGGAGCTCGGGCGCGTGCTCAACAAGATGGGTGCGGAGATCGATGGTGCGGGGACCGACGTCATCCACGTCCGCGGCCGAGAGCAGGGAGAGCTCTTGCCCTTCGACCACGCCATCATCCCCGATCGCATCGAGGCCGGCACGTACATGTGCGCGGCGGCTATGAGCGAAGGCAGCGACGTGGTCGTGGAAGGTGCGGAGATCCAAGACCTCGAAGCCCTCGTCGCGAAGATGCGGCAAGCCGGCGTAGAAGTCTCGGCGGAAGGGCAATCCATCCGCATCCGGCGGACGGGGCCGTTACGCGCCGTCAACGTGACGACCGCACCGCACCCCGGATTTCCTACCGACATGCAGGCTCAGTTTCTCGTGCTGATGTGCACCGCTCGCGGTGAGAGCGTGGTGTCGGAGACCATCTTCGAGAATCGAATGATGCACGTGCCCGAGCTTCAGCGCATGGGCGCGAACATCGCGCTCCGTGGCAATACGGCGCTCGTGCAGGGGCCCGCCGCTCTTTATGGTGCGAGCGTGATGGCGACCGACCTTCGCGCGAGTGCGTCTCTCATCATCGCCGGCCTCGTAGCGGAGGGTGAAACCGAGGTCAGGCGCGTCTATCACCTCGACCGCGGCTACGAGCGCATCGAGGCCAAGCTCGGCGCGCTTGGTGCGACCATCGAGCGGGTCAAGGGCGCCGTAGGTTGAAGGTGCCTCCGCCGCTCGTTCTCGCCGTGTCGAAGGGACGCACGGCGAAGGCGCTCGTTCCCCTCCTTTCACGGGCTGGCATCGACGCGAGCGCGCTCGGTCACGATGACCGCACGCTCGTACGGGATGTGGGTGCCCTTCGCTTCCTGCTGCTCAAGGCGGATGACGTACCCACGTACGTGGAGCACGGCGCGGCGGATTTGGGGGTCTGCGGGCGCGATGTGCTGCGCGAGCGAGGATCGGACCTCCTCGTTCCGCTCGATCTCCGGATCGGGCGGTGCACGATGGTGGTCGCTGGGCTCGCGGCCCATAGCGGAGAACGGGCGGACATGGCCCGTGTCGCGACGAAGTATCCAGTCACGGCGACCGCGCACTTTGCTGCCCGCGGCATTCAAGCCGAGGTCATCGCGCTCGCGGGGTCCGTCGAGCTAGCCCCCACGGTCGGGCTTGCCGATCTCATCGTCGACCTCGTGGAGACGGGCGAGACGCTGCGCAAGAACGGCCTCGTGCTCATCGAGCAGATCGCTACTGTCTCGACCGTGCTCGCCGTCAATCGCGCGGCATACAGGCTGCGGCACGCCGAGATTGCGGCGCTGATCCATGGTTTGCGCAAGGGTATCGATCAAGGTGCACCGCCTTCGGGCGTGGGATGATCGAGGCGTACGAGGGGACGAAGCCTGCGCAACGTCGAGCGGCCGATGCCTTTGACGTGGAGGAGGTCTTCGACCTGCCTGAAATGACCTTGCTTGCGCCTTTGGTCTAGGATCGCCATACCGCGCTTTTCGCCCACGCCAGGGAGACGACGGAGATCGTCGATCGTGGCTTCGTTCAGGTAGACGGGATCGTCTTCGCTTGCGGAAGACGCATGGTGCGTTTGAGGAGGGGCCGCGTCGATGACCGCCAGGGGGGGCGGAACGACGACGACAGGCGGTACGCCGACCGACGTGATGGGCGGCGGGATGAGTGATGAAGCACCACCCGATGCCACCGGAGCGCCCTGCCCGCCTCCCGCGGCGGCGAAGCGCCCCACGAGCGAGAGCACCACGAGCCCCGAGAGCACGAGCAACGCGCGCCCGAGCGGACGACCGATCCAAGCGCGTACGCGCGCGAGGCCCTTCTTGGCCTCGTCGCGCGTACGCTCGCTCTTGGGTTGCATCAGTCGGCTCCCGCGAAGATGTCGGCGTGGGTCGGCGCCACCTCGCCGGGCACTGTGCTCTCACGACCGCGCCAATCTTCTCGTGCAGGCCAATCTCGGATCTGGAGGGAGCCGTTGACTGGAAGCGCGTTGAGCCTGACCGTAAACGAACCGTCGCGATTGACGAATGCTGCACCGATGCGAAGCCAGAATGACCGTTTGCTCTCGCCGTCGACGCGATCGATGACCGTGTAGACCGCTTTCTTGTTTTGATTGTCCATGTGGACCTCCTTGGCGTACGCACGTTGCGACAGTCGTGCCGTACGAAAACAGGCGCGTTTCAGTCGGAACGGGCTGGCCAGGCCACCGCGTGCCGACTTCGGGCCAGCCGCACGTCCAGGCATGATTATGTTTGCGCCGGCGCTTGAACGCCGCGACCATTCGGCGCGTGCTCCCTGCGGACGCAGTCGACCCGTTCGGTCTGATCGGCCAGCTTCTCGACGGACAGTTTCGCGTGGACGCAGTCATCGGCGAGGGAGGGTTCTCTGCCGTCTATCGCGGAACGCACGTCGGGCTCGACGAGCCCATCGCCATCAAGTGCTTGAAGCTGACGGGGATTAGCGCTCAAGGGAGCGCGGTCGTCGATTCGTTCGTCAAACGGTTTCGTGACGAGAGCCGGATCCTCTACCGACTGGGGCAAGGCAACTTGAACGTCGTGCGGTGCATCGCGAGCGGGACGACCACCGCGCCCACGACGCGCGCCCTCGTTCCGTACATGGTGCTCGAGTGGCTCGAGGGGCACACCCTCGAAGCTGACCTTCGAGCCCGCGCGAAGCCGCGCTCACTGCCCGAGATGATGTCGCTGCTCGAGCCGGTGGCCGACGCGATTACGTATGCGCACTCGATGGGCGTCATTCATCGGGACCTGTCGACGAACAACATCTTCGTAGCAAGACAGCGCGGGGCGGCGACCGACAGCGCGACGCCGGGGATGGGAACGACACGCGCGAAGGTGCTCGACTTCGGCGTCGCGAAGGTCATCAGCGACGATCTCGAGCTCGGCCCCCGCACGCAGACGCTATCGCAGATACGGATCTTCTCTCCCGCGTATGCGGCACCCGAGCAGTTCGACTCGCGGCTGGCGCCGGCGGGGACATACACGGACGTCTACTCGCTCGCGCTCGTCGCCGTAGAGGTTCTAACCGGTCAGCCCGTTCGCACCTCGGAGACGCTCGGCGAGATGATGCAGCACGCGCTCGATGCGAAAGCTGCGCGGACGCCCAGGCAACGTGGCGCCAACGTCTCGGACGCGGTCGAGCAGGTGTTCGCGCGAGCGCTCTCGCTCGAGGCGAGCCAACGCCAGAAGGATGCGGGGGAGCTATGGCGGGAGCTCCGAGGGGCGCAGTCACTCGCGTTTGGTCGCCCACCGATGGATCTTGGTGCGACGACGCGCGTACATCAAGACCCCGAGAAACCACCTTCGACGGACAGGTCAGCCCCTCCTGCCCTCGCCGAGGTATCCGCAGGGGATCTCTCGGGCCTCAAGGCCACCGTGCGCATCACGTCGTCAGCACCTTCACCGCAGCTCTTTCAACCGCCTGCCGTACCGCCGGCTGCGGGAGCGCCGCGACCCGCTGCGTCCGGCTCGTTCGTGGCGCTCGCCCCTTCGCCACTGACGCAACCCACGCGGGCACCCATGAGCGCGCGGAGCGTTCAGCGGGCGCAGTGGCTCATCGGGATGCTCGTCTTCATTCTCGTGCTCGCCGCGGGTGGGGTCGCGCTGAGGTTTTGGCTTCTCAAGTGATGCGGCGCGGCGTCGAGCGCAGCGACACGCTCCGATAATCAACCGAGCGCATCGCGCAGACGAACGGCGATGCGACTGTTTGCAGCGCGGGCCGCGTCGATGACGCCGCTCATGTTGAAGAAGCCATGGACGAGGCTCGCTTCGCAGCAATAGTCGACGGGGGTCTTGGCCCGCTCGAGGGCCTCCGCGTAGAGACGCCCTTCGTCGCGCAAGATGTCGAACCCCGCCGTGACGACGGTCGCGGGCGGAAGCCCCGAGAAATCGCGGAAGCGAATGGGGGACGCACGCGGATCGTCACGCTCCTCGATGCGATTGAGGTAGTGCCGCTCGTACCAGAAGGTTCGCGCCTCCTCGAGGAAGAGCCCGGTGGCGAACGTCTCGTGCGACTTGCACGAGCGCGACCAATCGATGGCCGGATAGATTAGGAGCTGGTGCGCCGGCGGCTCGAGGTGCTCAGCGTCGCGCGCGAGGTGACAAATGACGGCTGCGATGTTGCCGCCCGCGCTGTCACCGCCCACACCCACGCGCTCGCGTGACGCACCGAAGTCTTGGGCGTGGGCGCGCGCCCACGCGTAGGCCGCGAGCGCGTCGTCGATGGCGGCGGGGAACTTGGCTTCGGGGCCGAGCCGGTACTCGATGGCGGCGATGACGACGCCGCTCTCGTGGGCGAGCACCTTGATGGGTGCGTCGTGCGATGTGATGCTGCCCGTGACGAAGCCGCCCCCGTGGAAGTAGACGAGCATTCCGGGCGTGCCGTGAGCCGTACGTGGGCCGTACACACGTGCACGCATCGGGGCCGATGGGCCAGGGACGAGCACATCGCGTTCGGTCGCCATCGTTGGAGCATGGGGTGCGACCGCGTCGACGTCGGTATCGGCCTGGTGGCGCGCAGTCTCGACGTCCTCAGGCTGGCCGATCCCCATGCGTCGGATGGCGGCGAGCATGACTTGGGCTTGTACGTCGAGGGTCTGGCCCTCGACGACCACCGGCGCACCGGCCAGGCGCCGAAGGACAGCGCGCGATCCACTCATCATGAACCGAAACGCCTGATCGCGTGCCTTCACTCTGCCCTCGTCAAACCGTTCCCACGTGCACGGAGGTGAGGTAGCGAAACTCGACGAAGCCGTCCACCTGGTGCTTCGCGAAGATCTCGTCCAAGGCGGCCATCATCGCATCGTGCTTTGGGTGGCCCGGCTGCGGCACGTACGACGACGAGAGCGCCCGACCGATGAAGCCCGCGCGATCGAAGCGCTGGGCGTTCGGGAACGTGAACGTCTCGAAGTCGGGCTCGAAAAACCGTGCGAGGGCGGCTCGGTCGACGTTCCTGTGGTTCACGGCCGCGTAGTCAATCGAGTGCTCGTGGAGGGCAGCCTCGTAGTCGCGGAGGAAGGCCGTGTCGGTCAGACGCTCGTTCCACATCAGGGCGACGGCATGAGGCGGGACGACGATGCGCCGAAGCTCGGCGCGGGCCTCGTTCAACTGAAACCAGTGGAACGCTTGTGCGGCGATCGCGAGGGCCACGGACGCATCCTCGATCCCCGTGTGCTCGGCGGTTCCGTCGGTGCTCTGGAACTTCGGATGATAGCCGAGCGCAATCTCTGCCGCGGCGCGCATCTCCGCGTTGGGCTCGATCCCCACGACCTCGAAGCCGCGCTCGAGAAAGAGCTTCGACGAGATGCCTGTCCCCGAACCGATGTCCGCGACGCGGGCGCCTTTTGCGAGGTGCATGGCGGCGACGATCGCGTCGATGGCTTCATAGGGATAGCTCGGGCGATACTTCACGTAGTCTGCGACGCGATCCGAGAAGCGAGCCTTGGCGTCCACTAGTGCGCCGCGCTCCGACGGTTGATCTTGTGCACGAGGATCTCGTACCCGACGCGCATGACCGGGTCGTTCGTCGTGCGGGGATCGCTGGGGATCTCCCGTCCGGCAGCCCATTCGGGTGGTCCACCGTCGGCGACTTCGTACGTGACGACGACGCCGCCATCGTGAGCGGTCGACCCTTCGCTCGGGAGCGAGTTTGCGTAGTCGCTCTCGTGGAAGACGAACGCGCCACCATCCACCTTCCGCGACGGCTCGACCGTCACGTCCGGGTGAATGCCCTCGCCCTGAACGCCATGCCCGTTCGGCGTGTAGTAGCGCGAGGTCGTGAGCTTCAGACCGGCTCCACCCGGCAAATCGATGATCGACTGCACGACGCCTTTGCCAAAGGACGTCACGCCGACGATCGTTGCGTGATCCGCGTCTTGCAGCGCACCCGCCACGAGCTCGGATGCGCTCGCGCTCCACTCGTTCATCAGCACGACCACGGGAAGGTTTGCGAACGCGCCTCCGCTATGCGCCGTCGCTTGCTCGACGACCTGACCGCGATGCCGCATCGTGTAGATGGGGCCACTCGTCAAGAACTCGTCGGCGACGGCTGCGGCCTGGTCGACGACGCCACCGGGGTTACCACGTAGATCGAGCAGCACACCCGCGATGGGGGTCTTCGGATCGCTGCGCAGCTTTCCGATCACCCGCATCATTTCGGTGTGAGTCGTTTCCTGGAACTGTTTGATGTGCATGTACGCCACGCCGTTGGGCATCAGAGCGCCGCGGACGTTGACGACTTGGACCTCGGCGCGCACGAGATCGATCGACATCGGTTCCGCGCGCCCTTCACGCACCACCATGATCCTCACGTGTGTGCCTGGTGTTCCGCGCATGCGCCGAACGAGCTTGTCGTATCCGATCTCCTTGATGGTCTGGCCGTCCACGGCGACGATGCGATCCCCGCTCTTGAGCCCGGCCTGCGCGGCGGGAGAACCCTCGATGGGGGAGAGAATGACGACGGCGTCCTCCTTGAGCTCGACCTCGACGCCAATGCCCGCGAACTTCCCCTCGTTCTCCTCCTGAAGCTCCTTGTATTCCTGTGGTGGCATGTAAGCGGAGTGCGGGTCGAGCTCGGCGACCATCCCCGTGATGGCCCCATTCACCACCCTCGTGCGGTCGACGGGGTCGACGTACTCGTTCTCGACCAAGGCAAGGACACGCCCGAGCTGACCCATCGCGGCGTAGGGGCTCTCTACGGCAGGCTTGGCGTCGGCCGTGCCGATGATCCCATGCGCGAGGAAACCCGCTGCAAACGCGCCTGTCAGCGCAAAGACCCCACGGACATCGAGTGCCATCGGCGCAAAGCGCCGGAGCAGGTGGGTGTAACGCATGGTGTTGGGTTAGCACGCAGGCGCACGGATTGTCGTAGTCACACGCCGAACATCGCTGGTACTCTCCTCATGTAGTCAACCATCCTCAGATGGAGGTCATCCTTGGCGACCGTTGAGAAGGACGCAACCCGCAGTAGCCCCGACGCTTCGAAGACCGACAAGCGCAAGCAGTCCCTCTACTTTCCCGAGTCGATGCTCCAGGAAATCAAGGAAGAGGCAGCGCGGCTCGACCGTTCGCTCTCTTGGGTCGTTCAGCGCGCGTGGAAGATCTCGCGCCTCGAGATCAAGAAGCTCCCGAGCGTGAACGACGTCGACGGTGGTGACGAGGACGACACGGAGTGAGGCCCGTCGCGGCCTCAGAGCGCGAGAAGGCCTGAGTGACAACTGCATCCGCGTTCGCGACGGCGGACGACGGCACACGCCTCTTCGTCCGTACCAGCGAACCTGTAGAGGGAGGCGGAGCTCCGCGACTCTCGATCCTCTGCGATGGGATCGCGTGTGACGGCTTCATCTGGAAGTACTTGTGGGAGGAGCTCCCCGCGGTCACCGCGGTAGCGCATTGGAACTACCGAGGGCACGGACGCAGCGCGATGCCGGCCGACAGCGAGCGCGTCGACATCGCGGCCCACGCGGCCGATCTCATGGCGGTTCGGCGGTTCGTCGGCAACGGGCCGTGCGTCCTCTTCGGGCACTCGATGGGGTGCCAGGTCGTCCTCGAGGAGCTCCGGCATCACCGCGAAGGCGTGCGCGGGCTCGTGCTCTTGTGCGGATCGTATGGGCGCGTGACGAAGACGTTTCGAGGCGTCCCCATCCTCGAGATGATCCTGCCCAAGCTGATCGCGGCGGTGAAGAAGAACGAGTCGTTCGTGCGAGCGCTTTGGGAGCGTATCCCGTCGGACATGGCGCTGAAGCTCGCGCTCAAGGCGGGCGATCTCGATCCGGACCACTTCCACATCGAGGACATGCGGCCGTACGTGACGCACATGCGCTCGCTCGATCTGCCGCTCTTTCTGCGCATGCTCGCGGCTGCGGGGGAGCACAGCGCCGAAGATCTCTTGCCGACCGTCGACGTTCCCGTGCTCGTCATCGCTGGCGAGCGCGACACGTTCACGCCGCTGTTTCTCGCGGAGTCGATGGCCAAGGCGATGCCGAAGGCGGAGCTCTTCGTCGTGAAGAACGGCAGCCACGTCGCTCCGCTCGAGCAGCACGCGCTCGTCGGTGAGAAGGTTCGCTCGTTCATGCGCGAGCTCGCGTGAGGCGAGTCCTCATCGCCTGCGTGCTCGCCTCTGCGTGCCGCACGGAGATGCCGCTTGCTCCGCAAGACGCTGGCCCGGATGTGAGCCTCGCGTTCAGCATTGTCGACGCCGACCCAAGCCTTGCTCCCGCCGTGGCTTCCTCATCGACCCGCGCAGACGCCGACCGCCTCGCCTCGTACGCCGCGGCGGTGCCCATCACGAGCAAGAGCATCGGGCACACGTCGGTCGTCTTCCGCGTCGACTTCGAGAGCGACGCGGAGAAGCTTCGTGCTGCATACAAGCCCGAGTCGAAGCGCGGGCACAAGCGGTATCGCGCGGAGGTCGCCGCGTACCGGCTCGCCAAGGCGCTCGGGATTGGGAACGTTCCACCCGCCACCATCCGAGTGTTTCGGCGCGAGGCGTTGCGGGCTTCTGCGATGAACGATACCGAGCTCGACGCGCCGGGGGTGCCCCACGCGCTTGCACTCTTCGACGCCGAGGTCATGGATCGCAGCGGCCGCGTCTATGGCGCGCTGATGCCTTGGATCCCGAAGCTCGAGTTCATCCCCCTCGAGAGCCCCGCGGAGAAAGCCCGTTGGAAGACGGAGCTGACGAGCGCGGGCGACCTCACCGAAGACCGGCGCAGGCTCGCCTCGCAGATCTCGACGCTCGTCGTATTCGACGCCCTGACCGGCAATTGGGATAGGTGGAGCGGCGCCAATGTCGGCATCGACAAAGCGACGGGCACGCTGCTCTACGTCGACAACGACGCGGCCTTCTTCGACCCCATCCCGCCGCTCTTCGCCGCGCAGCTCACGCTCTTGCGCGGGGTCGACCGCTTCTCGCGGGTGCTCGTCTCGCGTCTGCGTGCGCTCGATGCCCTGTCGATGGCTGACGCCATCGGCGAAGAGGAGCCCGGGGTCCCGCTCCTCTCGGCGCACGGGATCGCCGCGGCCGATCAACGCCGCAAGGACATCCTCGCCATCATCGATGCGAAGATTGCAGCGCTCACGGAGCCTGCGGTGCTGTTTTTTCCCTAGCCCGAACCGCTCGTCATCGTTGAGCTTTTCGGAAATCGTCCGGGCAATGTCGCTTTT
>Ga0302324_100022351_pt1 | contig 12285 bp, 7 predicted proteins | sample Palsa_T0_1_FD_201949 | JGI IMG/M metagenome (GOLD analysis project Ga0302324, IMG submission 201949) | Peat permafrost microbial communities from Stordalen Mire near Abisko, Sweden - Palsa_T0_1 | ecosystem: Environmental > Terrestrial > Soil > Palsa > Peat permafrost | place: Sweden: Abisko...
ATCGGCGTGGTGATCATGGTGGTGCTCGTCGGGCTGTTCACGTTCCTGGTCCCGCCACGTTGGGAATCCGTGGCCGCGATCCGCCTCGAGGAGACGAAGGTCGATCTCCCCGACCTCGTTACGCGTGTCGGCCAGGACCGCGAGGTGAGCACCGAGCTCGAAGCGCTCCAGAGCCGGCGGCTGGCCGAAGCGACGATCGATTCGCTCAACCTCCGTGCGATCACGACGCCCGTGCGGACGCCGCGCGCCGCGCTCTTCAGCGCCATCAAGGTCAAGCACGCCGACGACTCCGCCCTCTACACGTTCAAGTTGCGCGAGTCGGACAAGACGTACGTCGTCCATGACGAGGACGCGGACAAGGACGTCGCCGTCGTCAAGGCCGGCGGTGTCGTCACGCTTCCCGCTGTTACCGCGACGGTCGCACCGACGGTCACCGAGGATGAGTTCACGCTCGCCATCATCGGCCGCGATGTCGCCGCCGAGGCGTTCGGCAAAGCGCTCAAGGTGGACCGTCCGGACCGCGACGCCAACGTGCTCACGCTCACGTATCGCGGGACCGACCGGCGACTCGTGCGCGATGTGCCCAACGTGCTCGCGGGACTGTTCATCGGGGACCGCGATTCACAGCACAAGGTCCAGGCCCGCAGTACCGCCAAGGTCCTGGCGCAACAGTTGGACAGCGTCTCCCGCCAGCTCGCCGCGTCCGAGGGCCAGCTCGAGGCGTTCCGGGAGCAGAACGGCATCGTCAGTCTCCCCGACGAAGCGACCAGTGACGTGACGCACCTCGCCGAGCTCCAGGCCGACCGCAACACGATCGGGGCCGAACGCGACGCGCTCGCGTCGCTCATGGCCGATATCACTGCGCAGGCCGCACGCCAGCGTCCCGACCAGCCGTCGCCCTACCGCCGGTTGATCGCGTTCCCGACGCTGCTCAAGAACAACGCCGCCTCCGAGCTCCTCGCCTCCCTCGCGACGGTCGAGGACGAGCGGACCGCGCTCCTGACGCGCAGGACGATCAAGGACCCGGATGTCATGACGCTCACGGCGCGCATCGATCAGATCGATCAGCAGCTGAAGCTGATCGGGCAGACGTACCTCCAGGGGCTCAACAACCAGGTGACCGCGGACGACAGCGTGCTGCGCGCATCTGCCGCCAAGATGCGCACGATCCCCTCGAAGGAGATCCAGTTCGCGCGCCTGTCGCGGCAGCCCAAGGTGCTCGAGGACATCTATACGACGTTGCAGACGCGGCTCAAGGAAGCCGAGGTCGCGGCCGCCGTCGTCGATCCGAGTGTGTACGTCATGGATCCGGCCGTCGAGCCGCACAAGCCGGTGATGCCGCGCCCGCTGCTCTACATGGCGGCCTCGGTCGTGCTTGGCGTCATGCTCGGGATCGGGCTCGCCCTCGCGGGTGAGGCGCGCGATCACACGATCCACACCCGGGCCGACGTACTGGCCGCGACCGGGTCGCCCGTGCTCGGCCTCATCCCGCGGATCAACCTCGGCGATGAGTTCATGTCCCGCCTCCGGCTCGCCGAGGAGCTGGGGCCGCCGGGAACGGGCGGCCGCCGCCGACTCACCGGCAAGCGCCGGTCGTCGTTCACCGGGCCGCATGCCAATGGCAACGGCTCGGAGAGCGTGCTCGTCACCGACCCGTCGGCCCGCAACGCGGTCGCCGAAGCGTATAGCACGCTGCAGACAAACCTGGCCTTCATCCACCCAGGTGGGGAGCTCAAGACGATTGTCTTCACGAGCCCGCTCTCGGGCGACGGGAAGACGACGAGCGCGACCAATCTCGCGGTGACGCTCGTGCAGCGTGGCCATTCGGTGCTGCTGGTCGATGCCGACATGCGCCGCGGTGTGATCAATCGGGTTTTCGGGTCCAATCGTGAGCCCGGGCTCTCCGACATCCTGCAAGGCACCACCTCGCTCGAGGCCGCGCTGCGTCGCGTGGACCTGGGGCGCGCGGGATCGCTGCACTATCTCACGACCGGGGCGCTGCCACACAACCCGGCGTCGCTACTCGACTCGCCGGCCATGCGCACGCTCATGGAGCGGCTCAAGCAGCACTACGACACGATCATCCTCGATTCTCCCCCCATCAACGTCGTGACCGACGCCGCGCTGCTGGGCTCCCACGCCGATGGCGTGGTGGTCGTCGTCCGGTCGGGCGTCACCGCCGTCCAGGCGTTGATGTTCGCCATGGAGCAGTTACGCCACGTCCGCGCCCCGGTACTGGGCGCCGTGCTCAACGACATCGACTTCCACCGGGATGCGGCGTACGATGGAGCATACCGCTTCCAGGGTCACAGAGACCGGTATTACATGGCGGAGGCGTAGAGTTTTTCGGTGATCGCGCCAGCTGGACCTGCCCTGTCGGCACCCGCGAAGCCTAAGGCACCGTCGAAGAACGGCGGCGCCAAGGGCGCCGTGGATCGCTTTGCCACCGCGTACAGCGGGGGGATCGCGGCCGCGGCGAGGCTCGGTGTGCTCCCGCCGCGCGCCGCGCGCGCCACGCAGCGGATGCTGGACGCGTGTCGCTACCTCGACGTCGCAGCCGTGCTCGGCGCGGTCGTCGGCGTGTTCGTGCTGACCAATGCCAATCACCCGGGCGCGGCCAGCATCGCGGGCTTCCTGAACATGCGCGTGACGGTGAAGAACCTGCTGCTGCTCGCGGTGTTCGCGGCCGTGCTGCACGCCAGCCTGATGATGTTCGGACTCTACGACGAACGCCGACTCGACGAGCCCATGCTGTACGCACTTCGGCTCGTCGGCGCCTGCCTTGTCGGCGGGATTCCGCTGATCCTGTTTCCGCTCGCCAGCAGCACCGGCGCGGTTCGGCCGATCTCGGTGGGCTACTTCGTCACGGTTGCCGTCGTCACGCTGGCTGCGCTGCGGTGGCTGGTCTGGCTCGCCGCCGCGCCATCACCGGCCGCCGCCATCCGTAACGTGCTGATCGTCGGCAGCGGTCCGCGCGCCCAACGGCTGTATCACGAGCTCTACGCGCACGCCGAGGACGCGGTCCAGATCTACGGGTTCGTCGATACCAACCCGGACCCGGTCGCGGACGAGATCGCGCAGCGCATGATCGGGACGCTCGACGACCTCGAAGGGATCCTGATGCGCCACGTCATCGACGACGTGCTCATCACGCTTCCCATCAAGTCGTGCTACGGCAAGATCCAGAACACGATCGCGCTGTGCGAGCGACTGGGCGTCCGCGCCGCCTACCTGGCCGATGTCTTCCAGTCGTCGCTTGGACGCGCGAGCTATGAGCAGACGGGCCGCTTTCCGGTGGTCCGCATGCACGTGGTCACCGACGACCACCGGATGCTGATCAAGCGCGCCATGGATCTCGTCGGCGGCACGATCGGGCTGACCCTCGCGGCCCCCGTGATGCTTGGCATCGCGGTCGCGATCAAGCTGTCCGGACCGGGGCCTGTGATCTTCAGCCAGGAACGCTTCGGTCTCAACAAGCGCCGCTTCGCGATGTTCAAGTTCCGGACGATGGTCATCGGCGCCGAAGCACTGCAGGCGGACCTCGAGACGCGCAACGAGGCGACGGGCCCGGTGTTCAAGATTCGTGATGATCCCCGAATTACGCGGCTGGGACGGCTGCTGCGCCGGATGTCGCTCGACGAGCTGCCGCAGCTCTTCAACGTCGTGCGCGGCGACATGTCGCTCGTCGGGCCGCGGCCGCTCCCGGTCCGCGACGTGCACAAGTTCTCCGAATCGTGGCTCATGCGCCGGTTCAGCGTGCCCCCCGGATTGACGGGGCTCTGGCAGATCAGCGGGCGCAGCGATCTCGCGTTCGACCGCTGGGTGCTGCTCGACCTGCAGTACATCGACGGCTGGTCGCTCGGGCTCGACTTGCAGATCCTGGCCAAGACCGTTCCTGCCGTCCTCTGGGGGCGCGGGGCCGCCTGAGCGCGTGGCGCGCCGCGCGAACCCCGTCGTCCACCGCCAGCACCGATGCTTCAGGATGACTCCGCCGGGCCACCGGCGGCCCAACGCCCCGCCGGGACGGGCCGCGGGCTGCTCGCGCGCAACACGGCATGGATGGCCGCCGGGCAGGGGAGCCGCGTCGTTCTGGGCGCTGCGTACTTCGTCGTCATCGCGCGCGCGCTGCATCCCGACGGACTGGGCGCGTTCGCGGGCGCCGTGGCACTCGTTGCCCTCGCGTCACCCTTCGCAAGCCTCGGCGCCGGCAATCTCCTGGTCAAGCACGTGGCGCGCGATCCGCGACATTTCCGGCGCTACTGGGGCGGCGCCCTCTCCACGACGATCATCTCCGGCGTCGTCCTCGGCATCCTCATCATGGCCGGCGCGCGTCTGGTGCTGCCATCGACGATCCCGTTCGAGGTCATCGGGTGTGTCGTGGCCGCTGATCTCCTCTTTTCCCGCATCCTCGACATCAGCGGGATGGCGTACCAGGCGCACGAGCGACTGTCGCGCACCGCGCAGTTTCCCCTGCTCATCTCCGTCCTGCGACTGTTCGCGGCCGGCGCGTTCACGGTCATCGGGGACCCCACGCCGGGACGGTGGGCCCTGTGGTATCTGGGCAGTTCGGCCGTGGCCGCGATAGTATCTGTGGGGATCACGTGGCGGGAGCTGGGCCAGCCCGCGCGCGTGATCGGTTATCCGATCGGGGAATTGCGCGAGGGAATGTACTTTGCGACGAGTTTGTCAGCCCAGAACATCTACAATGACATCGACAAGTCAATGCTCGCCCGCCTCTCGACGCTCGAGGCGACTGGTATCTATAGTGCGGCCTATCGGCTCATCGATGTGTCGTTCGTGCCCGTGCGGTCGCTGCTCGCGGCCGCCTACCCGCGATTCTTCCAGGAGGGCGCGCGCGGGGTGCGCGCGAGCCTCAAGGTCGCGCGCCAGCTGCTCCCGGTCGCGGCCGGCTACGCCACGGCCGCCGGGCTCGTGCTCTTCCTCGCCGCCCCGCTGCTCCCGCGCATTCTCGGTGCGGACTACGAGGCAAGCATCGAAGCGACGCGTCTGCTCGCCATTCTTCCGCTGCTCAAGTCCGTCCACTACTTCGCGGCCGACACACTCACCGGCGCGGGATACCAGGGGCGTCGCACGATCGCACAAATCGTCGTCGCCGCGGTGAACATCGGCATCAACATCCCGCTGATCGCGCACGCGTCCTGGCGAGGCGCCGCGTGGGCCAGTATCGCCTCGGATGGCCTCCTCGCGCTGATGCTGTGGACGTTGCTGTGGGCGACCTGCCGCTACGAGGACGGCCTGCCCGGCGCCGCGGCCACGACGCTTGGTGTGGCGCCCACCGAGGCGGTCTCATAATGGTCTGTGAATCGCAGGCCCGGCGGTTGGGCTACCTCTCCGGCGCGCCGCGCGTCTCGACGCGTCACGATGCGGAGATCGGGGGCCCCCGGTCGCACATCCTCGGGGTGATGTCCGGATTCCGCCAACTGGGATGGTCGGTCGATCCGTTCATCGTCGGCGACAAGTCCCCGGGCGTGGTCACGCGTGACGCGGGGAAACTGTTGCGCAAAGGCGGCAAATGGGCGCTCCTCGCGGATGTCGCCCGGATGGGACTCGCGCCGGTCAACACCCGCGCGGCGTGGAACGAGCTCGCCGGACGCGTCGATTGGGTCTACGAGCGGTACTCCGTCTTTCAGGCGCTCGGTCGGCCGTTCGCGAGTGCCGGCATCCCGTGGATTCTCGAGACCAACGAGATGCAGTCGGAGGAAGCACGGATCGATCGGAACAGCCTGATGCTGACGTCGCTCGCCCGCCGGTACGAGCGACAGGCCTACCTCGACTGCGGGATGCTGGTCTGCGTCAGTGCGCCGCTCAAGGAGCTCGTCACCCGGCGTCTCAATGTGCCGAGCGACAAGGTCGTCGTCGTGCCGAACGGGGTGGACACGGAGTTCTTTCAGCCGGACCCCACCGCGACGCGGCCCTTCGAGGGATTTACGATCGTGTACACGGGCGGCATCGAGCCGTGGCAAGGGATCGACCTGCTGCTCCGATCGATTCACGCCGTGCGCGTCGAGGACGGCATCGCGGTGCACGCCGTCATCGCTGGCGATGGACCGATGCGTCCCAACTGCGAGCGTCTCGCCGCCGATCTCGGTCTGTCCGAGTGCGTCCGCTTCCTCGGGGCCGTCCCGCGCGAGGCGGTCCCCGGTGTGCTCGCGGGCGGCGACGTCGGATATTCCGGACACACCGAGACGCAGGGGCGCGACGTCTTCCGGTCGCCCCTCAAGCTGTACGAGTACATGGCGATGGCCAAGCCGGTGGTCTCGTCCTCGGTGGCCGACGCGCGTGAGCTCGTGGTCAACGGTGAGACGGGCTTCCTCTTCGATGCGGGCAATACGGACGGCCTCGCGAATGCCCTGCGCCGCGCCTACGCCGCACGCGACCGGCTCCCGCTCATGGGCGCCGCGGCACGGCAGCTCGTCGAGCGCGCGCACAGCTGGACCGCGCGCTGCGAGCTGATTGTGGCATCGGCCGAGCGCGTGGCGCTGGCCTTGGCGTGACCGCGACCGCTCCCGTGCCACACGCCGGGTCACAGGCCGCGTTGGCCGCCGCGACGACCGGGTCCGCGGCGGCGCCGCGCCGCCCCGAGGTGCCGGTCTACACCGTGCTGGGGCTTCGCGTCGGCGCGTACGACATTCCCGGACTGAACGCGTGCATCGCTGACGCGATCGCGCGCGACCAGCGCATCGTCATCGCCAACCACAACCTGCACAGCGTGTACCTCTGCGCGCGCGATCCGGCCCTGCGCGCGTTTCATGACGCCGCGGAGGTGTGCCACGCCGATGGGATGTCGGTGATCCTGCTCGGCCGGCTGGTGGGTGTCCCGCTATCGCGCGCCAATCGGGTGACCTACAACGACTGGATCGGACCGCTGATGACGGAGGCCGCGCGGGAGGGATGGCGCGTCTTTGCGGTTGGCGGCGCGCCCGGTGTCTTCGAGGCGGCGGCGACCCGGTTGCGCGCCACGTACCCCGGCCTCGTGATCGACGGTACCCACGGGTATTTCGATGCCACGCCCGGGAGCGCGGAGAACACCGCCGTGCTCGATCGCATCGCCGCGTATCGTCCGCAGGTTCTCCTCGTCGGGATGGGGATGCCCCGGCAAGAGCGCTGGGTGCACGAGAACCGCGCCGCGCTGACCGCCAATGCGACGCTGATGGCGGGCGCGGCGCTGGACTACGTCGCCGGTGTCGTTCCCACGCCGCCGCGCGGCGCGTCCGCCGCCGGCTTTGAATGGCTCTGGCGATTGAATGCCGAACCGGGGCGGCTCTGGCGCCGCTATCTGGTCGAACCGTGGTACGTCATGGGGATGGTCGTGGCCGCGTGGCTGCGACGTCGCCCGGGAGGTGACGCGTGACCGCACCAAAATGGGCCGGGGTTGGCCTGGCCCCGCCATCGACGCTCGGCCAGTCCGGCGCGCACCCCTGGATGACCCGGCCGATCACGGTTCGCCCGTGGCTGGTCTATCCGGTGTTGATCGTGCTGTTCGCCCTCATGGGGCCCTACTCGCTGCATCCCACCTCGGCGGACGCCGGCACCGATCGTGGAGGCGGCGTCGCGGCCGCGAGTGCCGTGACCGCCGAGGGCGTATCCACGGGGTCGCCGCTCCGCCGGTTCTCGATCCTCGCGCTGGCGGTCGTCGCGGCGCTCTGTCTCAGCATGGCGCGCCGCAGCCGAGCGTTCAACGTCCACGAGGCGCGGCTCCGGGACGGTGCCGCCGCGGCGCTTCCGCCCCGCGGCATCCTCCCGTGGCTCCTCCTCCTCTACGTCGGCCTCGCCGGCGGCAGCTTCTTCTGGGCGGTCGATCCCGGGATCACCGGCAAGCGCGCGATCGTGTTCCTGATCATCGCGTTCGCCGCCTTCGCGTTCTCGCAGGCGTGGACACTGCGTGACCTCCTGTATTTCTCGCTCTTCGCAAACGCGACGTCGCTCATTCTCGGCCTCTTCGGGTCGATCGCGCGCGGCCAATTCCACCCACTCGCGCCGGGGTGGCGGTTCGTCGGCTTCGCCAATCCCAACCTGCACGGCATCGAAGCCGCGTGTCTCATCATCGCGTGCGCCGCGGCCATTCGCCTCGGCGGGCGACGGGTCCCGCTCCAGGCCCTGATGCTGTTCGGCGTCGCCATTCTGCTGCTCTCGAGGTCTCGCACCGCGGTCGCGAGTCTCATACTCGCCGGCGCGTTCTGTGGCGCGCTCGCGATCCGTCGCAACCGGCTGATCGCCGCGGCGGTCGTGCTGGCCGCGGTCGCGTTCGCGGCCGTCGTCTTCGCCCCCGACGTGCTCTCCGGCGCGCATCACGCGGTCCTGCTCGGCCGATCGGCGGACGCCGAGGATCCCTCGACCCTCAGCGGGCGCACGCTGCTGTGGGCGGATCTGCTCGACTTTGCCGCCGACCACCCGTGGCTCGGATATGGGTTCGACTCGTTCTGGACACCGGACCACATCGCCACCATTTCGGTGCGGCGTGGGTGGGTGATCACGCAGGCGCACTCGGGCTATCTCGAGGCGCTGCTCTCCACTGGGATCGTCGGACTGACGATTCTGACCGTCACGCTGTTCACCGGGCTGCGCGCGGCGGTCCGCCGCTACCGCGCGACGCATACCACGGTCGCGCTCTTCGCGGTCGCGATGTTCACCTGGTACGTGACGAACATGATCCCCGAGGCGCTCCCCGAGAGTCTCGTCAGCACCTTTGTCATCATGATCCTGCTCGCCCACTTCGCCATCCGGAGCGCGGCGCCGGACGACACGGTGCAGTAGCGCCCGTGCGCGCGGACCTGGCAGGGCACGATCTGATCGGCGGCGGACGCGCGTGCTGATCGACGCGCGGAACGTACCCCAGGACGGGGTGGTCCGGGGGGATGTGTGCATCATTGGTGCAGGCGCGGCCGGCATCTCGATCGCGTGGGCGCTGCGCGACACACCGCTGCGGGTCGTGCTGCTCGAGAGCGGCGCGTTCGCACCACACCCCGCCACGCAAGCACTCTATCGCGGGCGCACCGTCGGACGGGAATACTTCCCGCTCGACGGGTGCCGCGTTCGCACATTCGGCGGGAGCACGCAGCGATGGGGTGGCTGGTGTCGCTCGCTCGACTCCTCGGACTTCGAGCTCCGGTCGTGGTTGCCAGGGAGCGGATGGCCGCTGTCACGCCAGGATCTCGCCTGCCACTACCAGCGCGCGCGCCAGATGTGTCAGCTCACGGTCACCGAGGGCGAGATCGATCACGGACCGCCGCTTCCCGGTCGCCCGCGGCTCGCCGGCTCGCATCCCGCGCTCGCGACGGTCGTCTACCAGTTCAGCCCGCCCACGCGATTCGGCCAGACGTATCGCGCGGGTCTGGCGGCGGCGAAAAACGTCGATGGCTACCTCTCAGCCAATGTCATCGACCTCGAGGGCGGCGAACACGGCGGCCCCATCACGGCGGCGCGTGTCTCGACGCTCGCCGGCTCCACCTTTCGAGTGGAGGCCCCGACGTTTGTGCTCGCGGCGGGCGGCATCGAGAATGCGCGACTGCTCCTCGCCTCCAATGCGGTGCGTCCCGCGGGACTGGGCAATGAGAATGATCTGGTCGGACGATTCTTCATGGAGCACCTCCATGTCCGACTGGGCTGCTTTGTTCCGGCGCACGCGGAGGCGAATCTCTCGCTCTATGTCCAGGGGCGCCGCAGCGTCAAACGGCCCCTGGGCGGCCTCACGGTCGCGCCCGAGGCCCGGCCTGCGCGCGGCGTGTACGGGTTCAGTGCCGTGTTCTTCGTCCCCCGTCATCGCTCCGTCGCGAAGGTGCTCCAGCACCAGGCGGAGCGCCAGGACCAATGGGCGCTCCACGGCGTCTCGATCGCACAGGGCGGGGCGATCGGCTTCGGACTCCGCGTGCTCGACAAGCTTTCGCGCGACGCGCAGGAGGTGAATGCCCGCGCGAACCACGCGGCGCCGAGTCTGATGGGCGACCCGATCTACGAGATCATGGGACGTGGTGAGCAGTCGCCGAATCGGGAGAGCCGCGTCACGATCGTGCGCGCCCGGGACCGGCTCGGCATGCCCATGGCCGAGCTGGACTGGCGGGTGCGGCGTGCCGACCTCACCAACATCCGCACCAGTCTCGAGACGATCGGAGAATCCCTCGCCGCGATCGGCGCGGGCCGGCTGCACATGCCGACCGATCCGGACATGGCGTGGGCGCAGCGCATCATCGGGAGCTGGCACCACATGGGCACGACGCGCATGCACGCCGATCCACGGGAGGGCGTCGTGGACGCCGATTGCCGCGTCCACGCGGTCCCGAACCTCTACATTGCCGGCAGCTCGGTCTTCCCGACGGGCGGGTACGCCAACCCGACGCTCACGATCGTCGCGCTCGCGCTCCGGCTCGCCGACCATCTGGTCAAGCGCGCCGCCGATGGGCGCACCATGGCGGTCGCAACAACAAACGCCGAAAAGGTTGTGAGTGGACAGTAGAGAGTAGACCGAACATCCGCGGCGCGATAGCCGCGGCGCGCGATGCCCGGGGCGCGACCCGGTCTCGGCCCGACGAGTCGTTGTTACTCAACTTTCCACTTTCTGCTTGGCTACTTTCTAGTTTCTTGCCCGCGTCGCGGGCAAGAAACTCACGGTCGGCCCTCAGTGCTGACGCGATCGTAGAGTTGTTCCAGCACCGCGGTTTGGGTGCGCAGGTTGAAGACCTGTTCCACGAACGCGCGCCCGCGCAGCCCCATCCGGGTCGCGAGCGCAGGGTCCCCGAGCAGTGTGTCCATTGCGTGCGCGACGGCGACGTCGTCGCGCTCGGGTGCGAGCAGCCCGGTCTCGCCGTCGCGCACGGCCTCGGGCATCCCGCCGTGTCGGGTGGCGACAACGGGCACCGCGCACGCGCTCGCCTCGTTGAGCACCAGCCCCAGCGCCTCCTGCTGCTCCGTCGCCGATGTCTGCCCGGTCAACGCGAAGACAGTCGCGCGCTGGGTCAGCTCGCGCACGACATCGTGCGGCTTGGAGCCCAGAAACCGCACCCGGTCGGCGATGCCGAGGCGCTCAGCCAGCCGGCGCAGGTCCGCGGTCCGCGGGCCGGATCCCACCTGCACGAGTGTCACGTCCGGGTGGCGCGGCGCGACGCGGGCGAACGCGCGGAGGAGTGTGTCGATGCCCTTCTGCGTGCGGTGGCGTGCGGTGTTCAGGACGTAGCGCTCGGCACGCGGCCCGACCAGGGGGGTGAACTTGTCGATGTCCACGCCGATGTAGTGTCGCACGACGCGATCGGAGGGGTATCCCAGGGCCAGCAACTGGCCGCGGATGTAGTCGGACACCGCCACGAACGCCGCGCCCCGCGCCCGAAGCGCACGCCGTGTGAGCATGTAGTGCGCGACGGTGAAGCTTGGCTTGCGCAGCAGCTCACCGTCGCGGACCGTCACATCCCACCCGTGAAACGTCGCCATGAGCGGCACGCCCAGCCACGCCGCGAGCGGCACCGCGTACGTCGCGTCCGGGGCGAAGTGCGCGTGTACCAGCTTCACGTCCGGCATGTCGGAGCGACGGCCGAAGAGCTGTGGCGCCGCGGTAATGCCGTACAGCGCCCGGGCCGCACGCGACGAGACGCTCGTCCCGCGACCCCCGATGATGACGGCCGGCGTCGTCGATGGTGTCTCGGGGTCCCACTCCCGCGTGAACACCGTCGGACGATACCGCGTCAACGCTCCCATCTGCTCGCGAATAAACGTCTCGGAGCCGACCGGATAGCGAAGCCGAAAGACCCCGACCCCGCTCAGCGCGGCACCACGTCGGACGACCGCTCGCCGCCGGGCGCGGGGTGCGCGGCGGTATCGCGTGTGTATCCGATTAGCTGGACGCCGGACGAGGTGTACCGCTCGGTGCGACGGAATCGCGCATCAAAGAATGTGAGAAACTGGCGGTCCTCCTCGGGCGTCGCGCGACTCAGGAACAGCCACACCCGCGGCACATCGGCGACCGTTGCATCGAGTTCCGCCGTGAGCGCGGATCCTGCCACGGCACGCCGCTCCGGCGGAAAGCCGAGGATATGGGTGGCCGACGGCGCATAGTATCGCAGGATGCGCGCCGTAAATGCCCGGTGGGCGATCACGAGCACATCGGGGTTCGCGTGCGCCAGGAGATAGGCGGCTGCCCCGCGATTGTCATCGCGTGCGTATCTGGGATCGGTGTAATACCCCGAGAGCGCGACCACGCTGACCACACCAACGCCAGCCCACGCCAGCCCGCGGAGTGCGCGACCCCGCAGGGCGTCGAGCCCGACGACGATCAGGACG
>Ga0302324_100022353_pt1 | contig 12284 bp, 5 predicted proteins | sample Palsa_T0_1_FD_201949 | JGI IMG/M metagenome (GOLD analysis project Ga0302324, IMG submission 201949) | Peat permafrost microbial communities from Stordalen Mire near Abisko, Sweden - Palsa_T0_1 | ecosystem: Environmental > Terrestrial > Soil > Palsa > Peat permafrost | place: Sweden: Abisko...
TCCATTCACCGATTCCTGAAACCTCCTTCCCATCCCAGCGCCCGGCGAGGATGGAATACAGGCCCCAGTGGATAAACATGCCGAAGCGCGCCTCGCGGAACCACTGCATGCGGGCGCTCTTCTGTTCAGGTGTTTCGCTATCCTGGATGGCAGGCACTGGATGAGCGCCCGTGATGTTGTAGCGTTCTCCCTGCACCTGACCCAGACCCGGCAGCGCTCGCGCGAGTACACGACCGGTGGCACTCAGCGCGCAAACCTTGGCAAACGCCCGTCTCGACAGATCCATTTTCTGGGCCCTCGTTTCAGATTTCGATGAATATGGTTCCGTTACTCCAGTGGGAAAACACTTCTCATGGTTGTGGCCTTGAACCTTATCAAAAAAATGGCGAAACCTACAATAAATATCGATTAAGTAAAGGTACAAATATTTAGCTACGGAGTGTCGTGCGTGAAGGGATGACGCTCGACAATGCCACGGTGTTCGCGAACCACGATCCGCTGATTGGCGTCCACGTTCAGGATGGTCTCCACGTTGTCCACGGGGCCGTCAGGCCAGCGGATCGTCAGATCTGCTTTTGTGGCGTGGCCCATGCCGAAGTGCACGCGGAAATCTCCCTGGGAGATGTGGTATCCGCCGCTGCGGACTTCGTCGATCTCCTTCCGTCCGCCAACCTTAAGAGTCAATCGCGCACCGATGGCGTCCCGTCCGGACGCGGTAACCGCGCGGACGAGCAGCGCGTTGCCCCGGGGCCCGAAGTTCTTCAGCAGGGAGGGAGGCTCGAAGAGATTGACGACGACAACCTCCTGCGATCCGGTGTTGTCGAGGTCACCGACTGCGATACCGCGAGACGCGTGTTTGGCCGTAATACCGGGGCCACCGGTCGAGGACATATCGAAGAATGCGCCGTCGCCGCGATTCCAGAACAACTGGCTGGGCTGTTTGAACTCTTCTCCGAGGTTGTACTTCTCTACGAACGGGTACACGTGGCCGTCGGTGACGAACAGGTCGGGCCATCCGTCATTATCGAAGTCCAGAAAGGCGGTGCCCCATTTCACATACTGGGTGTGCACCGCAAGACCGGCAGCGCTGGTGACGTCATCGAAGGTGTTATTCCCGAGGTTTCGATAGAGCGTATTGGTGTCGCTGGAGAAGTTGGTCTTGAAAATATCCAGCAGTCCGTCCCCGTCATAGTCGGCGGCGGTGGCCCCCATGCCGGCCTGCTCGCGGCCGTCCTCGTTCACGGCGAGCCCGCTGCCCAGACCCATCTCTTCAAATGTCCCGTCGTGTTTGTTGTGAAAGTACAGACTGGGTGTGGAATCGCAGGCGACATAGATATCGGACCAGCCGTCGTTATCGAAATCGCCGGTCAGGACTGTGAATCCGTAATACTCATGCGGCGTCTCGATGCCGGCCTGTTTGGTGACGTCGGCAAAATGCCCGTGTCCATCGTTGTGGTACAGGGTCATCGTCTCGCCTTTGAGACCACGAGGGCCGCAGGGCACAGGCATGCCTTTCCAGTTGCAGCCGCTGCGGGTGCGCGGCGGTGGCGAATCCTGCGCTTTGAAATCGACATAGTTGGCCACCGCGAGGTCGAGATGGCCATCCCGGTCATAATCGATAAATGCGCATCCTGTACTCCATCGCGATTCCGTCCGGTAAAGACCACGCTCCTTCGTCTCATCGCGGAAGGTACCGTTCCCCAGGTTGTGCAGAAAGACGTTATGCCCCCACTGGGTGAGGAAGAGATCGACGTGACCGTCGTTGTCCGCGTCGCCGGCGCAGACTCCCTGCCCCCAGCCAAGGTGGCCGATGCCGGCTTTGGCGGTGACGTCCTCGAAGCGAAGGCCGCCGAGGTTGTGATAAAGATGCGGCGTAAGCGCAGGGCTCGAAGTGTGCAGCCGGTCACCCTGCACCAGGAAGATATCCGGAAGACCGTCGTTGTCGTAATCGAATATTGCGACGCCGGTACCGGTGTTTTCGACGATATAAGTCTGATCCAGGTCGCCGGAGATCACCGTTGCGGTGAGCCCGGCCTGTGCGGCTATGTCGCGGAAATCGGCAATGGGCGGCTTCATGCCCGGGGGAAGAGGGCGCCCAGGCTGGTCGGTGGCATTTCGCGAAGCCATTTGGGAAAGCACCTTCATTCCGATCAGCAGCGGCGCAATCACCGCCAGAGTGAAAGCAAGCGGAAGAAGACTGCGGAGAGCCCGCACTAATAAGCCTTCCCTACTGCGGAGCCCGCGTGCTGGTTTCGCGCCTCGGCGATGAGTTGCAGAGCGCTCTGGATTTCCGGATCCGTCGGTTTGAGGGCTTTGGCGGCCAGCAGTTCCTTTTCACCGTCGTTGAGGTCGCCGGCCTGGCAATGAATCAGGCCCAATTTCTTGAAAAGATCGGCTTTCAGCGCGCAGTCACCGCACTCCGCGATGGCCGCCTTCAACTGGCGCGTGGCTTCGGCCCAGTCATGAGCCGAGGCGGCGACGACACCGTTGTTTGCTAGGGTACCGGCGCTATCCAGGATGTGCCGCTGCTTCTGTATCTCGACATAGCGGGCCATAAATTTGTCCGACTCGGGGCGATCGGTCGACCGCAAGGCGTGCGCCAGGGCAAAGAGCGCCTGGCTGAAGTTGGGATCAATCGCGATCGCCTGCCGCCAGGCCGCGACCGCTTTCTCGGTCTCGGACTGCTGCTCAAGGCATTGGCCCAGCAAATACCAGGCCATCACGTTGCGTGGCTGCAGCTTCACGGTCTCTTCGAGGAGGCCGGCCGCTAGCGGGAACTTGCCCTCCTGCTTGTAGACGAGGGCGAGGAAATAGTGTGGCTCGGGCATCTGTGGAACCAGCCGGCTTGCGGTTTCGAACTCGGGCTGTGCCTCGGTGGTGCGGCCCAAATCGTACAGAACCCGGCCGCGATAAAAATGGGCGACTCCGGATTGCGGAGCAAGGCGGACTGCTTCGCTGGTTTCGACCAGCGCCCCGGGCAAATCGTAACTGTCAGCGAGCGCAAGCGCCAGGTCCAGATGCGCCGCAGCCAGATCGGGCCTCAGCGCCACCACCTTGCGAAGGAGGGCGATCCCTTCGCTCATCTTGCCCATCTGCGCCTCGGCTTTTCCAACCGTGGAGAGGGTGTTGGGATCCTGAGGGGCCAGCGCAACGGCTTTGTCGAGTTCCTGCTCAGCGCCGGGTATTTTGCCCTGCTGGGCCAGAATCAGGCCGAGGTTCAGGTGGCCCTCCTTATATTGCGGATCGTCTTCGAGGGCCTGACGAAGGAGCTTCTCGGCGGTCGTGAGGTCCCCCTTTCGGGCGTAGATCATCGCCAGATTCCCGCGGGCGTCGACCAGCTGCGGCTCGAGGTCAAGCGCGGACTGGAGCGACTGTTGCGCAGATTCCATGTCGCCGTCCGTCAATTCGAGCTGGCCTAATTCGGCGCGAATTTTTGCCAGCTTCGGGTCGATGTCGATCCCGCGGCGAAGCGCGTCCTCGGCTCCCTTGGTATCGTGCATGGCTTCAAGAGCCAGCGCCAGGTTGTAAGCCGTCCAGGCGCTGTGCGAGTTCTCCTCGAGCATGTGGCGATAAATCTGCGCTGCTTCTTCCGGCTTGTCCGCCTGTAACAGATCATTCGCCTTGATGCCATCGGATGTGAGCTGGCTGTTACGGAACTCGGTGTCGGTTGTCTTGCGGAACTGCTCGACGATCTGGTTGGCCTCCTGGTTCTGGCCGAGAGTGCGCAGCACTGCCGCGAGCTGGAACTGGGCCGACTTATCCCCCGGATTCAGCGCCACCGCTTTCCGCAACTGCGGCAGTGCCTCCTCGGGCTTTCCGAGCTTCGCCAAAACGAACCCGAGCTGATACCGCGCCTCAAAATCGTCGGGGGCTTTGGCGGCTCCAAGCTCAAGTTCAGGCTCTGCCTTCGCGTAGTCGCCCAGACCCCGGTACACCATACCGAGCAGGACATGCCCCGAGGGATCGTCCGGTTTCTGACGCACGTAATCGCGGGCCGGCGCAAACGCATCCGTATATGCGGTAACGTCGACGAGCGCCTTGACCTCGGCGGCCAGGGCGACAGTATTGGTTGGATCCTGGCGGACTACCTCGCGGTATTCATCGGCCGCCTCGCGAAAGCGCTGTTCGTTGGCATAGATGTTGCCAAGAGTAAAGTGCGCAGCCGTCATGCCGGGATGTTTGCTGAGCAACTCGGTGAAAAGGCGAATCGCGTCAGCCACCCCTGCGCCATCGACAGGCGGCAGTCCATCGGCCAGCCTGGCCTTGGCAGCCTTATAGGTTGCCGTCGCCAAAGCAAACTGCAGATCCGGAGCATCCGGCTGAATGCGGACGGCCTGGCGCCAGGAATCCAGCGCGGCGTCGTATCGTCCTCCGTTCAACAGAACCTGGGCCAGCCCATCCAGAGCGCAGACAAGTTGCGGGTTGACTGCGAGTGCCTTGCGAAACTCGGCTTCCGCGCCGGCCGGGTCGGGCAGCGCCGAGCCGAGGGCGCAGCGTGCCTGCAGTAGCCCTGGATCATACTGCAGAGCCAACTGGAACTCCCGGATCGCGGCGTCGGTCTCTTCCTGACGTTGCCGGACCAGCCCGAGATCAAAGTGCGCCTCGGCCGAGCGCGGCTCCAGCCGCAAGGCTTGTTCGAAGGCCGCGACGGAACATTTGAAATCGTCTTTTTGGGCGAACCAGACACCTATCGCGTCGAAAACTCTGGAGGGTGGTGTGCCCGCCGGCGCACGGGCGGCTGATGCCGGGGGTTTGCAGGTGGGCGGCAGTTGCGCCAGGCCTCTTGCAGCGAGCAAGAACAGGTGCAGGAACAGCAGAGCGCTAGAGGAGACAAGCGACCGGCATGAGAGAACTACCCTCAATCTGAACCAACCTCGTTTGGCCACCTTATGGCTAATTCCCACCACTTGACTCGGTGATTGCCATCGCGCGATCGGGGGTCACGTTGCGCAGCAACTGGCGCGTACCCGAGGGCCAGCGGATCTCGATTTCACGAATGACCCGCGAGTCACCCAGACCGAAATGAACCCGCGGATCGCTTGATGCGGCATAGCCGGTGCTGGTCGTGACCTCATTGTAGAGTCTCCTGCCGTCGTCAGTCGTTATGCGAATCTGCGCACCGATGCCCATCCTGTTGCTTTTGGTTCCCACCAGTTTGAGCAGGATCCAGTGATTGTGCGTTTGGGTGATATTGTGCAGCACGCTGACCGGAGAGCCGAGAGCAGTTACCACCAGATCCACACGCCCGTCGTTGTCGAGGTCTCCATAGGCGAGGCCGCGGTGTGGGGCAAGCCGGGTGAAATCGGCCCCAGCCGTGGCGCTCACATCTTCAAACTGCCCGTTGCCGAGATTGCGAAAGACGGAGTCCGGTTCGGCATAGTGAAAATGCCGGGAAATCTGGTCGATATTGTCCATCACATTGCTGCGGGCTACCACCAGGTCCTTCCAGCCGTCATTGTCGAGATCGACGATGCCGTTTGACCAACCGGACATGGGCCTGGTCAGATTCGCGAGCCGGCTCTGTTGGCCGGCGTTGACGAAGGCTCCTTTGCCGTTGTTCAAGTACAGGGGAAACGTCTCGTTTTCAATCGCGGTGTGCCAGATATCCGGCAGCCCATCGTTGTTCACATCCCGGAAATCGACGCCCATTCCAGCCAGGACGTTCCCCTCTTCGTTGTAAGCCACGCCGGCCTGAAGGCCGACCTCTTCAAATCGCTTTCCATCGATGTTATGGAACAGGAGGTTCGGGCTGTTGTCGTTGGCCACAAAGATATCCGGCCAGCCGTCGTTGTCGTAGTCGGCAAAGGCGACGCCCATCCCCCTGCCCTCGACCTTTGAAATTCCGGTTTCCGCCGAGACATCGGTGAACGTACCGTCGCCGTTGTTGCGGTACAGAGTGTTCGTCAACGGAGGGAAGCTGCCGGGGTGGCAGTAACCGCGGCCGTTGAGGCCCATGCAACTGGGTTCGTAACGGGGATCCCAATCGCAGTAATTCACCACGAATAGGTCCAGCAGTCCGTCGCGGTTGTAGTCGAACCAGCCTGCGGCGACGGACCACATCTTGCGGCCGTGGCGCAGGGCGCCGCTCAGACCGGCCTTTGCCGTGACGTCGGTAAAGGTACCGTCGCCGTTATTGTGAAACAGCTGATTTCCGTTCACGTTGGCCACAAACAGGTCGGGCCAGCCGTCGTTGTCATAATCACCCACGGCCACGCCCATTCCGTAACCTGCTCCGGCAACTCCGGCGTGCTCAGTGACGTCGGTGAAGGTCCCATCGCCGTTGTTGTGGAACAAGCGGTTGTAATACCTGGGGCCGGTTTTCTTGAGCGATGGCATCTCGGCGCCGTTGACCAGAAAAATATCGAGCAGGCCATCCCCGTCGTAGTCGAACAGCGCAACACCCGCAGGCATTGTCTCGGGCTGGTGTTTCTCCGGGGTAGGAGAATTTTCCACTACAAAGTGTACGCCGGCTCGTTCAGCGATGTCCTCGAACCTGATCGGCGCCACCCCAACGCCCTGAGCGGGCGCGAACAGACAAAGTACCGCGGCGAAAAGCAGTATGGTCGGCGCCGAACGCATTCCTCACTCGTGAATCTCTAGCTTGCATCAATCAAAGCGTCGAAGGCAAAAGGCATCGCTGCCGCAGCGGCAGTGATGCCTTTGGTTAGACCCGGGCTAGTAAACGAACTTCAGCGCCAGCTGCAACTGACGGGGCGAGTTTTGTTGGCCCCCGTTGTTGCTCGAGCCCGTGACCGCCCCGAAATTCGCCCCTCCGAGGGCCGCATTCGGAATCGAGAACATAACTCTGTTGAAGAGGTTGAATGATTCAGCCCGGAATTCAAAGTACCTCGATTCTCCAAGTCCTACGTGGAATGTTCGGAAGAGGGACAAGTCAAGGTTCTTAGTCCCGTCTGAAGTCAGCGGGTTCACCTTCTCATTGCCGTACGTGTATGGTGCCTGCAATGCAAAGGCATTCACATTAAACCAATGCCCCGGAGTGCGGAGACCAGGGCCGCTGTTGGGACCAACCACGTCCACACGTTCCTGGCTGATGGAGCCAACGTTCTCCGGGTCGCCGCTGTTGGTTACGGTGTAAGGCCACCCCGAAGCGATCTGGGCAATGCCATTGAGCGCCCATCCGCCAGCCAGATTGTTGACCCACTTGTTGGGCGAAGTGGTGAATGGCGACTGCAGGGTGAATGCGCCCGATAACGCGTTCGTCTCGTTCGTGTCTGACGTGCCGTAGTCGACGCTCCGGTTGTAGGGATTCGTCGAATTACAGTTTGCCCCTAGCCCGCAGCCGTCGTCGTTCGAATGTGCCAGGGTGTAGGCGACCAGAAAGGTAACACCGTGGCTGGTGCGCTTGTTGAGAGTGACCTGCAAGGCGTTGTAGCGGCTGTCTCCGACGCTCTGGTCGAACCATTGCTGCAACATGTACGGGTACGGCCGCCGGGACTGGACATCGCCAGGTCCCGGAGGTGGGGTATTCATGATCGGACCCCAATCCAGATGCCTGCCGACGGAACCGACGTAGTTGACATCGAGAACGGAATTCGCTGGTAACTCCCGCTCGATGCCGACATTCCATTGGTCCATGTACGGAGTCCTAAAGTTCGGGTCCACCATCCACTGGCTAACCTGACTGAAGTCATTGATGGGATAAATCAGCGCTCCGCCGCTGCCCAGTGCCAGCGGATCGTTGGCCAGCGCGGTTGGAGCATTGACGTTCAGCCCAGCGTTGTCGAGGGTGTTCACCGCCGGCCAATTGCCGCCGAAATTCTGCGACAGCTGGACCACGGTGGCCCACGCGTCGTAGAAGCGGCTATAGCTGGAACGGATGACCATCTTGTCTCCGAGGCGGTAGGCCAGGCCGACCCGGCCAGCCCAGTCGCTAAACGAGTTCTTGATCACGCGATGATCGGAGGCTGGGTTGACGAAGGCGTGCGCGGGAAGACCGCCCGGAGCTGGCGTGCTCGATGCAGTGTAGATGCCGGCCGGTATGCAGGGCGCCCCCTGCGATGCCGAGCAATTAGGCGGGAGCGCGTTGAGCTCGTATTGGCCGGTGAGGGGGTTGGCATTACCGGTGTAGAAGTTGCCGGCGTTGCCGGTCCCGTAGATCGGTTGCCAAATGAAGTCGTTGCGAAATCCGAGATTGACGGTAAGATGGCTCGTCGCTTTGATCTGATCCTGAACGAACACTCCGTCAGTCCAGCCGCCGCCGGCCACCTCCAGGATGTTTCGATAGCTGGCCTCACGGGGAACACCAAGCAACAGGGATGCCCAGGCGTTTCCTCCCTGGCCCTGCAGGGCCCCGAGGCCCGCGGTTTGCGCGGTCCCGAAAGACGCTGAGGAATAAGCGATCGGTGAACGAAAGTTGTTGGTCTGGAAATCGCCCCCGGCTTTGATCGTGTGTTTACCGAGGATCTTGGTAAATGCGCCGCCGAACTGCCAGTTGTCCGCCAACTCGGTTTCCTGCAGCTGCGAGCCCGACAGCGAGAAATAGTTATCCGCAGACCACTGCGGTGCGTACAGCTTGTTGTTCAGAGTCATCCAGGACTTCGACATCCCGAGGGTCTGCAACTGGCCAAGAAACCCCGCGTCTTCACCGGGAAACTCGGTGCCGGTGATGGTGTCTCCGAAGTTCCTGCCGAAGTACACGTCCGAAAAGGCCCTCGGATTAAAGGTGTGAGTCCAGTGCCCGACGTAGTTGTGGCCGTACACATGGATCGTGTTTAGCCCGACGATGTCCGTCGTGTTCGCCACCTCCTGGTCGAACTGGCTGTAGCGAAACATGAGCTGGTTATTGTTGCCGAAATTCTGATCGCCACGAATCGTTCCCGAGTCCTGGTTAGTCTGGGCTGGCCCGGACGAATAGACGTTGTTCCCGTTCACCAACGGGCCGGCGTGCGGGACGAGTGTCTGGAAAAGCGCGGAGATCGGGCTGATCCGGTCGGCGGGGATAATGGCGTTAGGGAACGGGGTGCGCGTGTACGTACCGGTCGCCGGATCGAGAGTGGTCGTCGCCGGATCGTAGATCGGTACGCCCAGGGCGCTGAAATCGCCGCTGCGCATCGCATCCGTCGGAGCAAGCTGTCCGGTTGTCACCGCGGAACGGAGCCGGAAGCCTTCCCAGGCCGCGTAGAAGAAGGTGCGATTCTTGCCGTTATACACTTTCGGAATCCAAACCGGACCGCCGGCGGAAGCGCCATATTGATTCTGTTTCAGCGGAGGCAGGGTTGATTCGAAGTAACCGCGCGCATCCATATCCTTGTTGCGCAAGAACTCCCACAGAGCGCCGTGGTATTGGTTGGTCCCCGACTTGGTGACCACGCTCACGATGCCTCCTGCGGCGCCTCCGTACTCGGCCAAGTCGTTATGACCCTGGGTTTTAAATTCCTGAATGGCGTCCACGATCGGCGAATAGTTGTACATCCCGAGCATCGTGTTCAGGTCGTTTTCCCCGTCCAACACGAAATAATTGCTGCGGTTGCGAGCGCCGTTCACTGCCGGGAAGGTGAAACTTCCGAGCGAGTTTCCAGCCCACCCGCCTCCTCCCTGTGCGCTCTGGTCGCGATTGATGTTAGCCACGCCCGCCGTGATGGTCAGCAACTGGGTGAAGTTGCGGCCGTTCAAAGGCAGGTCGGTGACCTCCTTGGTGTTGACAACGGTACCGAGTTCCGAGGTTGCAGTCTCCAGCGCCGCCCCCTCCGCGGCGTTCACGGTAATGTTCTGCTGCGCTGTACCGACCGTCAGTTGAAAATCGAACGTCGCGGTCTGGCTCACTTCCAGGGTTATCGAGGGTTGTGTCACCGAAGCAAAACCTGTTGCTGATGCCCTCATGGTATAGACGCCGGGGACGATGCTCGGGAAGGCATAGGCTCCGTCGCTGTTGGTGGTAGTTGTCCTCACGACAGAGGTAGCGACGTTGGTAAGCTCGACCTGCGCGGTTGGGATGGCGGCGCCGCTCGGATCCTTGACCACGCCGTTGATGGTTGCGTTTGCCTGCTGGGCCATGGCGGCCGGCGACATCCACCCTGCAAGACTCAAAAACACGAAAGGCGCCGCGAGAGACCAGAGCCTATTCCGGTGCCTTCTGATTGCTCCTCCCATACCTGCCTCCTTAAAAAAATCAGCATCAGCACGAACGGTATCGAACTCAAAGCCTTTGAGTTGGCGGCGACTACATGAATTCAAAACCTGGGGTCCGAAGTTTCGCCTGGATGGATTCAACGACTACTTTAACGTTAACTCGACGCATGCTACTCGTCGCTTTATAGAGGTGTCAAGGGCTTTTTCAATTGGGGATGGCGGTACATAACCGGCATTAAACCTGGCGCAGGCGTGACGATTTTCCGGCCGGCCCGAAGGTCACACTTGGTTAAATCCCGGAGAAGTCATGTACTCACGCGTCTGCATTTTGCAAATGGACTCCCGCACTAGCCCGGCAGGATAAATCTCCTTGACAGAGCTTTCGTCTAGCAAATAAAACCTATGGTTACCGTTAACTGTAACGAAATTATCAGACAGTCAGGCCGGCGTGTTTCTGCTCCCGGTGAAATTAAAGCGAGGTTCCAATGATTAGCCTGGCGATCGCGGCTGTCAGCCGCGGAATGGCGGTAAGCACTCTCACGTTGGTGGCCCTTGCATCCTCGTGTTCCGCGCTGTGCGCCCAGGCAGGTGTATCTCCCACCGCCCCTACCGCCTCGCAACCCCCCGAAGTCATCGACCGCATCTGGCAGAAGGCCAGTTCCAAATACGACCACGAGCGCGGGCAAATTCTCAGCCTCGTCGATCAAACCATCGATGCTGGCCCATACCGTGCTGATTGGGAGTCATTGCAAAAGTACGAGGCTCCCGCATGGTACCGCGACGCCAAGTTCGGCATCTTCATCCATTGGGGCGTCTATTCCGTCCCCGCGTTTGGCAGCGAGTGGTATCCACGGGATATGTATCGTCAGGGATCCCCGGAGTACGCCCACCACATCGCCGCCTATGGTCCCCAGGATAAGTTCGGCTACAAAGACTTCATACCCTTGTTCAAGGCTGAGCATTTTGATCCCGCTGCCTGGGCTCACCTATTCGCGGAATCGGGGGCAAAGTATGTGGTCCCGGTTGCCGAGCATCACGATGGCTTTGCCATGTACGACAGTAGCCTCAGCGACTGGACCGCGGTCAAGATGGGGCCGCACCGGGATCTTATCGGCGATCTGGCCAAAGCTGTTCGCGCAGAAGGTCTGCACTTTGGAGTCTCGTCGCACCGTGTCGAACACAACTTCTTTCTCGGCGTGGGACGCGCTATTCCGTCTGATGTGAACGATCCCAGGTACGCGGCATTCTACGGTCCGGCACACAACTGGTTGGAAAATCTGTCACCGACGCCGCTCTCCAACGACTTCACCTTCGTTTCTTCAGCGTGGAGGGACGACTGGCTCGCCCGCGCGTCCGAGCTTGTTGAGAAATACCATCCCGACATTATGTATTTCGACTGGTGGATAGGCCAGCCTTCTGTCCGGCCGGCTCTTACACGCTTCGCCGCCTTCTACTACAACGCCTCGTTGAAGTACGGCGACCAGTCCGGTGTAATCAACTACAAAGACTACGCCATGCAGGATCACTCTGCCGTGCTCGATTTAGAACGGGGCCAACTTGGAGAGATCCGTCCATTTCCGTGGCAGACCGATACCTCGATCAGCAACAAATCCTGGGGTTATATCGAGCACGACACGTTTAAGTCACCCCAGTTCGTCATCGATCAGTTGGTCGATATCGTCAGCAAAAACGGCAATCTGCTCATGAATATCGGTCCCCGCTCTGACGGCACCATTCCTGTTGAGGTACAACAAGTGCTTCATGAGGTAGGCGCGTGGCTGAAGATCAACGGCGAATCGATCTACGGCACACGGCCTTGGAAAACTTACGGTGAAGGCCCTACGAAGGTTGCATCCGGCTCCTTCCATGATACCGATACTGCAGTCTACACAGCGGAAGACTTCCGGTTTACCACAAAGGGAAACACCCTGTATGCCATCGAACTGGGCAAGCCTTCGGGCAAGGAGACTGTGATCCGTTCGTTTTCAAGCGATGCCGAGGGGGCGCCTAAGGTGGATTCTGTAACCTTGCTTGGCGTTGACGGTATGCTCAAGTTCCATCAACAGCCCGATGGCCTGCACATTGAATTGCCAACGGAGATTCGAGGTAAGTACGCGTATGCTTTCCGCATCCTTCGCATTCCCGCGGGTCAATAATCAGGATCAAATGAAATATCGAACCTTAGGCCGTACTAG
>Ga0302324_100022356_pt1 | contig 12284 bp, 7 predicted proteins | sample Palsa_T0_1_FD_201949 | JGI IMG/M metagenome (GOLD analysis project Ga0302324, IMG submission 201949) | Peat permafrost microbial communities from Stordalen Mire near Abisko, Sweden - Palsa_T0_1 | ecosystem: Environmental > Terrestrial > Soil > Palsa > Peat permafrost | place: Sweden: Abisko...
CACCGGCAACATCGTGCTGGGCTGCGTGAACCTGCCGGCCAACATGGTTTGCTCATTCGCCCAGAATCAGGTGACGTTGAGCGGAAGTGTGCCTGCGACTATGGCGCTTACCATAAAAATCAGCCCCCAGCAGACAAGCAGCATAGCGCCTGCCGGCACTCCGCCGAACCCACTCGGATCGACTTTGATGGCCGTAGTTTTCTGGTGTCCTGGAGGGCTGACAGGTCTTGTGGCGTTCGCGGGTGGGCTTAAGGGGCGCACGATATCTTCGGCTCGGCGATTGCCGTTGGTGGCCGCGGGCGCGTTGGCTTTCACCGCCGGGTTAGCCGGGTGCGGCTTCAGCGGCACTGCAACTCCTCCGGTGGGGACTTCGCAGGTGACCGTTTTCGCGACCGGATCCTCCGCGACGGCTGTCACCACGCAGGTTGTCATCCTTACGGTCAAGGCGCCGGTGTAGGAAGCTTCGGATGTCAGGACTCGCCAGCAAACGCGAACCTGGAGCGAGCAGGCAGACTGCCGGGGCGCGAGACGAACGAAGCCCAGATCCCAATGAACAACCAAAGGACGACTCCGCCTTGTCGATAAAGGATGTCGCCACTGATAGCCTGGCTGACAATGGCAAGGGTGACGACGACGGCACCAGCCTGTGTCCCAGACACGCGACGAAGGCTCATTACCATCCGAAGCAATAGGTAGCCCAAGCCGGCAGCGTAACAGATTCCACCTATCCAACCCAGCATGAAGAATAACTCCGCAAATGTGCTATCGAGGAGATATCCGTGGTATTCGGCAGGCGATTGCAGTCCGTCCCCGAGCGGAGTGGACAAGACATATTTCTCCATGAACTGGTACATCAGCTTGCGTTCACCCACACTCCGGTCTGACTTGAGCGAGGTGAACGTCTTGAGCCGGTCTTGTACTTTAGGAAATTGTGTGGCGTATAAGAGCCCGCAGCCGATCAGACCCAATGTCAGGACGCCACTTGCTGCGCTCTTGAACGAAGGTCTTTTGCGCGCGGTGAGAACGCATAATAGAAGGCCCAAGGCAGTCATCATCCAAGCCGTGCGAACAAGGGTTAAGAGCAGCGCGATGTATCCCATCATGTTTGCTATCGAGACTATGAGGCCTTTTCGCGTGGCCAACCATAGAAGGCATGCACTCAGGAATAAAGCGAATGCGCCGGGAGAATTCATAGTGCTCCAGACCCTGATACCGTACGGTTCGGGATGACCGAAGCTCGGTGAAAAATTGCCGATATTGACTTCCTTCAGCCAATAGGTATCCCACGGCGGAGCAGCCACGAACTGATAAATCCCATACACCGACATGACCAGAACACCCCATGCAATCGTAGTGGTCAGCACCCGGGCGAGCCTCTCGCGATCCGTGACGGATGCGGCGAAGACACACAGCACCATAGGACCAACCCACATGATTGCGGACAGAATGATGGATGAACTCAGGTTGGGGTGTTTAATCACTCCTATGCCAGCACCGAAGACGACGCCACTCACGGTCAGCAGGATAGCCGTTCGGACCATCGGTGCTGACATAGCGAGTCTGCGCCGCAAGTCGACCATGGGGATCCAGATGACGAGCAGTGGCGCCAGCAATACCAGGCTTTGGATCTGAAATGAGGTCTTGTAGTCCACCAGCCTGCGCAGCAGCGGCGTCAACATGACGATCCACATCGCGAAGGATAGATAGTGGTATTCATTCCGCTTATAAAGCCGATAACCGCACAGGCAGACGGTAGCTGGAAACAGAACCCGAAGCAGAGCCGGCTTAGCTGCCAGGGCAGCCAAGGTAACAACCACGAATGGAACAACTATTTTTAGAGTATCTGCAAATTCGTGATTGCGTCTCCAGGTGCTTATGACCGGTCTACCCGGCGCCAGACCGATCGCTGTTCCCATCGTGTTGCTTTCCCTTCATTCCTATGAGAGTTTTCCCACAAACTGAGAGTTGACCAGGACTGCGTCCTGGCCACTCTCAGCCGTTCTCTTCGACAAGCCCCCCCGGCACACCGCAGGCAGGGCAGGCTCCGCGGGATTCGATGGGGAGAGGCTCGTTCGTGCCGCTAAAATCCTAGATCACCGGGATTCAAGTAGAGACCGATATTTGTCGCCTTGATAATTCGCTCCATCTTCGCGATCCGATCTCTTGGCACAAGAAGCATATCGCCTGGTTGGAGCATTAGATCGTGCTCCAGGTCACTTCGCTTCTTCACATTGTGCAGATCGAGCACATGGACCTCGTCATCGTCGGCGTTAAGGCGGCGGAAGAGGATTATCTGCGACGATCGAGCAGCGGCTTCCATGCCACCAGCCGTCAAGATCGCCTGCAGAGCAGTCGTGGGCTGGTCCATGTCAAAACGTCCCGGATGGTTTACCTCTCCGGCGACAACATAGTAGGGCTTGTGAAAGTCCTTCAGAGTCAGTGTCACCTTTGGGTCCCGGAGGCGCTTGTTGGCAAGGCGAGTGATCAGGTCAGTTGCCTGATCAACGCTTAGCTCACTCACTTTGATAGGGCCGGTCGGATCGAGATTGACGTACCCATCTGGTTCGATCGTCACCGACTGGTTCAGCTCCGGTGTATATCGGTACGAAACATCGAATCTATCACCGGGCTGAAGTTTGTACCGCGCCCGCGTGACAAGGTGGGGCTCATTGGATAGCCGCGCGTCTTGAGCCCATGACGCAGTGACCGCTCCCAGAAAGAATAATACGGCGATAAACCTTCTCATACATTTGGTCCGATCGGCTGAATTCATGGATTGATCTAGTTCAGGAAACGATGAATTGCATCGGGCAGTGGATAAGTGCGCTTATTGAGAATACAGCCGGTTAGATGCGCTCCGGATTGCGCGATGATTCGTTGTGCGTACGCTACCTGATCCCGTTTCGTTTCCCCGGCAGCGACCACCAGAAATACATCGTCCACCACATCGGCGACCTGCCAGATTCCTCCGCTGACATTTACCGGTCCACAATCCATAAAGACGAAGTCGAACCGGGCACTCAACGCAGCCATGGCGGAAACCACATCGGCATCACCAGGGCGCTCCGAAAAGCACAATCCCGAGTCCCTATCTGGAGAAGACAGGAGCCAGAGACCGGCATCGCGAGAGAATGAGCATTGCGCAAGCAGCTCACCCGGTTTGAGATGACTGGCGAGCACAAGGTCCGCACAGTCGGCCTTGAGTACACCCCGGTGGGACCGCTCCGCCAGACGCCTCGCTAATTCGCCGAGCACGAACGTAGTTCCGTCTCCGCTCCTACACCCGGCTATCGCGATTACCCTGGCCCGGCCCACTCTCTGACGCGCGGCCTCAAGCTGGCAGAGGATTTGCTCGAATCTCCTGTCCGTTATATACGCTGTTGGATCCGGGATAACTGAAATCATCAGCTTTCTCTCCTGGCGACGAACGGCTGTAAGGCGGCTTGTACTTGGGGGTCGTGAGAGACGGCCAGTGACGAGGCACTACGCAAGTCTTGCTCCCTCGCGCCTAGACGCAACCTTGTTTGGTGGGTAAGACTCCTCTGCAGCGGAACAGCGACGAGTGTGGTCACGCCCGTGATTGCATCCAACTCAGCAGGCGAGTTGATGGTCTTTCTTCCCAACTCGGTCAATACACAAGCACCCACCGCAAAGAACGCAGCTATAAACAGTCCTGAGGCGATATACAAGGCGGGGCGAGGCTGAATGGGCAGCGAGGATGCGGCGGGCTTTGCGGCAAACGCAACGTTCAGGATTTTATCTCTGTCGAGGGCGTCGTCGACGGCGGCCTGATCCCGCTTCTGTAGAGCCAGATCCAGGTTTCGTTGAGCCTCAGCTACTCCCTTTTCCAGGCTGTCAAAATCTGCTGCTTTCCCCTCCAACTGGTCGAGTTGAGCCAGATAACCGGCGCGTTGCGACTGTACCGCGCTGCGCTGCGCGGCCAGTGCAGTGCTGGATATCTGCGACATAGCCAGTTGAGTCTTCAACTGCTGATGGAGCGGGCTCATGTCAGTCGTTGTTTCAACTGCGTTGGTTGCGCGCAATTCGGCAAGCTGGCCCTGCACATTGCGGATTTGCTCTTCGATATCCTGAACGACGCGATCAGAAGGCTGGTACCCGGTCAGCAAGCTGGTACGTTTATTCTGCAGTTGCACCAGGAGGGATGTCAGTGATTCAACGGCAGCCTGATTGGGGAGCGACCGATTTTGTGTAGTAATCCGTTCCGGTTGGCGGGTAAGTTCGTCATCTGTTCTATGAGCGCGTTGGCGCTCGAGAGCCAACTCGGAGGTAAGCGAGGTGGACTGGGTAGACAAACCTTCGAGCTGCCGAAGGAGCGCCGCCTCGTCGTCTTTGAGAGAAGCAATACCCGTCTCGACCTTGAACTTTGCGAAGTTGGCCTGAGCTGTAGCCAGTTCTCTCTGCCGCTCTTCGACCAACCCCACAAAAAGCTTTTCGCCGTGCATTGGACGCAATACCGACAGTTCCTTGCCTACGAAGCTCGACGCAAGGGCTTGAAGGGTATCTCTGGCTCTTTCGGGGGAGGAGTCAACGTAAGTAACATTCAAGATGTTGGACTCCCTCACTGGTTCAACATCCAATTTAGTGTCGAGGGCTTCGATCGCGCGGTCTCGCACTGTGGCCGGCGACGATGGTCTTCCAAGCTGGTCGAGGGTTTGGTTAAGGACATCCCGGCTGCGCAGGAGTTGCGCCTGCGAATTGACCTCACTATCGGTTATGTCTCCAACGATCTTGTTGGGCTGGTCCGAATCGCTACTTATAACCGAATACTGGCGTGTGTTCAGCACCGCCAACTGCATCGTCGCCAGATAGCGCTTGGGCATAAGCAATAGCATGAGCACAGTAACCAACAACGGAAGCCCTGCAGCAAAGGCCACACGCATTGGATGACGGAAGCACGCCTCCACGAGTGTGCGCAACGAAAGCGTTGGCGTGTGATCTAACAATGTTTCAGGGCGATGAAATTCGCGTTTCCCGCCTGCGACCTCTAGTGCCGTTGTGTCGAAATGATTTCGTGTTTCAAGTGCCACATAAGCTCCGCTGTAACGTCGGGTAGATTCGTTGTTTCTTGTGTCTACAGGGAATCACTTGCGATAACCTGTAGAAGAAGCCGGGAGTGTTCTTACTGACATTTCCTTCGAGCTGCCGACAATAGACCCGGAAAATGACTTACCTGGCCTCCTGCATAGAGGCCGAGAGAACGCTCACTTGTAGGCATCATCAAATCTAAGAGAAGCCCTGGCGGTCATTTGCGCTCATTCGCCTGCCTTATTGACCAGAACCGCCATTAGGTTGTGGGGGAACCTTCCCAAGTATACAAGAAACACCATCCGAAGCCATTCAAAGAATGGGCTAAAAAATGAATTGCATTTGTTGCGCGGCCCGAGGTGCTTTCGCGTTGGCCGGTCAGTTTTGGGTTAAGTTCAGGTAACTTACGCTTTCGCACCTACGTAACTGGACGCTCATCGAGCTGCAAGCTGCTCTACGGGCGCGGCATCCGCGGAGCGAGTCCGCGGGGCTGTTCGAGCCGCGGCGCCTTTCCGCGAAAGATAGTGCTGAGCCGGCCTCTCGACGAAGCGCTGAATCAACAGGGCGGTGCCCACGAGAAATACGAGGTAAAGGACGAATTGCCAATCCTTCACGACGGGCTGACCAATGGCCTGCGCCAGATGATCAGTGACGGCCCGAAAAATATGCCATAACGGAGCCTGGATTATATAGATGACGTAGCTCGCCACGCCCAGAAACTCCAGCGGCGCGCTGCCTAAAAGCCGGCTACTCAGGCAGCGTGGATGCGAGTAAGCAAGTATGATTAAGGCGATTAATGGAGCCGCACCACCGTTTACCAGGAAGTCCCCACCTATCGGCGGCGAAAGTAGGCCAGCCAGGACGAGCAGGGCGGCCAGGGATGTTACGGAAATGACGGTTGCAATTCGGTCAGGAACCAAACTCCACTGAACCGCCAGACGGTAGGTGGCCATGCCAAGCAAGAAGGTCGGCATCCAAAACAGGGGTTGGTACATAATGTAACCGCTCCAAACGCTGGGCGGAATCAAATTGTGTTCATGGGCAACCGTTAATGAGATCATCGGGAACCAAAGGCCGCCCAAGAGGATCGCCAGACGCGTCGGCCGCATTTTTACAATTGTGGGCAGCACGAGTGGAAAGATGAAGTAGAAGAACGCCTCAACCGAGAGCGACCAACCCGGACCGTTCCAGGCCTGTGACAGCGGAGTCCACGCCTGCAATACAAATAGACTCAATAGACCACCCAAAACATAGGTGTGAGGTCCATCGACGTTTGCTGCCGGGTGGCGAAGGTACTTCTCTACGGCGATGGGCAGGAAGAGCACAAAGGCTACCAGATACGCCGGAAAGAGTCTGGCGACCCGCGCATAATAGAAGCCGCGCTTCTGTATCGGTGCAGGCCCACGATTGGAATAGGCGTGTGTGAGCACAAAACCGGATAGGACGTAGAAGAATGGAAGCGCGATGGTTCCATTTTCAATGAGGTTTTGCGCGAAACGAGGGAGTGCCGGAAAAGAAGCAGCTAACGTTCCATAATGGAAGCACACCACGGAAAACGCGGCAAAGATTCTGAGCCCATTGAGAGCCGTAAATTTCCGTTGCATATTACCTCCAGGGCTCTGGACCCGCTATACGTGCGGTCCTCCACGGGAAGAACAAGGAACACGTCCAGCGATCTAGCCGTTTGTGCGAGAACCGATGAGTACCTCTGGAGCGACGCCTCTCCTTTCTTAGAGAACGGTTTCCAAAGTTTGAAGTTACGACCGATAGAGTCCCTTAGGGGACAGCCTTACTGGTGCTACCGGCTGGTTGAGCGATGGAGAGAGTAGTCGGAATTCCATTCGATTGTCTTTAACATAGGACTCCGGCGGAATTTGCGCCCTTCCCAGGGAATGCCGTAGACAACCCACAAGTCGCGCGGCGCGGCGCGCAAAGATTGTTCAAGATTAGCGATCACGCTATCCATGACTTTCCCCTGAAACGGGTTAAAGAGGTAAAGCACGGTAGGAGTATGCGGAAGTTCAAAGTTGGCTGCATCTCCCCATATACATCTGATGCCATCGTGTTCCCCTCCCTGCTCTTTGTAGGAGGAAATATTTTCGCTCGCCTGATTAGCCAGAACCTTGGAATATTCGACGCCGGTTATGCTCTTGAATGGGTATTTCGATGCCAGAAGCAGAGCCAGGCCCTTACCTGCTCCAAGGTCGATGAAATCATAGTCGCTAAGCCGCACAGGCAGGCTCCCCACCACCTGCTCAAAGAATGCGGGGTGGGTCGGCGCATAAGGCAAACCCCACTTCGCGTTCGGGCTTTGAATGGCAAGTTCCCGCAGAGGGGATTCAAAACTACCGGCGGCGAAGCGTTGATCAACCAGGTTTTCCTCAGCCACATGCTCTTTTTCATCTGCCTTGCGCAGAAATGGGAAAACGCGGCCGCCGTAGTGGGTAAGACTTGCCTTGGTGCCTTTGAATTGGAATGTTCTTGCCACCTGGAAAAGGCGATTACGGAGCGTGGGCATCCGATTCACCTTGCCCTCGACTACGCTGAGGTCGTCACTTAATTCAAGCATTTTGCAAGATCTCCATAAATCGCGTTAATAGGAGGTATTTTGGCCAAGCGCACCGGCAGGGCGATCGTCAGGGCGTGGCGGGCTAATGGAAGTCCCCGCCTGCGCCCGTCATAACTGCATACTGATGGCTGCCCCGGGCAGTGGTGCTGGAGTAAATATCGCGTCCTCCGCGATCCTGTCCAGCGCCTGCTGAAGGCGCTGCGCCGTAACCCTGACATTGGGTTCCTGGAAGATGCTGGTGTGGTCTCCCGGAGCGTCGAACACTTCCATCTCGTCAATGAGGTCCTGCCAACTTCCCGCCGTATCCCACAGTTCGCTTTGCGGTCGTTCGGCGGATTGCAGGTAGAGGACGCGGCCCGGGTAAGGAGCCGGAATGTAGCTGAAGTGGGATACGATCAAAGCCTGGTAAAGCTCCTGAACGGATCGGCCGTCTGTTTCGCTGGAGCGATAGAACCGTTCGAACATCCGTTGCTCTCGTATCGCCCGCAGCCCTCCGAGGCGTTGCCTCACCAACTGTCTCCACTGGGAAAGAGAGGAGTGGCGAAAGGCTGATAAGTAGAACATCTCTCTTTCCAACCGCCGCCTGGACCGTTTATGAAACGGCAGACGTTCTATATACCCCGGGAGAATTGCGTCTCCCATGACCAGCAGAGGAACTTCGTGGCCAAGCTGCCGCAGTTGCTGTGCGCATTCGTAGGCTAGCAGTGACGTTTGGCAGAAGCCGGTGAGCACGTACGCCGGCCGTGGATGCAACTGGCGTAACTTCTTGACGATGTGGGCTGCGAGATCTTCCAGCCTATAGTAAGGGGCTGTAGACGCCAGCTCTTCCTGACTCAAAACGAAGGACAACACCGGCTGGTTGGCGGATAGATAAGACGCAAGCCGCGGCTGCCAAGGCTCCGGAGCTACCCAGATCAACGGGATTGCGTCCGGAGCGCCCTTATTCACGACGGCCATATGAGCTATGGCATTACCAGAGAGCAAATGAGCCAAATATTCGATCGTCGGCGTTTGTATAAATGAGAACAACGCGAGACGCGTTCCGAAAGCGGCGCGTACTTTGGCTATCATCTTTACCGCTAGTAACGAATGTCCACCGAGCGAAAAGAAATTATCGCGACGGCCAACACGATCAACCCTCAGCAACTCGGCCCATATCTCCGCCAACGCTAACTCAACCTCTCCGGCCGGTGCTTCATATTCGCTGGAAGCATAGGCGTCCCCGCTGGGGATCGGGAGTGCCTTACGGTCCAACTTTCCATTGACGGTCAAGGGCAGCGATTCGAGACGCACATAGGCAGCCGGGGCCATGTACTCCGGTAGCCGGGCAGAGACATGCATGCGCAAGTTCTCGGCATTCGGCAAATCTCTTGCCGCGGCATGACCGTCTGCCACCGTGTAATAGGCAAAGAGGCGCTTCTCGCCCGGTGTATCTTCGCGCGCGATCACTACCGCTTCACGCACACCCGGATATTCAGCCAGCCTGGCCTCAATTTCGCCTAGCTCGACTCGAAAGCCTCGGATTTTAACCTGGAAATCGTTACGTCCAAGGAATTCAATGTTGCCGTCCGGCAGCCACCGCCCCAGATCACCTGTGCGGTACATGCGTGCTTTTGACTCTGAAGCGAAAGGATCGAGAAGAAACCTCGTCGCCGTAAGTTCGGCGCGGTTTAGATAACCGCGCGCCACACCGATCCCACCTATGTAAAGCTCCCCGGCTACGCCAATGGGGACGGGCTCCTTGCGCTCGTCCAAAATGTATACCTTAGCGTTCGCGAGAGGACGCCCGATGGGCGGAGCGCCGGATCGTCCTGGCCGGTAATGATACGAAGTCGCACAGACGGTCGACTCAGTCGGACCGTAGGCGTTGATCAGCCGACGGCCTCGCGCCCAGCGGCTTGCCAGCAAATCTGATAACGCCTCTCCGGCCAGAGCCAGAGTACGCAGAGTTCGAAAATCGGCTTCTTCCGTCACACCGTTGAGTACCGCCGGCGGTAAGGTGGCGTGCGTGATGCCATACTGTGCCACAACTTCGCCCAGCGTCTCACCAACCAACAACTTCCCGCGAGGACCAAAATAGAGTGAGGCGCCTTGACACAGGGTCGTCATCACCTCAGACACACAGGCGTCGAAGCTGAACGATGCGAACTGGAGAACGCGGCTGTCTGATTCCACAGCAAAATCCTCGATCTGTGCAAGTGCGAGGTTGCATAAGCCACGGTGTTCACATAGAACTCCCTTGGGCTTGCCTGTAGATCCTGAGGTATAGATAACGTAGGCAAGGTGATTTGGGGACAGGCCAACCGCCCCCGGATCGGGATTGGTGTCAGGACAGTTCTGCCACGGAGCATTTACCGCGTCAAGGAGCAGGGTGCGCGGGGTCTTGTCGACTTCGGAGAAGAGACCTGACAGATGGCTCAATGTAAGGAGCGCGAGTGGGGCGCTGTCCTCGAGCATGAAGCGGAGTCGTTCCACCGGGTACGCGGGATCCAGGGGCACATAGGCTCCGCCCGCTTTGAGGACCGCCAGCAAGCCAACGATCATCTCAAATCCACGCTCTACACAGATTGCCACACGTACATCGGGCTTGACACCCAAATGCCGCAGATAATGCGCAAGCCGGTTGGCACGCAAATTGAGTTCCGCATAACTAAGCTTTTTTTCCTCATGAACGATTGCAATCGCATCCGGGTTGGCGCGAACCTGCTCTTCAAACAGCTCGTGAATACACTTGCTTAAGGGGAAGTCGATACGCGTGTCGTTCCACCCGAAGAGCACCTGATGCCGCTCCGCCTCCGGCAAGACGTTGAGCATAGATACAGGCGTTGCGGGCACCGACTCCAAAGCCTCGATGAGAGAAGCTAGCGCGGTATGCATGAATTCGCAAATTCGAAGCGCACCGATCGAAGCCGGTGCTTGGGCAACGAATTTTAACTGGTCGCCCAGGTCGTCGACCGAGAAAACAAATGGATATCCAGCGCGCTCATCGACCGACCGGTTCTGGACGACGTCCGGTACTTCGGCGGTTATCCTGTACGCCTCCTGAGAGCTCTGACCGCGACGATATCGAAAAAGAGAAGAGAAGAGCGGCGTTGAGAGAGGGATGGCACTGCAGCGCTGAGCAAGACCGAGGGAGGCGTACTTGTGGCGCAAGAGATCGGTTAGCAGTGCGTGGACGCGCTTTAGGCTGTTCTCCGCGCTCTCTTCTCCTATCGATATGCGCACAGGCAAGGTAGTGGGGAAAAGGCGATATCCCTCCTCCTTGGCGCCTTGCTTGCGTGTGTACAGCACCGTGCCAAAGACGACATCCTCCTGCGCGGAGGTTTTGGCCAGAACCTGTGCCCACGCCAGGTGGCATAAGCTGGCCGCGCTCACTGCGAAGGCGCGGGTTGTGGTGCGCAACCGGATGGCAAGGGCGCTGTCGACCTCCAGTTCCGCTTCCTCCATCCCGATGTCGTCTCCCTGCCTCTCCAGCATGCCGAAAGGTGCGGTCGGAGTGTCCACGTCTCCCAGCAATTGCCGGAAAAACATTTCGTGCTCTTTCGAGTTTGGGTCAGTCTTTCCCTTGTAGCTTGGCGGTGCGTCCTGTGAGAGCATCGATGCTTTTTCCTTTCCGACCGGGGGGCCTGCAACTTTTCTAGAGAGCGCCCAAATTCTCAATAAGCCCCGTGAGCATTCACAACCGCCGTGAAAGTACGCGTGAGTATGTATATATCCATCCAGATCGACCAGTTCCTTATGTAGTATTCGTCGAACGCTACCCTTTCGCCATAAGTCGTGTTATTTCGGCCAGAAACCTGCCAAAGACCTGTCAGGCCTGGCGAAACACGTGTGTATAAGTCATAGCTGGCAGCGTAACGCGCAATTTCAGACTTAACGATAGGGCGGGGTCCCACGAGGCTCATGTGACCTGCAACTATATTAATCAACTGTGGAAGCTCATCAAGGCTATAGCGGCGCAACCAACGCCCGACTCGCGTAATTCTGGGGTCGTTTTTCAACTTGTGATCGAGCTGCCACTCCAGCTGATGTTCAGGATGAAGTTGCAGGTAGGCCTCAAGAATTCGATCCGCGTCGGAAACCATGGTGCGGAACTTTAGGGCGCGGAAGGGTTTACCATCCCGGCCGTAACGAAGGTGGCCGAAAAACAACGGCCCGTCCGAATCCAGCTTGATGGCGGCACATATCAGCAACAACACGGGCACGAGCAAAAGAAGAAGTGCAACGCTGAAAACAATATCCAGGGACCGCTTCATTACTTTAGGAACGAAGAAGCATAAGCGCTGGGGAATCTCCAAACCTACCTGGCCTCCAATTTCCCGCGGAGAGATTCCGAGACAGCAGATGCCCAGAAGATCGGTAACGATGAGAATCCGATGGAAGCTCTTGCAGTGATCTTGAATAATCTGGCGTATCTCAGCATGTGAGCGCTGCGGCATGGCAAGGATGGCATAACGAGTGGGCCGGTACCCTCGGTCTCTGGGCTCGTCAGACAAGTGTCCGATGATAGGGGGGAGACTTGGGTCCCATGAGGCCACCGGACCGTCGAGCAACACACCGGTAATCCGGAGGCCAAGGTTTCTGTTGACCAGGCTCCTGGCCAATCTTTCCACCGCGGGCCCCGACCCCACAATGGTGGCTGGAACCGACCACCAGGACCTTTGGTTCA
>Ga0302324_100022360_pt1 | contig 12283 bp, 7 predicted proteins | sample Palsa_T0_1_FD_201949 | JGI IMG/M metagenome (GOLD analysis project Ga0302324, IMG submission 201949) | Peat permafrost microbial communities from Stordalen Mire near Abisko, Sweden - Palsa_T0_1 | ecosystem: Environmental > Terrestrial > Soil > Palsa > Peat permafrost | place: Sweden: Abisko...
TCGAGAATTGCAAGACCTGTCATGGTGGCGAGGCAGCCTGGGCGAAAGTGCGCTCGACCTGTATTTCCTGTCACGTCTTCCACAAGCCCGGCACCGGGCCGCTGACGCCTTCGGGCAAGGCTCGGCAGGCCGCGGCAACCGAGAAGTAGAAGGGGGCAAGCTTGCGGCGCATGGGGCATCCGACAATCAGGGGAAAATCCCCCAAGGCCGGCCGGTTCGCGCTGAAGCGGCTGGGACTGGCGTTCGCCGGTATGGCGGCGGTCGCGGTCCTCGGCGCGATATTGGTCAGTTGCGGCGGCGGCGGTGCCGGCACCGCGGGCGGCAGCGGCGTCGGCGATCCGGAGAATCTGAGCGCCAACCAGGTCCAGACCATCATCCTGCAGGCCGCCCACGAGGCGGCGGCGCGCGGCACGCCGGCGACCATCGCGGTGGTCGATCGGGTCGGCAACGTGCTCGGCGTCATGCAGATGCCGGGCGCGCCGACCACCGTCACGGTGTCGTCGACGCCGCGCGTCGTGCCGGCCAGCGGCCTCGAGGGCCTGTCCGGCATCCCGAGCACCTTGGCGGTGATCTCAAAGGCGATCACGGGCGCCTATTTGTCGTCGAACGGCAATGCCTTCACGACCCGCACGGCCAGCCAGATCATCCAGGAGAATTTCAATCCCGGCACGAACGACGCGCCCGGCGGGCCGCTGTTCGGCACGCAGTTCAGCTCGCTGCCCTGCTCGGACCTGGTGACCGACGACAGCAGCGGCAGCGGCACGATCGCCGGCGCGCCGGGGCCGGGGCCGCATCGCGCGCCGCTCGGCCTGGCGGCCGATCCCGGCGGCCTGCCGCTCTATATCAACGGCACCTTGGTCGGCGGCATCGGCGTCGAGTCCAACGGCATCTATGGTCTGTCGGCCTTCCCGCCCAACGGCTTCGACGTCGAGGGCGAGGAGCTGATCGCGATCGCGGGCCAGACCGGCTTTACGCCGCCCGCCTCGATCACGGCCAACAACATCACGGTCAACGGGCTGAGCCTGCGCTACACCGACTCGGATTCAAGCGAGCTCGCGACCGCGGTCCAGGCCACCGGCACCTACACCCCAACCGCCGTGACGGGCTACTACACCGCGGCAACCACCCTGGCGGGCACCACCTTCCTGACGCAGGCCTCCGGGTACGTCTCCGACCCGAGCGGTCTCTATCCCGGCCTGCCATACTCGGCGGTCGTGCTGGTCAACAATGCCGGCGCGGTGCGCTTCACGCCGACCGCCGGCACGGCGCCCGCCGGCAACGCGCTGACCGCCGCCGAGGTCACTAACCTGATCATCAAGGCGCTCGGCGTCGCTTACGACGCGCGCGCCCAGATCCGCCAGCCACTCAACAGCTTCGCCCAGGTCACGGTCTCGGTGGTCGATCTCAACGGCAACGTGCTGGGGGTCGCCCGCACGCCCGACGCGGCGCTGTTCGGCACCGACGTGTCGCTGCAGAAGGCGCGCAGCGCGGTGTTCTTCACGACCCCGACCGCCGGCGCCCAGATTACCGCGGCCAGCGCGAGCCTCGCCCCCTATGTCACCAACAGCACGACGTTTCTCGGCCAGCCCGCCTTCACCGGCGCGGTCGCCTGGTCGGAGCGCGCGCTCGGTAACATATCGCGGCCGTTCTATCCCGACGGCATCAACGGCAACGCAAACGGTCCGCTCAGCCGGCCGTTCGCGCAATGGAGCGAGTTCACCGATGGGCTGCAGACCGACCTGATCGGAGGCAACATCCTCGCGCAAGCCGGCGGCGGCGCAGCAACGCCCCAGCAATGCGCCGGCACGGCGGCGTTCGGCGGCGGCGGCGGTCTGCCGTCGGTCGGCAATGGCGGCCAGACCGCGCTGGCCAACGGCCTCCAGATCTTCGCGGGCGGCGTGCCGATCTATCGCGGCGGCGTGCTGATCGGCGCGATCGGCGTGTCGGGCGACGGCATCGACCAGGACGACATGGTGTCGTTCCTCGGCCTGGCGCGCGCCGGCGGCACCATCGGCAACGCCCCGATCGGGATCCGCGCCGACCAGCTGAATCCGCTCGGCGACGGCAATCTGCGCTACGTCAATTGTCCGTTCCAGCCCTTCCTCGACTCGGATGCGACCAATGTCTGCGCGGGGCTCTGAGCCATGACGCCCGCCCGCCGCTTCCGCGGCGCCGCCGCCGCGCTGCTGCTCGGCGCCGTGCCGCTCGCCGGCGCGCCGACCCCCGCGCGGGCCGAGGACCCGCCGGCGCAACCGTCGCTGCAGGTCGTGCAGGCGCCGGACGCCGCGCCCGCCGACGACACCACCCGCCGGCGGCCCGGCGAGCCGCCCGAGTCCGAGCGGGTCGAGCCGGTCACCGATCCCAACGCGGTGCCGCCGCCCCAGCCGATCGCGCCGCGCGAGTTCATCCCGCTGCCCGACCGCTGGCGCATCACCGACATGCTCGGCATCACGCACGCCGAGCATGTCTACGACCCCTACAATCCGAATGTGCTCAAGGGCGACCGCCCGATATTCGGCGATGACTGGTTCCTCAATCTCGAGGCGATCTCGGATTCGCTCTACGAGCCGCGCCGCGTGCCGACGCCGACCACGTTCGCGACCACGACCCAGCCCGGCTCGCTCAACACCTTCGGCCATTACACCCAGTCGGTGTTCAACCAGAACGTGCTGACCACCTTCTCGCTGATCAAGGGCGACACCGCCTTCACGCCGCCCGAGATCGAGGTCCGCTTCAGCCCGGTGTTCAATTACAATTCGGCGCATGTCGGCGAGCGCGGCGTGCTGTTCGCCGATCCGAGCAAGGGCGACAATCGCGATGTCACGTTCGCCGGGCTGCAAGAGGCGTTCGTCGACTACCACATCCGCAACGTCTCCGAGCGCTACGACTTCGACTCGGTGCGCGTCGGCATCCAGCCGTTCTCGACCGACTTCCGCGGCTTCCTGTTCCAGGACGACCAGCTCGGCGCGCGCCTGTTCGGGAATCGCGACAATAATCACTGGCAATACAATCTGGCCTATTTCCGCCGCATCGAGAAGGACACCAACAGCGGCCTCAACGACATCACGATGCCGTTGCGCAAGGACGACGTGTTCGTCGCCAACATCTACCGGCAGGACCTGCCGGTCACCGGGTTCACGTCGCAAGTCACCTATGTGCGCAACAGCAATCGCGAAGCCGACGAGCAGTACTACGACCAGAACGGCTTCCTGATCCGCCCGGCGCAGATCGGCGATGGGCGCGGCGCCAACTACGACGTCAACTATCTGGGCTACAACGGCGACGGCCATTTCGGCCGCTTCAACCTGACGGTCTCGAGCTATTTCGCGTTCGGCAACACCCAGCATAATCCGTTCGCCGGCACGCCCAACAGCGGACAGACCATCCGGGCGTACTTCGCCGCCGCCGAGCCGTCGGTCGATTTCAACTGGGTGCGCGTGCGCCTGTCCGGCCTCTATGCCAGCGGCGATTCCAACCCGACCGGCAAGACCGCCAGCGGTTTCGACGCGATCCAGGAGAACCCGCAATTCGCCGGCGCCGACACGAGCTACTTCATCCGCCAGGGCATCCCGCTGATCGGCGGCGGCGGCGTCGATCTGACGGGCCGCAACGGCGTGCTGCCCGACCTGCGCTCGTCGGGCGATCAGGGCCAGTCCAACTTCGTCAATCCCGGCCTGTTCCTCGCCGGGATCGGCACCGATGCCGACCTGACGCCCGAGCTGCGCTTCTCGACCAATTTCAACTATCTCGCCTTCGCCGAGACCCAGTCGCTCGAGCTGCTGCGCGCCCAAGGCAATATCCACAACTCGATCGGCTACGATCTGTCGGGCGCATTCACCTACCGGCCGCTGTTCAGCAACAACATCGTGCTGCGGCTGTCCGCCGGGATCCTGCTGCCGGGCCAGGGGCTCAAGGATCTGTACGACACCCAGGGCTCGTCGAGCCTGCTCTCGGGCGGCAAGTTCCTCTACTCGATCCTCGGCAACCTGATCCTGACCTACTGAGGCGGTGATGCTGCGCGCGCTCATCCTCGCCGTTTGCCTGATCGCCGGCGCGCCCGCCTTCGCAACCGAGGGCGAGTCGCCGCGCGACATCGCCTACCAGACGGCGCCGCCGGCACCGGTCAGCCAGAGCCAGGCGGCGGCCAGCATGAAGAGCATGGGCTGCCTGACCTGCCACGAGAAGACCGACCAGCCGACCATGCACGCCAATCCGGGCGTCGTGCTCGGTTGCGCCGACTGCCATGGCGGCAACGCGCAGGTCGCGCGCCCCGAGGGCGCCCAGCCGGGCGAGCCGGGCTACCGGGCGGCGCTCGACCAGGCGCATGTCCAACCGCGCTTCCCGCAGGCTTGGCATTATCCCTCGAGCGCCAATCCGCAACGCACTTACACGCTGCTCAACAAGGAAGCGCCGGAGTTCATCCGCTTCGTCAATCCGAGCGACTATCGGATCGCCCGCGAATCCTGCGGCGCCTGCCATCTGCCGATCATCCAGGCGGCCGAGCGCAGCCTGATGGCGACCGGCGCGATGCTGTGGGGCGGCGGCGCGTACAACAACGGCATCCTGCCGTTCAAGAACTACATCGTCGGCGAGGGCTACACGCGCGACGGCGAGCCGGCGAAGCTGATCGCGCCGGTCAAGCCGACGCCGGCGATGACCCGCAACCGCGGCCTCTTGCCCGAGCTGGCGCCGCTGCCGGCCTGGGAGACCGTGCCGCCGGGCGACGTGTTCCGCGTGTTCGAGCGCGGCGGCCGCAACATCATCACCCAGTTCCCCGAGATCGGTAATCCCGACTCGCTGGGCGAGCTGAACCGGCTCGAGGAGCCCGGTCGACCCGATCTGCGGCAGTCGAATCGCGGCCCGGGCACCGGTCTGCGGATCTCGATCCCGGTGCTGAACATCACCAAGACCCGGCTCAACGACCCGTTCATGTGGTTCCTCGGCACCAACGACCAGCCGGGCGACTATCGCAGCTCCGGCTGCGCAAGCTGCCACGTCGTCTACGCCAACGATCGCGAGGTCAAGCATTCCGGGCCCTATGCGCGCTTCGGCAGCAACGGCACGACCGTCACGTCCGATCCGACGATTCCGAAGAACCAGCCCGGCCATCCGCTCAAGCACGAGCTGACCGGGGCGATCCCGACCAGCCAGTGCATGATCTGCCACATGCACCAGCCGAACATCTTCCTGAACAGCATGCTCGGCTACACGATGAGCGACTACGAGTCGGACGCCTCGCAGATGTTTCCGGCCGAGCAGAAATATCCATCGGCCGACGAGATGGTCGAGATCCTCCGGCGCAATCCCGAGGAAGCCGCAATCCGCGGCAAGTGGGGCGACGTCGGCTTCACCGAGAAGGTCAGCGAGCTCAATCCCGGCCTCAAGGACACCCAGTTCGCCGATTATCACGGCCATGGCTGGAACTTCCGCGCGATCTACAAGCGCGACCGCAAGGGCGACCTGCTCGACGAGCGCAACAACATCATCCCGCCCGACGACCCCGAGAAATTCAAGAAGGCGGTGCATCTGTCGTCGATCCATGTCGATCTCGGCATGCATTGCGTCGATTGCCATTTCGGTCAGGACGCCCACGGCAACGGCCATATCTACGGCGAGGTCGCGGCCGCGATCGAGATCAGCTGCGCCGATTGCCACGGCACCGCGACCGCCTATCCGACCCTGCATACCAGCGGCCCGGCGGCGCGGCCGGGCGGCAACGATTTGTCGCTGCTGCGCACCAATGACGGCCGCGCGCGCTTCGAATGGCGCGGCACCAAGCTCTACCAGCGCTCGGCGCTCTATCCGACGCTCGAGTGGGAAGTCACGCTGGTCAAGGACACGGTCGATCCGACGAGCCCGAAGTTCAACCCGAAGGCGGCGCGCGCCAAGCTGATGGAGGAAGGCCCGTCGATGGCATGGGGGCCCGACGTGCCGAAAGACAAGCTCGCCCACGGCAGCGACAAGATGACGTGCTTCACCTGCCATCTGTCCTGGACCACCAGCTGCGGCGGCTGCCACCTGCCGATCCAGGCCAACTGGAAGACCGAGCGGCATCACTACGAGGGCGGCGAGACGCGCAATTTCGCGACCTACAATCCGCAGGTCGCGCGCGACGACATGTTCCAGCTCGGCCGCGCCGGCACGATCAAGGGCAACATCATCGCGCCGATCCGCTCGACCTCGGCCCTGATCCTGTCGTCGACCAACATCAACCGCGAGCACATCTACGTGCAGCAGCCGCCGGTCTCGGCGTCGGGCTATTCGAGCCAGGCCTTCGCGCCGCACTATCCGCACACCGAGCGCAAACTCGAGACCAAGACCTGCACCGATTGCCACGTGTCGGAGGCCAACGACAACAACGCCATCATGGCGCAGCTGCTGCTGCATGGGACCAACTTCATCAACTTCGTCGGCTACAATGCCTGGGTCGGCCAGGAGAGCGGCTTCGACGCGGTGCGGGTCACCGAATGGGACGAGCCCCAGGCGGTGGTCGGCAGCTTCCTGCACAAATACGCCTATCCGGACTGGTACAAGGAGCATCTGGCGCGCGGCCGCAAGCTGCCCGAGGCCTATGGCCACAACAGCGGCCCGGTCGGCTGCCTGCAGCTGCGCGGCGAATATCTCTATGTCGCCGAAGGCTCCAAGGGCATGCAGGCCTACGATGTCGCGAGCGTCGCCAACAAGGGCTTCTCCGAGCGCATCATCACCGCGCCGTTCTCGCCGCTCGGCCACGACACCCACATCGCGTCCAAGAACGCCACCTGCGTCGCGCTGCCGACCAACCAGCCGATCAACCCGCTGCGCAACCAGGGCGAGCTGATGCGCGACACCAATCAGGAGCAGCCGTTCCACGCGATTTATCACTACGCCTTCATCACCGACGCCGAGGAAGGCCTGATCGCGACCAATGTCGACACCTTGCAGGACGGCGATCCGCGCAACAATTTCTTCACCCGCGCGCTGACCTGGAACGACGGCGGCGTGCTCCACGGCGCGCGCCACCTGACCATTGCGGGGACTTATTTCTACATCGCGGCCGACGCCGGCGTGGTCGTGCTCGACATGGACGATCCGCTGAAGCCCCGGCTCGTCACCGTGATCACGCTGCCTGACGTGCGCGCCACTGCCCTGCAGTTCCGTTATTTGTTCGTCACCGACCGCGACGGTCTCGCGGTGGTCGACGTCACCGACCCCGAGCATCCGCGAATCGTCGAAGGCGCGCGCGTGCCGCTCAAGGATGCCAGGCGCGTCTATGTCGCACGCACTTATGCCTACGTCGCGGCACGCGACGAGGGGCTCGCGATCGTCGATGTCGAGAAGCCCGAGCAGCCGAAGCTGTACATGAAGTTCACCGCCGGCGGCGCGCTGGACGACGCGCGCGACGTGATCGTCGGCACGACCAACGCATCCTTGTTCGCCTACGTCGCCGACGGCAAGAACGGCCTCAAGGTGCTCCAGCTGACCTCGCCCGACAACCAGCCCAACTATTACGGCTTCTCGCCCGAGCCCAAGCCCGAACTGATCGCCTGGTACCCGACCGACGCGCCGGCGACCGCGCTGTCGAAGGGCCTCGACCGCGACCGCGGCGTCGACGAGACCGGGCACCAGATGGCCGTGTTCGGCCGCATCGGCGCGCGCCCCTTCACCCTGGCGGAGCAGCGCCGGCTCTATATGGGGCCCGACGGCAAGCCGTTCTTCGTCACCGACAAGGTCCGCATGGAGGATTATCGCGGGCCCAAGCCGAGCGCCCGCCGACCCGGCCAGTCCGCCCGCGATCTACCGCCGATGAATGCCGCGCCGCGCGCCTCGGTGACGACCGAGCCGCTGGACGCGAGGGGAAGCGCCTTGCCCTTGCGCTGAAATCGCCGCCTGGCATCGACGGCCTTGTGCCGAGTTCTTGCCGATTTCTCTGAAAAGTTGCACGATTGAGCGGGTAACCCCCTGCCGCACTCGGCGCATGCCGCGCCTGAGCGTTGGAGACGTCGATGCCCTGCGTAAGCTGGATTTGCCGCCTCGCCATCCTGATCGCCGTGACGGGATGCGGCACCGGCAGCACGACGATCCTGCAGCCGACCAGTGCGCAGAATGTGCAGAACCCGCAGACCAGTTTTCGATCGCTGTCGATCCAGGCCGGTCGATCGGTCGTCGCGGTGCCGCCTGACGTCGCGAATCTGTTCGCGAGCAAGTTGGAAAACAAGCTGTACGGGCAAACCCAAATCGCGCGCGGCGACGATTTGACCCTGACCTACGATTTCGTCAACTACGACGAGGGAAACCGGTTCCATCGCTGGTTGGCCGGCTCCACGGGCTTTGGCGAAGCCTCGATCAGTGTTCAGGCGGCATTTGTCGATCGAAGCGGCCGGGAGATCGGCCGTGTGGTCTCGGTAGGCAGGCTCAACCACGGCATTTTCGGCGGCGATGCCGACCTCGCTATCGACCAGGCCACGAACGAGCTCGTGAACTATACGCTCAACAACTTTGCGATCACTGGCGTCCAGCGCGCGGAGCCAAAGATGTCGTCGCGCGGCGTCGCGATGCTGCCGAATGCTCCAGCTTCGGGTGCTACGCGCGCCGACCGGCCGGCGATCGGCGGTTTCGATGCCGCGATCGGCACCGAATATCACGACACGCTCGAGATCGGCTCGGTGCAGCTGCCGCTGCTCGACGGCACCTGGCAGCTGGCGGGCAAGGGCGGCGCCGGGGCGTCGGAATATGCCGCCAGCCTGGTGCGTATCGAGAACGGCAAGCTGTCGGGCATCATCCGCGTGTGGACCGGCGCCCGTCCGGTCTCCAACGGCTACACGCCGTTCGGGCTCTGCGATCGCAAGGATGTCCTGTTCACGTCGGTGGTATCGAATATCGATCGCGGCAATCAGGATTGCTGGGGCGTCAATCACGCCGACATGCAGGAGGCTCGTGGGGCCTCGACCCAGCAGCATATGCTCGACGCGTACGCCTTTCTCGACAATCGGGGCGTGACCGTGCCGGGCAACATGATCGTAGGATTCCATCGCATCGCAACGCTGACGAATTTCATCGTTATCCGGTACGAGGTCAATCCAGAGCTGTCCGGCTTTGCGGCGCCAACAACCAGCGCGTGGCGCCTGTCGGATTGGCATCGCGACCGCATCGCGCTCGACCCCAAGCGGGTCGCCTATATCGAGGCGTTCAAGCAGCAGCACGCGCAGTATCAGGAGCTCGTGCGCAAGGGCTTTCAGCACGCTCTGGTCGGTGTGGCCGCCACAACCGGCCAATAAGCGCTTCGCATCACGGTCAGCGGTCAATCGGCGGCGGCGCGCGTCGCGCGCGCGCCGATCGCCATTCCGGCGAGCAGCAGCAGCGCGGCGAGCAGGAACGGCGCGCCGGGCACGTCCCAGCCGCGCTGCGGCGCGATGCAATAGGCGAAGCTGAGGGTGAAGATGCCCGGGCCGATCAACCCGGCGACGCCCTGCAGGCTGCTCTGGGCGCCTTGCAGCTGGCCCTGCTCGTTCGGGCTCACCCGGCGCGACATCAGCGACTGGGTCGACGGGTTGGTCAGACCCCACAGCGCCATCACGGGTACGCCGAGGCAGAACAGCGCCCCGGTCGGCGCAGTGCCGAAGATCGCGAAGCCGGCTGCGCCACAAGCCAGCCCGATCAGCATCGCCCAGCGCTCGCCGACACGCGCGACGATCGGCCGGACCAGCCCGCCCTGCACGATCGCCGAGCACACGCCGACCCAAGCCAAGGTCAGCCCGACCGCGCGCTCGTCCCAGCCGTAGCGAAAGGACGCGTAGAGCACGAATACGCTCGACAGCGCGACATGCGACAAATTGTGCAGGAAATTCACCGTCGAGAGGCCGAGCAGCCTTGGATAGGCGCGCAGCAGGAGCAGGGCGCCGATCGGGTTGGCGCGGCGCCACGCGAAGGCGATTCGCCGGTCTCGCGGCAGCGACTCCGGCAGCACCAGCAGGCCGTAGAGGAAGTTCAGCAGGCTGAGCGCGGCGGCGCCCCAGAACGGCAGCCGCAGATCTATGTCGCCGAGCAGGCCGCCGACCGCCGGGCCGAGCACGAAGCCGACGCCGAACGCAGTGCCGACCATGCCGAAGCTGCCGGCGCGCTTGTCGGGTGGCGTCACGTCGGCGATATAGGCGAACGACGTGCTGATGCTCGCCGCGCTGATGCCCGAGATCACGCGACCGATCAGCAGCACGGTCAGGCTGGGCGCCACCGCCATCAGGATGTAGTCCAGTCCGAGCCCGAGATTCGACAAGAGCACCACCGGGCGCCGACCGAAGCGGTCGGACAGCGCGCCCTGCACCGGCGCGAACACGAATTGCATCAGCGCCCAGACGGTGCCGAACAGGCCGAACATTTCGGCCCCCGACGCGGTGTCGCCGCCCTCGAAGGCGACCACCAGCTTGGGCAGCACGGGGATCATCATGCCGAGCGCCAGCATGTCGAGCAGCACCGTCACGAAGATGAAGATCAGGGCGGGCCGCCGGGGCGCCGCGCCGCCTAACGGCTCGTCCATGGTCTAGCGCTGCGGTCCGGCGCGCCGCGCTGTCAGCTCGAGACGGCGATCGCCGGCGACCAGCAGAACGCGCTCGCGCTCGATCTGGCGCACCGTCCATTCGCCGACCGTTTCGCCTTCGGCGACCCGTGCAGTGCGGCCGTCGGCCTGCTTGATGATCGCGTGCTTCTCGGCGCCGACCACGAGCACGCCTTCGAGCCGCAGACCTTGCGATGCCGTTGCCGGCACGCTCGCCGACGGTCGTCGGCTCGGTGAGAACAGCGGGCGTTCGGCGATTTCGCGAAACGCATCGAGCGGCGGCAGCGCCGGCACGATGGTCGATGGCGATGCCGCGATCTCGGTACGCCGGTCGGGCTCGTGCAGGGCCCAGCGCGCCCACGGCCAGACGGCGAGCGCCAGCAGGACCACGATCGCGGCGCCGAGCAGCCCATCGTGCGGCGCCTGCGTGACCCGGGCGATCATGACGCGTCGGCCTTGAAGCCGATCGCGTCGAGCTGGATGTCGAGCGGCGCGGCGGCGCCTGCTGGAGTTGCGATCGGCGCAGGGCCGCGCCCCAGGCGCGTTTGGATGCGCAGATTGTCGACCAGCAGCACCGGCTCGGCGCTCTCGACCTCATGCAGGAAGCGTTCGAGCGCGGCCATGTCGGCGCTCGCGCGCAGCCGGACGGCCAGCCGCGCCAGCCCCGGCGTTTCGCTGCGCGGCAGGACCTGGATGCCTTGCAGCTCGACGCCGCTGTCCGCCGCCAGATGCTTCAGCCGGTCCTGCATCTGGCCGACCGCCTGCGCGTCGGAGATATCGGGCAGCAGCAGCCGAGTCAGCGCACCCTCGGGCGCCGTCGCCGGCGGCGGCGCCTCGGTCAGCGCGCGCATGCGGTCGAGCAGCGCCGCCTTGGTCGCGACGCGCTCGTCGAGCGTCCCGAGATAGTCGAGATAGGGCGCGACCAGACCGGCATCGAGCAGACCGAGCAGCAGCGCCAGCACGCCGAGCGCCGCGATCCGCGACGGCCAGCGTCCGAGCTCGCGCCAGCCCGTCACGGCGCGCGCTCCGCCAGCGTGATGCCGAATTGGAATTGCTCGAGCCCGCTCTGCGGGTCGCGCGTGATCGGCGCGCGGTAGCCGACGCGCGCGAACGGGCCGATGGTCTCGAGCGGCCGGGCGAGCGCGGCGGCGGCCGGCGAATGGCCCTCGATGACCAGCTCGCGGCCGGCCAGCTGGAGCGACGACAGGAAGCTGCCGTCGGGCAGCGCGCGGGTGAGCGCGAGCAGGGTCTCGACGACCGGCGGCGTCGCGCGTTTGGCTTCCATAACCTGGTCGAGCGCGGCGCTCGCGCGCAGGCCGCGCTCGCGGTCGGCCAGGGCGCGGTCAGCCGCCGGCCGCACCGCATCGAGCGCGCGCTCGAGCGCCGCCAGTCGCAGCTGCGCCGCGGCGATCGGCGAGACCAGCGCGGCGATCAGGGCCCCGACGGCGGCGAGTGTCAGGCCGCGCCTTGTGCGGCTGCGGCCACGCGTCTCGCCCGTCGCGATCGGCATCAGCGAGCGCTGGCGGCGTTCGCGCGGCGGCGTGCCGGCTGCCGTCACGCTGTCGATCCTCAGTCCGGCCATGGCGAGTCGGCGCAGCGCGCCGTCGACCAGGTCGCGGGGCGCCACCCACAGCTCGACATCGATCGTCCCGGCGGGGCCGGCGCGGCCGAGGACGCGGTGCCGGTAATAGGCTCGGTCGGCGGTGAACGGCGTATGGCGGGCGATCTCGAAATCCAGGATCGACGGCAGGT
>Ga0302324_100022361_pt1 | contig 12283 bp, 6 predicted proteins | sample Palsa_T0_1_FD_201949 | JGI IMG/M metagenome (GOLD analysis project Ga0302324, IMG submission 201949) | Peat permafrost microbial communities from Stordalen Mire near Abisko, Sweden - Palsa_T0_1 | ecosystem: Environmental > Terrestrial > Soil > Palsa > Peat permafrost | place: Sweden: Abisko...
CTCGCTTCAGCCCGGCGTGGTCTATCTGCCCACCACCAGCGACAGTCGCTCAGGAACTGTGAATGGCGTCCGCTCAGATCAGGGCAACATCACCATTGACGGTGTCGACGATAACGACCAGGTCAACGGCTACGCCTTTTTCGGCGTTCTACGCGAGACCCAGGACTCCGTTGAGGAGTTCCGTGTCTCGACGGCCAATTCCAATGCCGACCAGGGCCGCTCCGCCGGAGCCCAGGTCAGCCTCCTCACCAAGTCCGGCACCAACAAGTTTCATGGCGGCGCCTACTACTACAACCGGCCTACCTTTACAGTGGCCAACGACTGGTTCAACAAGCAGGCTCAGCTGAACAGCGACCAACAAAACCGCCCCGGCAAATTGATCCGCAACATCTTCGGAGCCGCCGTCGGCGGGCCCATCAAGAAGGACAAACTATTTTTCTTCGGCAACTATGAAGGCCAGCGCCTGGCCGAAAGCCAGGAAGTTGTCCAGACTGATCCCACCGCCAGCTATCAGGCCGGAAACCTGATTTACCAGGGCGACAATGCCGACGGGTCAGTGACCAATGTTACTCTGACCCCGGCCCAGGTGACCACGCTCGATGCCGGCTGCCAGGTTTGCAATACCGCAGCCTACGCGCCGGGACCTGGACCCAATCCGAACGCTCTTACGTACTTCAACGCGATGCCCGCGGCCAACGGAGTCATTGAGGGCGACGGACTGAATGAAGGTTCCTACGCCTTCGCGTCTCCCGCCCCTTCGACGGAGAACACCAGCATTGCAAAATTCGATTACACGCCCAACGACAAGCACAAGATCTTCGCCCGCGGCAACCTGCAGAAAGATACCACATCGTACTCTGAGAATTTCCCTGGCCAAGGTCCCTCCTCAATCTTCGAGGACAACACCAAAGGCATGATTTTCGGCGATACCTGGGTCCTCTCCAACAGTCTGGTGAATGACATTCGCTACGGCTACCTCCGCCAGGGAAACAGCTCGCACGGCGCCGGCTCCGGCGATTATGTCGACTTCCGCTTCCTGTCCAATGAAACCGCGGAGACCCGCACCACCATCGCCTGGGTCCCGGTCAACAACATTGTTGACAACCTCAGCTGGACCAAAGGTAAGCACTCCCTGGAATTTGGCGGCAACTGGCGGCTCATTCATCAGAACCGCACCTCCGACGCCAACTCCTATAACGGCGCCAGCTCCAATCCCTATTGGCTGGGCGGCAATCCGCCCGATCCTTCCAACCCTGAAGGCCTCAACAACCTTCCCGTCGACGGTGGCTTCACAAACTCCTATCTCATCGCCTATGCCAACCTCGTCGGCACCATCCCCTCTGTCTCCAACCAGTACAACTACCACATCACCAGCCCGACTGCGGGCACGCTGCTTGCGGATGGAGCGCCCATCGACCGCCATTTCGCCGGTCAGGAATACGAGTACTATTTGCAGGACGCCTGGCGCGCGAGTCCCAAGCTGACCATCACCTTCGGCATCCGCCACAGCATTTTGCAGACTCCGCATGAGACCAGCGGACAACAGGTGACGCCGACCATCGACACGCACTCCTGGTTTCTGGAGCGCGAGGCGATGGCCACACAAAGCCAAATCTACGAGCCCGAGCTCAGCTTCGCGCCCACCGGTCCGTACTATGGCATGCCTGGCTTTTGGCCGAAGTCGAAAGACAACATCGCGCCCAGGTTCGCAATCGCTTTCGCTCCCAACCCCAGGACGTCCATTCGCATGGGCGCTGGCATTTACTACGATCACTACGGCGAAGGGCTGGTAAACATTTTCGATCAGCACGGCTCCTTCGGCGTCAGCAGCAACATCACCAACCCGGCCGGAACCTACGGCTATGAGTCGTCCCCCCGGTTCGTCGGGCGCAGCACCCTCCCATTCAGCAACGGCGTGGCGCCCACCACCGCTACCTTCCCTTATTCGCCGCCCACCGGCGCGGCCGGATTCGCCATCACCTGGGGCCTCGACAGCCGCATCAAGACCCCCTATTCCGAAGCCTTCAACTTCTCCTTCCAGCACGAGATGGGCCATGGCTTTACCTTCGAGAGCGACTACGTCGGCACCCTCGGACGCCACCTCCTGCAGAGCCGCGACATCTCCGAGCCCGTCGACTACGTCGATCCCCAGGGCGGAGGAGACTACTACGCCGCCGGAACCAAGCTCTCCAAAGCGGTGGATGCCAACGGCGGAAACTTCGGATTTCTTTATGACGCCAACAACAACATCATCGGGTCAACCAACAAGGTTGCTCCAATTCAATATTTTGAAGACATCTTTCCCTGGATGGCCAACCTCGAATACGGCGGGCAAAGCGCAACCCAGTCCATCTATGACAATGAGTGGGCTCCGTACCGCTCCAACCTCGGCGCCACCTCCGCGCTGGCCGATCTGGATTTCTACGGTCCGATATTCGGCTTCTATCCGGCCCCTGCCAATTGGCAGCCACACTTCTGGCAGGGCCAGTTCTCCTCGCTGTATGCACTGTCCTCCATCGGCACCAGCGAATACAACGCCGGACAGTTCAGCCTGCGTCATCCCAGCTCCCATGGCTTCACACTCGCAGTCAACTACACCTGGGGCCATTCCATCGACATCGGGTCGGACGCCGAGCGCGCCACCGAATTCAGCGGCGGCTCGTTTAGCGATATTCTCAACACCTGGAAGCCTGGTCTGAACCGCGGATCGTCGGACTTCGATACCCGCCACCTGATTACCATCGATGGCGTTTATCAACTGCCGTTCGGACGCGGAAAGGCGGTGCTGGGCGACGCCAACCGGGTTGCGGACGCCCTCGTCGGAGGCTGGCAGTTGTCAGGAATCGACCGCAACACAAGCGGCTTGCCCTGGTCGCTTTTCGAGCCCGGCTGGACCACCGACTGGCAGATCGAGAGCTACGGCGTAGTCACTGGAAACGTGAAGACCAAGCGCCGCTTCGATCAGAACGGCAATCCCCAGTACTTCGCCAATCCCACAGCCATCAACTCGGGCGTATCCAAGGGCTATCCGGTCCGTCTCCCCTATCCTGGGGAAGCCGGCCAGCGCAACAACCTGCGCGGCGATGGTTATTTCGATATCGACACCGGACTTGACAAGACCTGGGCGTTGCCGGAACATGCCACGGCCAAATTTGCCTGGGAAATCTACAACGTCACCAATACCGTCCGTTTCGACCCGGCCTCCATCGGCTCCGGCCTCACCGGCGGAAACCTGGGCGTAGCCAGTTCGTTGCTGTCCGCCCCGCGCCGCATGCAATTCAGCCTGCGAATCGACTTCTAGGACATTTTCATAGCCGAAGTCACCAAAAACTCTGGGTGCCCAGGTCTCATCCGCCGCGGCGGATGAGACCTGGGAAACGACCAAATTCAATCAGCTCTGCGCACCTCAGCCGCAATCCGTCTCAGCTCCGGCAACACGTTGCCCAGCCGGGTACCCTCTGGGTGCGGTTCTGCATCGCGCCGGCCCAGCGAGAAATACACATCGCGATAGAGCCGGTAAAGCTGCTCATAAACCGCCGCAGCTCTCGGATCAGGCTCAACCGTACGCAATGGCAGACAGACCGCAGCCTGCGCCTCTTCTAGTGTCTTGTAAGCCCCCGCAGCAAGAAGCGCGAAAATCCCCGACCCCAGGCTGGTTGGAATTCCCGCAGGCACCAGCACCGGCTTGTTCAGCACGTTTGCGTAGACCTGATTGAGCACCTCGCTCTTTTGCGGAATGCCGCCGGCGTTGATCACGCGGTCGATCCGCACTCCATACTCGGCCATGCGGTCCAGGATGATGCGGGTGTGGAACGCAGTCCCTTCGATCGCCGCAAACAGCTCGTCCTGAGCAGTGTGAACGAGGTTCCATCCCAGCGTCACCCCGCCCAACTCCGGATTGACGAGCACCGTTCGGTCGCCATTATCCCAGCTCAGCCGCAGCAGTCCCGTCTGTCCCGCCTTGTAAGCATCAAGTCCCTCCGAAAGCGCTGCAACCGTAGTGCCCGCCCTGCGCGCCACTGCCTCAAAAATATCGCCTGTCGCCGAAAGACCAGCCTCGATTCCCGTGTAGTCCGGATGCACGCTTCCCGGCACTACGCCGCAGACGCCGGGAACCAGTTGCGTCTGGTGGGCCATGGCGATGATGCACGTCGAAGTTCCTACCACGTTGACCGCATCTCCCTCGCGGATGTTGCAGCCGATGGCGTCCCAATGGGCGTCGAACGCGCCGACGGGGATGGGAATGCCCGCTCGTAGCCCCAGCGCCTCGGCCCACTTCGCTGAGAGGTGTCCGGCGAGGTGGTCGCTGGTGAGGAACTCCCCGCCAATCTTTGCGCGCACTCCGGCAAAAAGCGGATCGACCGCGACCAGGAACTCTTCCGGCGGCAGCCCATTCCACTTCGGATTCCACATCCACTTGTGGCCCATTGCGCAGACGCTGCGCTTCACTCCGCTCACAGACGAGATTCCGCACAGCGTTGCCGCCACCATGTCGCAATGTTCAAGCGCGGTGACAAAGAGCGGGCGCTTTTCCGGGTTGTGGCGCAGCCAGTGCAGCAGCTTGGAAAAGCCCCATTCGGAAGAATAGACGCCGCCGCACCACTCGATGCCTTCGAATCCCAGCGCGTGCGCTCGGGCGGTGATCTCTTCAGCTTCTGCGAAAGCGCGATGATCGCACCACAGGTAGTACTCGTCTAGGGGTTCAAGGCCTTCGCCGACGGGAATTACGCTGGAGCCGGTGGTGTCGAGAGCGATGGCAGCAACTGATTTGCCGTCAACACCGGTGGTTCGCAGCGCGTCGCGCGTAGCTGCGGCCAGCGCGGCCATCTGGTCGGTGTGCGATTGCGTCGCAAAATCGGGATATTCGTGGCTGCGGTGGAGCGGATAGGAAGCCGAAGCTGTACCGATGGGGCCCTTGCCGCTGTCGACGAGAGTAACGCGAACGCTGAGAGTGCCGAAGTCGACGCCGGCGACGATGGTCATGGAAGAGGATGCCTCCGAGTAAACGCTTACTCATTCGCTGACAAGCCTACACTATTCTCTCCTTTCGCGCTTGAGAATTCTGCCGATTACCCGCCGCGAACTCCACACCGAAAGCTACTTCTTGCTACCCGGCAATATGCTCTTGAGCCGGTCCATCAGGCCGGGCTTTGTGGATGGGATTCCTGCCGCAGGCTTCGCCGTCGACGGAGCCGTTGTAGTAGGCGTGGGTGAAGCAGCCGTCAGCGCCGGGGCAGGCGCAGCCGCGGTTTTTCCCGGTTGCGGCGCCGCAGCCGTGGGCGCAATTACAGCCGCCTCCTTTCCCATCGCGGGTAATGGGGTTGTGCCGTTCACCACCTTGGCCGCGGAGAAATCCGGCACCGACTCCGTGTCATTCTTCACCAGGATCGAGACTCTTCGATTGGAGGGGTCGGTGGGATTGTCTTTCACGCGAAGCATCTGGTCCGCGTAACCGCGCACCTGCGTCACCTGGTCGTTGCGCACGCCGTTCTGCTGAAGTATGCGCCGCGCGGAGTTGGCGCGATCTGCCGAGAGATCCCAATTGCTGTACCCGTTGTCGTTCGAGTAAGGCGTAGAGTCCGTGTGGCCCTCGATGAGCAGGCAATTGGGCAGCGTCTTCAATTCCGACGCCAGCAGCGTCAGCAACGCCTGCCCGCTGTCGCTGAGCTTGGCGCTGCCAATCTCGTAGAAGGTGCCATTCTTCCCCTCGATCAACTCGATCCGCAGCCCTTCCGGCGTGACCGTAATCTCAATCTGCTTGGAGAGTTTTTCCAGATCCTTGCGCGCTTTTATTTCCTCTTCGAGCTTTTCCTTCAGCTTCTCCAGGTCCTTCGTATCCAGTTGCGAAATCGCCGGCCCGCTTCCGGTCAGGACGGTCCCCAGCTGAGAGCTCATTCCTTTGGGATCGTTGAAGTAGCCTGCTACAGCTTTCTTCACCTTTTCACTGGAGCCCATGAGCCACAGCACAATGAACAGAGACATCATGGCGGTAACAAAGTCGGCGTAGGCTACCTTCCACGCGCCGCCGTGGTGGCCGCCGTGGCCGCCCTTCTTCTTGATCACGATGATGGGTTGAGTCTTCGCAGTCATGATTCCTGGTTTCTCACAAAAGGTTGCGGAACCTACGCAGCGGCTGCTTCAACGCCGCCGCCCTTGCAGTTCTTCTCCATCTCGTCGAAGCTTGGCCGCACGTGCGCGGGAACGGCGCGGCGGCCCATCTCGATTGCGATCATGGGCGCCGAGCCTTTGAGAAACGAAAGCATCAACACCCGCAGCACATGCAGATATTCGTTATGCTCGTCTGCGGTTTTGCCCATATTCGAACTGAGAGGTCCAGCGACACCGTAGCAAAGCAGAATGCCGAGGAATGTGCCCACCAGCGCTGCTGCCACCTTTTCTCCGATCTGCTCAGGCGGGCCGCCCAGCGATCCCATGGTGATCACTACTCCCAGAACCGCGGCTACAATTCCCAGGCCGGGCAACGCGTCGGCCACGGTGTTCAGCGCATTCACTGGTTGCATCTCCGCATGGTGATGCACTTCCATGTCCAGTTCCATCATCTGGTCCATGTCGAAGGGGTCCACGCCGCCGGTGATGGCGGTGCGCAGCGTGTCGCATACAAAGTCCCGGGCGTGATGGTCGGCTAGGAACTCGGGATAGGCTTTAAATACTGTGCTCTCCTTAGGCTTCTCCACATCCATCTCCACGCTTAGCAGCCCCTCTTTGCGCACCTTGTTGAGGAACTGGTACATCATCTTCAGCGTGCTCAAATAGCGATTCTTGTCGAACTTGGAACCCTTCAGAACGCCCAGCAGACCTGCGACAACGCCTTTGATAATGTGAATGGGGTTGGCCACCAGCAGCGTGCCAATGGCCGCGCCCACGAGGATGAGGAATTCAGCGGGCTGGATCAGGACCATAATGTGGCCCTTCTCCATGAGAAATCCGCCAATGACGGCCGCGAATACGATGACAATGCCTATGATGGCGAACATGAATGCCTCCCCGGCGCGGACGTAATCTTGTTTCCCCCCGCGTGATGGCTTGAAAACATGGCGGCTTTGGCTCTCTCCAGCAGATCGGCCAATGGTGCCGTGCTCTCCGCCTGCGCGGCCCCGATGCTTACGGTGAGCGAAACGCGGTCGCCCCACCAGCGGAAGTCGGCCGTTCTGGCCATGCCCGCCAGCGCCTGTGCATGGTCGGCAAGCAGCGACGGCGTGCGTTCATGGGAGATCACGAGGAATTCGTCTTCACCCCAGCGGCCCAGGTGCTCAGCCGGTCGAAGCCCATGAGCCAGCGTCCGCTCCACTTTCAGGAACATGGCTTCGCAAGCGCCGGCGCCGTGCGTTTTGCGCAGTTCGTGCGCCTGGTCGACAGTGATCCATAGAACGCCGAAATCGGTGCCGCCGTGCGTGAGGTCTTCAAACAGTGATTCCAGCCGGTCCTTCAGGTCGTCCTGGCTCGCCTGCACGTTTTCGTTTTCGCCGGTTTCGCCGTGCGGCAAAGCCTCAAGGCATTCGGCGGGATGAAAAAGAAGTGCCGTGCCGATGCGCGCCCCCAGCCCATCGCGAAGCAGAAGCATGCGCGCCATGTTGGAGAGCTCGTGGCCGAGTTTGTGGCGGGCATGGACCAGGAAGCCGCGTCCTGTTTCGGGGTGGTCTTCGGGATGTTCTGGCGAGCCGCAACAATCGAGGAGCGGATTCAATCCATCCGGCGCGGACCGACCGACGATCTCAAATGCGGCGTAACCTGTGATCGCCTGAGCAGCCTGATTCCAAAACACCACCTGGGAGTCATCGCCGAGCAGGGCAAGCCCTTCGGGAAGACTGTCCAGTGTTGCCTCAAGGAGTTCATCGCGATGCGTCATCCCTGCCCCTCGATGGTTTCATCGGCAGAGCAGTGGTCGAACTTGATTGGAAACGGACTGCGGGAAAAAGGGAATTAGAGATTGCTCATGACGCGGGATGGGCAAAAGGGCTCAACCGGCATTTCTCACAGGCCGCCAAAAATTCTAGCGCCGGCGAAAATCGCAACGCCGGCGAAAATCGTAGCGCCGGTCTCCAGACCGGCTGTCCTGAGCCTCCCGGCCCGCAGAGACTCCGCCAGGTATCGTTGGATCCGCAGGTTCAGTTCAATGCGTGGGAAGTGCGCAGCTTCCGCAATCTCCCGTCCCTTCCAGCGGCAAGCGCACGATGAACCGCGTGCTGCCAGGCTCGGACTGCACCTCAATGGCGCCGCCGAACTTCTGCGTCACAATGCGATGAACGATTTCGAGTCCGAGTCCGGTGCCCGAACCTTGCGGCTTGGTGGTAAAAAATGCCTCGAAGATGTGCGGCAGGGTCTCGGGAGAGATCCCCTCACCGTGATCCTCAATGGAAACAGCCAGCCGGTCCGGTCCGCTCCCATCCTTAGCACCGTTGCCCACCCCGATCCCCGGCTCAATCCAAGTGGCAATTCGGATCGTTGCGTTGGAGGGCGAAGCATCCAGCGCATTGTCGATCAGGTTGGTCCACACCTGGCTGAGCGAGGATCCCTTGCTGCGAATGGTCGACGGATTCGCATCAAATTCCTTGTCCACCTGAATTCCCTTGATGCGCAGCTTGTGCCCAAGGATAGTGAGTGTGCTCTGTAAACTATCGTGGACGTCGATTTGCTTGGAAGGCGACTTCTCGTCGTAGGCGAACTTCTTCACGGCCATCACCAGGTCGGCGATGCGCGTGATGCTCTCCTCAATCGTACAGACCAGCGAAACGCTGGATATGAGCGCGCCCAGCCAGTTGAGCGCATCGGAAAATTCTCTTTGCTCGAAAGCATCTTTGGCGCAGTCCAATTCCCGAAAATCAAAGCCGATATCGACCAGCGCGGGCCCAATCGTGAATGCGTTTTCAACGCCGGCCGATTGCAGCCATTCCGACATTGCCTCTTCCGCATCCGACTGCTCCACGGTGCTCAACGAGGGAGCATGGCAGCCCCGGAACGCGTGCTCCAGCAGGCTGTGCATGCAATCGAGCTGAATCTGCGTTTTGGGCTTGGCGCCATGGCGCAAGCTCAGTTCCTGCAGGCGCAGCATATTGATCCGCAGTTGCGACGCCGAGCGTTTGGCAGCCGAGCCGGGGTTGTGCAACTCGTGCATCAGGCCCGCGGCCAGCGTCCCCAGCGAGATCAGTTTTTCGCGATGCAGCGCGTCCACCTGGTAGGTCTGCATCCGCAACGCCATGTCTGCCTGCACCACTTTGCGGAAATTCGGGCAGCAGGCCATCAGCTTCCAGAAATCGTCCTCGCTGAAGCGGACGAGACGCGTCTCCTGCGCCGCCTCGATGATCACGGGCGAGGGCCTTTTGCCCATCAGCATGGGGACCTCGCCAAATCCCTGGCCCTTTCGCGCAACGCTCACAGTCGTTCGAGACCCGTCCGGCTCCGGCCGGTCCGCGCGCATCTCTCCATCAAGAACCACAGCATATGCGTGATTCGGCTTCCAGGTGTCCTCGATCACTGAGCCGGCTGGGATCCAGACGCGATCCACCAGGCCGATGCCTGCCAGATCGGCGAAGTTAGTCTCGGCGAAGGGAAGGGTCTGGCGCAGATCCTCGGCAACCTCTTCCAGAGAAACCGTCTCGATCACGATTTTTTGTTCCGCTTCGCCCATCTCCGCTTTTGTTTAGAACCCCGCCAAGTACTGGTGCGCAAACTGTACCGCTATCGATCCCTCGCCCACCGCCGAAGCCACGCGCTTAATCGACCCGTGCCGCACGTCGCCGGCCACAAACACACCCGGCACGCTTGACTCGAGCAAATACGGCTGCCGCGATTCATGCCATCCCTCGGGCAGCTTGCCGTCGCATTGCAGATCCGGTCCCGCCAGCACAAATCCATTCCTATCGCGCATAACACTGGCCGGTAGCCACTCCGTACCCGGCATAGCGCCGATAAAAACAAACAGCGACGAAGCCGGCTCGCGTCGTTCGCCGTCAGGCCCTTTCAACTCCAGCGCCTCCAGACGCTCTTCCCCAAACACCTCAACGATCTGAGTGAAGGGCTCCAACACAATATTGGATGTTCGGCCGATCTCATCGATCAAATATTTCGACATCGTGGCCGCCAACCCCGCTCCGCGCACCAGCATGGTTACCTTGCGGGCATAGCGGGCAAAGTGCAGCGCGGCCTGGCCGGCGGAGTTAGCCGCGCCCACCACGAACACATCTTCGTCCTTGCAGCTGACCGCCTCAACCAGCGCCGCGCCGTAATAAATCCCACGCCCGGTGAGCCGGTCCGCGCCGGGAATATCCAGCTTGCGATAGTTAACCCCCAGCGACAGCACCACCACGTGGCTGGAAACCTCGCGGCCGTCTCCCAACTGAATGAACCTGTACTGCCCGTCAATGCGCAGCCCGGTGGCGCGCTGGGTAAGGAATTCCGCTCCAAAGCGCGAGGCCTGGATGTGCGCGCGCCGCCCCAGGTCGGCGCCGGTAATCCCCGAGGGAAAGCCGAGGTAGTTCTCGATCCGCGAACTGGAGCCCGCCTGCCCGCCGGGAGCGATGGGCTCAATCACCAGCGTGCGCAGCCCCTCGCTGGCTCCATAGACGGCCGCCGCCAGTCCAGCCGGACCGGCGCCAACCACCACAATGTCATAAAAATCCTGCGCCGCCTGTGTGCTGAGGCCCACACGTGCCGCCAGCTCGCCCGGCTCGGGGTCAACCAGCGCCGTACCGTCCTCCAGCAGCACCACCGGCAGGTGGTCTGCGTCCAAGTCACGTTCCTTCAGCAAGTTGCGCGCATCCTCGCTGCCGGCCACATCCAGCCACCGATAAGGCACATGGTTCCGCGAGAGAAAACTGCGCACCTTGTGGTCCTTGAGCGACCAGCGATGCCCGATGACCCGAAGCCCCTGAAATGGCGCCTGATAGCCGGCGTGCCAGTCTTCCAGCAGGTCGCTCAACACTGGGTAGAGCTTCTCCTCCGGCGGGTCCCACGGCTTGTTCAGGTAGTAGTGGATGCGCGCTGAGTTGATGGCCTGAATGGCTGCCTCGGTGTCGGCATAGGCAGTGAGCAGAACACGGCGGGAATCCGGGTAAATCTCCCTGGAGCGCTCCAGAAACTCGACGCCGGTAATGCCCGGCATGCGCTGGTCGCTGCAGATCAGCGCCACCGGCTCCTGGCGGACCTTGAGCTGTGCCAGTGTGTCCAGCGCGGCCTGCCCGCTTGCCGCGCGCATAATGCGGTAGGTTGCCCCGTATTCCCGGCGCAGGTCCTGCACCACGGCCTCAAGCACGTTGACGTCGTCGTCTACAGCCAGGAGAATCGGCCTCGCCATATTCCTAGTTTAGAACGTGCTCCCACGATCAGGGGATTGTCACCCCGATGGGGGTCATTCTACCTTTGTTCATAATTGTTTAGGTTGGCTGGTTGTAAGCTTATCCTGGGGAAACAGCCCGATCCAAGTCGCACCTCCGTTGAAAGGGGCCAATCCCAGGGGCCAGAGCCTGCCATTGCTGCATTTTGAGACATACGCAGGACTCTCTTGGTTTTGCCGATAGGGACACCAGAGGCTGAAAACTGTCGCCTGAGTTCAATTCGCCCGTATCCGGCGGGCAGGTTGGGGCCCGCAGTACACTTTTCCATCCCGGATTTGAGGCAGATGAGGCACATATCATGAACAAAATCATCCTGGCCGATTCACAGGCAATCTTTCGCGCAGGGACAGCCAAAGTGCTGGCGACGGACGAAGACATGCGCATTATTGCCCAGTGCACCGACCTCGACCGGATGCATCATGCCATTACGACGTTTCCGGGCTCCATTGTGGTGTTTGCCGCTTCGCTGAGGCCGGACATGGCGCGGCTGAAGATGCTGCTGGAGACCACCGGCAGCCGGGGCATCGTGATTGCAGAGAATAACGATACGGCCGGCAGCTACCTGCACCAGGGGTTCCGCGGCGTTGTGTTCCGCAGCGTAAACGGGCCGGCGCTGGTAGAGTGCGTGCGCCGCGTTGCCGCTGGCGAAACCTGGCTGCCCCCGCAGTTGATGCAACCGGAGTCGCCGGAAGAAGACCTGGTGGGAACCCGCGTCCGCGATCGGCTTACCCCCAAGGAAATGCGCATCGTGGCCCTGATCGTTCAGGGGTGCAAGAACCGCGAGATTGCAATTCGGCTCAAAACCACGGAGCAGGTGATCAAGAACTATCTGCGCTCCATCTACGACAAGACCGGCGTCAGCGACCGGCTCGAACTCGCCCTGTTCACCATTCACCACCGCGTGCTCGCCCAGGCCGCCGCCGAAGTAGGCA
>Ga0302324_100022363_pt1 | contig 12283 bp, 12 predicted proteins | sample Palsa_T0_1_FD_201949 | JGI IMG/M metagenome (GOLD analysis project Ga0302324, IMG submission 201949) | Peat permafrost microbial communities from Stordalen Mire near Abisko, Sweden - Palsa_T0_1 | ecosystem: Environmental > Terrestrial > Soil > Palsa > Peat permafrost | place: Sweden: Abisko...
CGAGGGTGACGACGCCGCTGCGGCTCGACCGCAACGCCCGAACCGTGATCGGCGCGCGTGCGGCGATCAACGTCGGCTTTTACACCCTGTTCGGCTTCCTGTTCTTCTTCGTGCGCGAATCGCTCGGCGTCGCCGACGCCCGCACGACGACCGGCGTCCTGTTTCTCGTCTTCACCGTGGCGGGCGTCTTCGGCGCCATACTGGCCGGTCGGGCCGCCGACCGGATCGACAAGCGGGTCGTGGTCACGGTCGCCGGCGCGGCGATCGCGCTAGCCGTCGGCGCCTTCGCCCTGGCCCCGACCCTGCCGGTGGCGCTGGGCTGCGGCCTCGGCGCCGGGGCCGCCTGGGGCGCGTTCTTCACCGCCGACTGGGCGCTGGCGTACGCGGTACTGCCGCGCGGGGCGTTGGCGGCCGCGATGGGGGTCTGGAACCTCGCCGCGGCGGTCCCGCAGATCGTCGCGCCGGCGATCACCGCGCCGCTGGTGACCGCCCTCGACGCTCGGCACGCCGGCCTCGGACCGCGCGCCGCGCTGGCCTGCGTCATCGTCGAATTCGCGCTCGGAACCGCCTGGTTGTGGCGCCTGCCGCGTATGGCGCCGAGCGCTGTCGAAGGCCCGCTTGACTTACTAGACGGTTGAACGACCGAACGAAGACTTAACACGTAGGGTAGTGTAAAAAACGCGTCCGGCATGGATAATGCGACCCAGGTGGCCATCGCCCGGCCGCCTCACTCGGGGGCGTGAAGGGGCGAACCTACGGACGTTCGTCGGCCGAGCTGACGACGGGCCGCCATGGAGGCGGCTCTTAGCGACGTGATCGCTACCGTTTCCGCAGATGGGGCTTAGGATGAAGGCACAGACGATCGCCGTGACGCTCGCACTCCTGTTGAGCGTCGCCGGTTGCGGTTCAAGCTCTTCGACAGTTGGTGCGCTCCCTGGCTCCGTGGCTCCGCAAGGTGCGTCCTCGGGCCACCACTTGGTGACCAAGACGCGCGTCGTCTCGGTCAAGAGATCGGTCGAGACCGGCCTGCGGGGCAAAAAGGAGCTCATCGGCGGTGTCTTCGCCCTCCTGCTCGACTTGCTCGACGCCCCGTGGGTCGGCGGCGATAACTCCTCGCAGGTCAACCTCGCTCTGGTCGGGATCAACGTCCTGAGCAACGGCGTCGCGACCCCGGTCGTGGTGAACTCCAGCGAAGTGATGGTCAACCTGCTCTCGCTGCAGGGCGTCGCGCAGCAGTACGCCGCGAACCTGCCCGCCGGGAGCTACGACACCTTACAACTGGTGGTCGACCCCTCGAACTCGAACGTCGTCTTCGGCGGCGTGACCTACCCGGTTCAGTTCGGCAGCCTGCCGAACGACCCCACGTCCTACGTCGGGATCGACGCACCGGCGACGTTCACGGCCGTGGATGCCTCGAACGTCGCGGTGACCGCGGACTTCAACGTCCTCGAATCGGTCGCGATCACGAACAGCGTCGCCCTGATCGATCCGCAGCTCGTCATCGCGACGAACGCCTCGGACGTCACGGGCAGCGTGCTGAACGCCGCCGGCGGCCCGGTCGCGAACGCCGTGGTCCTCGCCCTCGACCCGAACGGCAACATTCTCAACTCCACCGTGACCGCTAACGACGGCAGCTTCACCCTCGAAGCACTTGGGGCGGGCAGCGCGAGCATCGTCGTGCAGAACAGCTACGTCTCGGCCAGTGGCGAGACAGTGGCCGCGTCCGGCGCCGACGCCGGCGCCTCTCCGACGCCGTTGCCGATCGCGGTCACCGGCGGAAACACTATCAACATCGGCAGCTTGACGGACTGAGCCCATGTCTCTCACGACGCAAGTCGGAGAGGATGCAGCGTCGAGCCTCCACCGCGCGCGTAGCGCGGTACGCTCGGCGCGGTATGGCGACGCCCTGGCGATCCTCGACGGCTGCGAAGATTGGCCCGAGCACGTTCGGGACGTCGCGATCGTCCTCAAAGCCGAGGCACTCCGGCTCAATCCTGTCGGCGCGCTGGAATGGCTCACCAGCGTCAGCGATGCCGCGACGACGCCGGCCGGCCGGTTCGGCTACGAACTCGTCGTCGGCAGAGCGTTCGCCAACGTTCGCGACTTCGACTCCGCGCGGGCGCACTATGCCGCCGCGGAGCGCCTTGTCGGAGCGGAGCCGGACGGGCCGCTGACCCTCGCCTACCACCGTTCGCGCCTAGCTTGGATGGCGCACGAGTTCGACCCGAATGCTCCCGACGTCGCCGCGTCGGTCGCGCATCCGGACCCCAACATCGCCATGGCGGCGCTGGGGACCCGCGCGTGGCACCACGGCAGTCTCGGCGACCTCCACGCGCAGATCTCCGACTTCCGCCTCGCCCTCGCTCTACTCGATCTCGAGACCGATGAGCCGCTCGACGTCGGCGTCGCGGCGGTCACCCTTCACGCCCTCGCGCGCGCCGCCTTCGAGACCGCCGACGGCGAAGCGATGGCGGACGTCCGCGGCCGCTACGAGCAGATCGTCTGGACCGAGGGGATCGCCGTCGAGCGCTTCACGGTGCTACGGACGCTTGGCTGGGACTCGTTCATGCGGGGCCGGTCGGGCGCGGCGCAGTGGGCCTTCAAGGACGCCCTGGGCTACGCACCGTCGACCGCGTGGGCGGTCATGGCTCGCCTCGACCGCGCGTTCGTGGCACGGATCGCCGGCAACGAGCCGTGGGCGCAGGAGGAACTCGCCGAGGCGGACCGCCTGAGCCACGCAGTGCAGTGGCAATCGACGTTCGGCGAGGAGCGGATCGCCCTGCTGACCCTCGCGATCTTGAGCGCGCCGGCGAATGCGGCGCGCGCGCAGCGATACGCCTCCACCTTCTCGTCGATCGGCACCGAAGCCATCCACCCATCGCTCGCTGTCGACAACCGCGCCCGGGCCTTGGCAAGGTACGCGCAAGGTCAGATCGACGCTGTGCTCGGTCAGGTCGCCGCGGCCGAGCGTGCACTGCGCGACGCATACGAGATCTACGTTGACATCAACTACGCCTTCCGGGCCGCGATGACGGCCAGCGCGCTCGCCGAGGTAACGGGCGAGCCGTCATGGCGCGAGAAGGCGGCGCTTCACGCGTCGGCCTACCCGAGCTGTCCTCTTGCCGTGTCCTCGCCGGCAGTCGGCGCGCCAGAGCCGGCGATGCCGGCGACGCTGTCGCCGTTCCAACGCCAGGTCGCGCGCACGCTTGCCGGCGGCGCCGAGATCGCCGAAGTTTCGCGCGCGCTGAGCCGCAGCATCTATACGATCGAGCGACAAGTCGCGGCCGTCTACGAGGCGTTCGGCGTACGGACGCGCGCCGAGTTCCTCGCCTCAGCGCGCGGTCTCGGTCTGGCGTAGCGCGTGCTGATCGCGCTGGCGATCGTCGCGGCGGCTGGTCTCGCCAGCACGGTCGCGTTCGCCCTGTGGTCCCAGCGCCTGCGACGGGCCGAACAGACCGCCCGGCGCGCCGCCGAAGACGCCGTCGAGCGGCGGTTCAACGTCCTCGAAGCGGTCGCCGATGGGATCTACATCGTCGACGAAGCACTCGTCGTCACGCACGTGAACGACGAGGCGGAGCGCCTGCTCCGGCGGACCTCGGACCAGTTGGTCGGAGCTCGGCTCGAGGAAGTCATCGACCCGCTCGGCTCCGAGCTCGTCCCGGACATCGCGATCGCGCGGCGGGCCGGCGAGACCCTCGAGCACAGCTACACCTTCCCGGCCGCCGACCGATGCATCGAGGTTCGCATCAAACCAGCGGCCCAGGAGACGCTGGTGTACCTGCGCGACGTCTCCGCGCGCACGCGCGCCACGACTCGCTTGGAGGAGAGCGAACAGCGGCTCCAACTCGTCACCCAGAACGTCGATGCCGTCCTGTGGACGACCGGGCGCGACGCGCGGTTCAGCGCGATCACGGGCGGTGCCCTAGCCGAACTCGGCCTGCGCGGTTCCGATCTGCTGGACGAACCCTGCGATCTGCTCGTCGCGCGCAGTTTCCTCGACCAGGCCTTCACCGGCGTACCGGTTCGGGTCGAGGCGCCGCTTGGGGACCGCTGGCTCCGGCACCACCTCGAGCCGATCGTCGACCAGCGCTACGGCGACGTCAACGGCGCCGTCGGCGTCTCGATCGACATCACCGAACTCAAGCGTGCCGAGCGCAACGCCTGGGAGGCGGCGAACCGCGACCGCCTGACCGGGCTCCCCAGCCGGCTCTCGTTGGAAGAGTCCCTCGCCACGCTGCTTGCGCGCGAAGGCGAGGACGACGGACGCTTTGCGCTGCTGTTCGTCGACATCGACCGTTTCAAGGCGATCAACGACACGCTCGGCCACGACGTCGGCGACGAAGTGCTTTGCCTGGTCGCCGGCCGGATCGCCGAGGCGCTGCGGGACGGCGACATCGTGGCGCGACCGGGCGGGGATGAGTTCATCGTGCTGCTCCCCCGCATCGCGAGGGTTGCCGACGTCGACATCGTCGCGAAGCGCATCATCCGCTTGGTCCGGCGGCCGTTCGCCGTGGCCGGCCGCGAGGTGCGCGTCGGCGCGAGCATCGGCGTCGCGTTGTACCCGGAGCACGGACGCACGACGCAACGGCTCGTCTCGCGCGCCGACATGGCGATGTACCGCGCGAAGGAGCGCGGCGGCAACGCCCACGTCCACTTCGAGCCCGTCATGGAGACCCAGGCCGCCGAGCGGCTTACCGTCGAGACGGAGCTGCGCCGGGCGCTCGAGCGCGGCGAACTGCGCATCCACTACCAGCCGATCGTCGAGGCCCGCACCGGCCGAGTCAGCGGCTGCGAGGCGCTCGTGCGCTGGCAGCACCCGACGCGTGGTCTGGTCGCGCCCGACGATTTTCTCGCCGTCGCCGAAGAGACCGGTCTGATCGTCGAGATCGACCGCTGGGTCATCGCCGAAGCGGTGCGCGATGCGTGCGCGATCCGCACCCTGCGCCCGACCTTCACGCTCGCCGTCAACGCCTCGCCGCGCGCGCTCCTCGAGCCGGGATTCGGCGGCGAGATCGTCGCGATCGCCGAGCACTGCGGCCTCCCGCTCCACGCCCTGACCGTCGAGATCACCGAGAAGATCGCGGTCGAGCCCGCCGCCGTGCCGTTGCTCGACCGGCTCGCGAGCGCCGGCGTCAACATCGCGATCGACGACTTCGGCGTCGGCTACAGCTCGCTCGCGTACCTGGTGCGGCTGCCGATCGGCGCGATGAAGCTCGACCGCTCGTTCCTGTGCGGCGTCACGGAAGATCCGCGTAGCCGCTTACTGGTGCGGTCGATCGTCGCGTTGGCGCAGGGCCTCGCGATCCAGGTGATCGCCGAGGGCGTCGAAACGGAAGACGAACTGCGCTTCGTGCGCGCGATCGGTTGCGACTTCGCACAGGGCTTCAGCTTCTCCAAGGCGCTGCCGCTGCCCGAGCTGTTGCGTTTTCTGGCACTCGACACCGGGGATCTCGTCGCGAGCTAAGCGACCCCTTCGAGGCGGTCGGAGACGCGGCCGCCCAGCGCCCGCACCTCGCTGACGATCCGCGACCCGCTCCAGCGGTGGAGCGCGAACCCCGGCGGCTCGAGCCGGAGACGGTAGAACGCGCCGGCGCGATCGAGGACGAGCTGCGGAGCGGTGCTCGGCGCGGTCGAGGCCGCGGTGCCGGCGAAGGCAACGGTCGCGGTGCGATGGACGTGACCGCAGATGATGCGCGCGATCTGCGGATGCGCCGCGACCAGCGCGGCGAACGCCTCGACTCCGCGGAAACCATGCGCGTCGACCGGCCCGACGCCGATCGCGAAGGGCGGGTGGTGCATCGCCAGCAGCGTCGGCCGCGTCGGCGCCTCCGCCAACCGCGCTGCCAACCAGCTGAGGCGTTCCGCGTCGAGCTCGCCGCCCGGGTGCCGCTTGCGAAGGCTGTCGAGTCCGATGATGCGCAGCGGGCCGACGTCGACCGACCACTGCAACGGCCCGCGCGGCGGCAGGTAGGCGTGGTCGGGAAACGCTGCGCGTAAGGCGCTCCGGTCGTCGTGATTGCCGGGGACGAGCAGCACGGGAAGGCTGGTGTGGGCGAGGAGCTTGCGCAGGCGCCGGTACTCCTTCGGCTTGCCGCGATCGGTCAGGTCGCCGGTGGCGACGATGAGGTCCGGCCGCGGCTCGAGCGCCTCTAATGCCTCGAGCGTGCGCCGCAGGTACGGCGCCGTCGGCACCATGTGGTGGACGACCGCACCCTTCGGCCGCACGTGCAAGTCGGTGATCTGCGCGATCAGCACGGGCTCATTGTCACCCGAACGCGTGCCACCAGGGTGGCATCGCCAGAGGGCTTGACAACGCATAAGTCTATGCTTATGCTTTGTTCGTGGCTGCTACCCCGCCCGTCTCACTGCTCATGCGCACCCTCTCCGATCCGACCCGGCGGGCGATCTACGAACGGATCGCCGCCGCCCCGGAGACGACCGTCGGCGCGCTCACGCGGGCGGGGCGTGTCTCACAACCGGCTGTCTCGCAACACGTTAAGGCCCTCCAGGATGCGCGCCTGGTCCTCGGGCGGCGCGACGGCCGTAACGTCTTCTATCGCGCCGACCCGCGCGGCCTCGCGCCGCTCGCGCAGTGGGTGCAGCACTACGAACAGATCTGGGCCCAGAGCTTCGACCGCCTGGACGACTACCTGCAGACGATGCAGAGAAACGAGACGAACCCGTGATCGACCGTATCCCGACCGCCACCGCCCCCGACGAGCGCATCGTGATCACGCGCATCTTCGACGCGCCGCGCGAGCGCGTCTTCGCCGCCTGGACGACCGCCGAACACTGGGCGCGCTGGTTCGGCCCCGACGGCTGCACCATCCCGACCTGCACGCTCGATGCGCGGCCAGGTGGCCGCCTGCACTTCCACATCCTCCACGACGGCAACGAGCTGTGGGTCGGCGGCACGTTTCGCGAGGTCGTCGCACCTGAACGCATAGTCCTCACCCTGGGCTTTCAGGACGAAGCCGGCAACCCCGTGCCCGGGACGACCTACGGACACCCTCACATCGAAGGGCACCCGCTCGACAGCATCGTCACTGTGACGTTCGCCGACCGCGGCGACAAGACCGAGATGACGATGGAACGGACCGTCCCACTCGACGACCCGAGCCGCGCGGACATGATCGTGGGCTGGAACATGGGCTTCAACCACCTTGACGCCCTGCTGGCAGCGCGCTAGCGCTGCAGACGGAGAAACGAGGAGACACGTGATCGACCGTATCCCGACTACCAATGTCCCCGACGAACGCATCGTGATCACACGCGTCTTCGACGCGCCGCGCGAGCGCGTCTTCGCCGCCTGGACGACCGCCGAACACTGGGCGCGCTGGTTCGGCCCCGACGGCTGCACCACCCCGACCTGTTCGCTCGACGCGCAGCCCGGTGGCCGCCTGCACTTCAACAACGTGTTCGAGGGCATGAACATGTGGGTCGGCGGCGTCTTCCGCGAGGTCGTCGCGCCCGAACGCCTGGTCTTCACGTTCAACCTCCACGACGAAGCCGGGAATATCGTCCCGGCGACGACCTACGGGTTGAGCGAACAGTTCCCGCTCGAGACCATCGTCACCGTGACGTTCGTCGAGCGCGACGGCAAGACCGAGATGACGATGGAACAGGCCGTCCCGTTCGACGTCCCCGAACGCGCCGAGATGGTGGTCGGCTGGAACATGGGCTTCAACCACCTCGCCGAGCTGGTCGAGAGCGCTGCTCCGTGACCGCGCGTCGTGTCGTCAGCTGGGTCGCTGCGATCTTGTCGTCGCTGATGTTTCTGCTCGCTGCCTTCATGAAGTTCACCGACAACCCCGCCGAGGCGGCCGGCTTCGCGCTCTTCGGGCTGCCGATCTGGTTCATGTACCTTACGGGCACGATGGAGCTCGGCGGAGTCGTCCTGCTGCTCCTCTCGCCGTGGCGGTACGCCGGCGCGGCGCTGCTGGTCGTCGTCGGACTCGGCGCTACGTTCGAGCACCTCACCCACGGTCAGTACGCGATGGCACCGATCCCATTCATCTGCGCCGCGTTAGCCGTCCTCGGCGCGGTCCTGCTCCAAGTGCCACGTCGAACGACGATCAACGCCGCGATGGACTGAGCCGCGCGTTTAGTGGATGCCGATGCGGCGGGCGCGGCCGTCGTGTTCGGCGACGCCGAGCGCGGCCAGAATCGCCGCCCGGGTCGCGGTCTCGCCGACGGTTCCGGTGAACGTGACCTCGGCCGGCACGCCGGCGAGGACGAGGACGCGGTCGGCGAGCGCCAGCGCGTCCTCGACGTCGTGCGTCACTAGGATCGCCGAGGCGCGGGTGAACTCGAGGATCTCGCGCACCGCGGCGCGCAGCTCGATGCGACGCAGCGCGTCCAGCGCAGCGAACGGCTCGTCGAGCAGCAGCAACTGCGGATCGCGGACCAGCGCTCGGGCGAGCGCAGCGCGCTGCGCCATCCCGCCGGAGAGCTGCTTCGGCAGCCGCGTCGCCGCATGCGCGAGGCCCACTAGGCCGAGGACGCCCTCGACGCGAGCGCGTTCGGCGGAGGTCCGCGCCGGAAAAGCGACGTTGCGCGTAACGTCGAGCCACGGGAAGAGGCGCGGCTCCTGGAACACGACGCCGACGTCGCCGCTGGTCACGATCGTCCCGGCGTCGGGCTTCTCCAGCCCCGCGATGCAGCGCAGCAACGTCGACTTACCGCAGCCGCTCGCGCCCAGGATCGCGACCCGTTCGCCACGCGCGACGTCGAGGTCGAGCCCGTCGAAGACCAGATGCGTACCGTAGGCCTTCTGTAGCCCGCGAATCCGCGCGGCGGGGTTCATACCGGCACCGTGTCGGTCCAGCCGACCAGCCGTCGCTCCAGCCAGCGCATCCCGCTCTCCGAGAGCTTCCCGCAGAGCGCGAAGAGCAGGATCGCGACGAGGATCTCGTCGGTGCGGCTGGTCTGCTGCCCGTCGGTGAGCAAGAAGCCGATCCCGTTGGTCGCGGCGAGCAGTTCCGCGGCGACCAGGAACAGCCAGGCCTGGGTCAGCCCGATACGCGCACCGACCAACAGCTGCGGAAGCGTCGCCGGAACGAGGACGCGCACGATCAGCGCCGCACGCGAGAGGCCGAAGCTCGCGCCGACCTCGACTAGCTTGCGGTCGACGCCGCGGATTCCGGCGACCAGCGCGACGTAGATCGGGAAGAACGCGCCGATCGCGACCAGCGTGATCTTCGCGGTCTCGCCGATCCCCAGCCACAAGAGGATCAGCGGCACCCAGGCCAGCGAGGGGACCGCGCGAATGGCCTGCAGCGTCGGGTCGAGCGCGCGCTCGACAGCGCGCGAGCCGCCGACCAGTGCGCCGAGGACGATGGCCAGCACCAGCGCGATCCCGAACCCCGCCGCGACCCGCGCGATGCTCGCGCCGAGGTCGTGCCAGAGCGCACCCGTCGCGGCCAGGTTCTCGAGTTCGGCGACGACGTCGTGGGGCGAAGCGAACTGATAGGACTTCACCCAGCCACGCGCCGTGACGAGCCACCAGCTCGCCAACAGCGCGAGCGGGAGGGCGAACCTAGCCACTGACGGCGAGCGTCGCCGGCCCGGTGTCGGCGAGCGAGGCGGCAGCAGCGTCCAGGTCGGCGTCGGGGCGGGCCAGCTTCTCGGAGCGAACGAAGCTGACGACGCCGCCGATCGCCGCCCGGAACTCGGGGCTCGGGACGCCCGTGCCCGGGTACATCGTGCGGTCGCGCAGCTGTAGCTCGGCGACCTTCAGATCCAGGTGCGAGGCGTCAGCGAGCAGAGCCGCCGTCTCGTCGACGTGCGCCGCCGCGTACTGTCGCGCACGCGAGTACTGCTTCAAGACGACCTGCACGACGTCCGGATGCTGCGCGAGGAAGTCCTCGCGCGCGTTGAGCGCGCCGTATGTGTTGAACGCGACGTTGCGGTAGATCAGCCGCGAGCCGGCCTCGAGCTGCGAGGCGGCCATGTGCGGGTCGAGCCCGGCCCAGGCGTCGACCTGGCCGCGCTCGAGCGCGATTCGACCGTCGGGATGCTGCAGGTCGACGATCTCGACGTCGGCCTGCGTCAGGTCGACCGTGGCCAGCGAGCGTAACAGGAAGAACCACGGATCGGTTCCGCGGGTCGCCGCGATCTTCTTCCCTTTGAGGTCACGCAGCGTCTTCAGCGGTGAGTCCTTGGCGACGACCAGCGCCGTCCACTCCGGCCGTGAATAGAGGAAGACGGTGTGCAGCGGCGTGCCGTTGGCGCGCGCCAGAAAGGCCGCGCTCCCGGCCGTCGAGCCGAACGCGACCGTCCCCGCCTGGATGTACTGGTTCGCTTTGTTGGAGCCCAGCGAGAGGACCCAGTCGACCGCGGTGCCGCGCTTGGCAAGCGCCTCTTCTAGCCAGCCCTTCGACTTGAGGACCAGACTAGGCGGGTTGTAGTAGGCGTAGTCGACGCCGATACGGTCGGGGTCGGCCGCGCGCGCGACGCGCGGCAGCGCCGCCGCGAGCGCCGCGCCGCCGACGAGACCAAGGAATCCGGAACGAGAGAACGGGACCACAGTGAGCGCCTCCTGATGCGATGGGAAAGCGAAACGGGTGAAAAAATGAAGCCCCCGCCGGTTCGGCGAGGGCTCATGTGCGTCGCGCGATGCGCGATCAGCTCATGCCGACCCTAGCCGACCCCCACCTGGGAGCAGCACATGGGCATCACGAGCCGACAGCACGCCAAACGCATAAGTGGCCCGAACATACCACGGATCGGGGGAGGGGTCAAGGTGCCTTGTAGCCACGCCATTCCAACAACCGCGGGACCCGGAACCAGCCCTGCGAGCGCGTCACATCCGCTTCGTGCCATGGCGTCCCATCCTTGGCCTACAGCTCTCTGCGTTCTACCAGTTTCCTTTCGCGCCATCACCGTTCAAGTAAACGTCCGATCACTTTTCCAACGATGAAAAGTACAAATACAGCGAGACACACCACCAAGCGTATAAATAGCCACCCCGTCTCATCAACGCCAGGACCAAGTGCGTGGGTCTTGAGAGCATATGCAGCAGCAGCAATTACCGCAGCAAGGAAGCTCAAAGCTGGAATGCTGTCGAGTCTGATCCGACGACGTTCCTTCACAGTAACTTCAGGGGCGCTTCTTGACACTCGATTGGATTGCGGCTTTCACGGCCTTCGCTATAGCGTTCTCCGCTGCTTTGACAGCCCGCGCTACCACGTGGCCAACGCCCGCCAGGGAACTGGCAGCGCTCAGCATGTCATAGGCCTTCGATACAGCTGGCGCTACTGCCGCTGATGCGATGGGAAAGCGAAAGGGGTGAAATAACGAAGCCCCCGCCGGTTCGGCGAGGGCTCATGTGCGTCGCGCGATGCGCGATCAGCTCATGCCGACCCTAGCCGACCCCCACCAGGGAGCAGCACATGGGCATCGAGAGCCGACAGCACGCTAGACGCATAAGTGGGACGACCATGCCACGGGGCCAGTCTTGGCGTCAACTAGCGAGGCGATCTCACCACTATCCAGAAACGATAAAGTGCACAATCAGAGCAAGTAAACAAAACGCCGCAAGGCCACTGACGAATCTATGCGAGCTGAAGGTAAGGGGCTGGAATTGCTGATCCTAGAGGCTCACGTCGTCGCGCTTCTCGCTATCCCCTTCGAACCAAACGTTCACGCTCGCACCACCTGGCGACAAAAGATCCGTCTGGCGGAACGCAAATCCAACGTTGAGGCCAAGAACAGCGGCAACATTGGGCAAGCGTGCGATGACGTCAAAGACATGAACGGTCTTCATCGACTTGAACTCGTCTTTGGCTCCGTCGTAGCCTTCGGCAAACAACCACCATCCCGTCATGTGGTCCGGCGCAGCATAACGAACGCCTTCGATGCTCGGCGTGCCCTCAAGCAATCCGGGAGACACCGCGATTAGCTGCCCAAACCGAGAAGGCCGATAATCCGACCTAAATCGATGACACATGTTCGACTGCGCGGACCAGATCTTCGCGCATTGAACCACGCCGTGTCGGATCGTCACGCCATCGAAAGCGAATTCGTCAAATCCAATCCTGCCCTCGCCTACCTTTTGAGATATCAGCAGCGAGGATGCCCAGTCGGTGGTCTCGCCGGGTTCCGGCGCCCGCCCAATGGACTCGAAGTAGCCTCCGAGGAATAGCGCCAGAGATTTCGCCGACTCTAAGAGTTCCGGGCCGCCAGCGCCAGACACGTCTAGCGCGAGTTCAGCACCTATCTCAGCGAACAAACCTCTCGTAACGGCGCAAAGTCCCTCTTCGTATACCTCTACCACGACATA
>Ga0302324_100022364_pt1 | contig 12282 bp, 9 predicted proteins | sample Palsa_T0_1_FD_201949 | JGI IMG/M metagenome (GOLD analysis project Ga0302324, IMG submission 201949) | Peat permafrost microbial communities from Stordalen Mire near Abisko, Sweden - Palsa_T0_1 | ecosystem: Environmental > Terrestrial > Soil > Palsa > Peat permafrost | place: Sweden: Abisko...
CCTGGTTCAAGGATACCTTCATCCCGACGGTGCAACAGCGCGGCGCGGCCGTCATCAAGGCGCGCGGCACCTCCTCCGCCGCCTCCGCGGCCGCAGCGGCACTCGACCATGTCCACGATTGGATGCTCGGCACACCGGCCGGCGATTGGGTCAGCATGGGAGTCACTTCCGACGGCAGTTACGGGATACCGGAAGGAGTGATCTACTCTTATCCCGTGACCTGCAAGAACGGCGAGTACAGCATCGTCCAGGGTTTGAGCATCAGCGATTTCAGCCGCGAGAAAATGCAGGCCACTCACCGCGAACTGCTCGAAGAACGCGACGGCGTCAAAGACCTGATCTAGACGCACAACTCTTACCCCTCGCCCCCGACCGACTGTATGGCGGTCGGGGGCGAGGGGTAAGGAGTTCGAGCTTATGGATAACGTCGCGGTGAGCACCGGCTGGTTCGTGGCGTGGACCGTGTTGTTACTGGGGGTGCTGGTCGTTCTGGCTTATCGCCGCGTTAGTCTGGCGGCGAGTTCCTGCGTGCTGGGGCTTTTGCTCCTGTGCTACTGGGGGTTCGGGTCGGCGGCGCAATGGTGGAAGATAGTTGTCTCCGTGCCGTACGCGGTGCTGCTGCTTTTGAATGTGCGGCCGCTGCGGGTGCGGTTGATTACGCGGCCGTTTCTTCGCAGCTATCGTCGATTGCTGCCGTCGATGTCGTCGACCGAGCGCGAGGCCCTGGACGCCGGGACGGTGTGGTGGGACGGAGAACTGTTCACGGGCGGCCCGAATTGGCAGAAGCTCATGTCGGCCAAAGTGCCGACGCTCACCCCTGAAGAACAGGCTTTTCTCGACGGGCCCTGCGAAGATTTGTGCGCCATGCTCGATGACTGGGACATCACGCATCGGCGTGCCGATCTGCCGCCCGAGGTGTGGTCCTTCATCAAGTCCAAGGGCTTTTTCGCAATGATCATTCCGCGCCGCTACGGCGGGCTGGAATTTTCGGCCTATGCGCATTCCTGCGTGCTGATCAAGATTGCCTCGCGCTCGGCGACGGCGTCTTCGACCATTGCGGTGCCGAATTCCCTGGGGCCCGCGGAGCTGCTGCTGCACTATGGAACCGAGACGCAGAAGAATCATTTCCTGCCGCGCCTGGCGCGGGGAGAGGAAGTGCCTTGTTTCGCCCTCACCGGCCCGCGCGCGGGTTCCGATGCGGCCTCCATTCCCGATACCGGCGTCATCTGCAGGGGCTCGTGGCAGGGCTCGGAGATCGTGGGCATCAAGCTCAACTTCTCGAAGCGCTACATCACGCTGGCTCCGATTGCCACGGTGGTCGGGCTCGCCTTTCGCCTGTTCGACCCCGAAGGGCTCATGGGCGATCGCGCCGACCTCGGCATCACGTGTGCGTTGATTCCGCGGGATACTCCGGGAGTCACGATCGGCCGGCGACATTTTCCGCTCAACGTTCCATTCCAGAACGGTCCCATTCAGGGGCACGATGTGTTCGTGCCCATAGACGCCATCATTGGCGGCTTCAGCATGGCCGGACAGGGGTGGCGCATGCTGGTCGAACAACTGTCGGTGGGCCGGTGCATCTCGCTGCCGTCGAGCGCCACCGGCGGCGCGCAGGCGGCGGTATATGCGTCGGCGGCGTACGCGCGCATCCGCCGCCAGTTCAACATGCCCATCGGACGCTTCGAAGGGATCGAGCAGGTCCTGGCGCGCATGGCGGCGCGCACCTACATCATGGACGCCGCGCGTTCGGTCACCGCCGGCGCCATCGACGGCGGCGAGAAACCCTCGGTGCCGTCCGCGATGTTGAAATATCACACCACCGAGTTCGGACGCATGATCGCCAACGATGCCATGGACGTGCACGGCGGCAAGGGCATCTGCCTAGGACCGAAGAACTATCTGGGGCGCGGCTACCAAGTCGTGCCGGTGGCGATCACGGTCGAAGGCGCCAATATCCTGACGCGCAGCCTGATCATCTTCGGCCAAGGCGCGGTGCGCTGCCATCCCTTCGTGCTGCGGGAAATGAATGCAGCACGCAATCCGGATCGCGAAGCCGGAGTCGCGGAATTCGACCGCGCGCTCATGGGCCACATCGGCTTTGCGATTTCCAATGCGGCTCGCTCGCTGGTCATGGCCTTCACGCTGGCGCGCTTCACCCAGGTGCCGCGGGTCGGTCCCACGGCGCGCTACTTTCAGCACGTGAACCGGTACAGTGCATCGTTCGCGCTGGCCACCGACATCGCGATGCTGGCGCTCGGCGGCTATCTCAAGAAGAAGGAAACTCTCTCGGCCCGATTGGGCGACGTGCTGTCGGCCATGTACCTGGCTTCGATGGTGCTGAAGCATCACGAAAACCAGGGCCGCGAGGCCGCGGATCTGCCGCTGGTCGAATGGGCCTGCCGCAGCCTGCTCTACCAGGCACAGGAGCAGCTGCACCTATTCCTGCGCAATTTTCCCAATCGGCCGCTGGCCGCATTCATGCGGCTGCTGATCTTTCCGCGCGGATTGACCTATTTTCCGCCGAGCGACCGCCTCGGGCGCGACATCGTCGATCTGATCATGAATCCGACCGCTGCACGGGAACGGCTGACGCGGTACATATACAAAACGCAGCAAGCGCACAACCCGCTGGGCTTGCTGCAGGAGGCGTTGATTCTATCGACCATGGCGGAACCGCTGGAAAAGCGTATCCGGGTGGAGGGCGTCAAGACCGGCCGCGTGACGGCGCTGGATTTGACGGGACAGATAACCCAGGCGTTGCACCTCGGCCTGTTGACCGAGGCCGAAGCGGCAGTGCTGCGCGATTATGACGCCAAGGTTTCACATCTCATCAATGTGGACGATTTCGCGCCGCATGAATTGACCGCGGGCGCCGACTCGACTGCATGACGGGACCGCGGAACGGGCGCGCGAAATACCCCGCTTCCCTCCATTCATGTATTCGAGGCGGCTGGTTCAGCTCCTCGTTGAAGGGTTTCGCACTTTTTGTCCTGTATATGGTCGTACTGGGCAATACAGTGGCGAGCGTGTTCACGTATGCCGCGATGCGGCTGTAAGATGCGGTCAGTGCTGGCTACTTCCCGGAGATCCGCTATGAATCGACCCTTTCTCGCCTTGGCCTTCACTTTGATAGCGGCCGTTGCCGTGGCGCAGGAACGATCCGCGCCTGCGGCGAATGCCGAGGTATACATCATCTCTCCGAGCAACGGCGCCAAGGTCCACGGACCGGTTACCGTGCGCTTCGGCTTGAAGGGGATGGGAGTGGCGCCGGCGGGAGTCAAATTCGACAATACCGGGCATCATCATCTCCTGGTGGACACGGATTTGAGCGAGGTCAAGCTCGATGCGCCCCTGCCGGCGACCGACAAGATCGTGCACTTCGGCAAGGGCCAGACCGAGACGACGCTGACCTTGGCGCCCGGCAAGCACACGCTCGAGCTCTTGTTCGCGGACTACACGCACCTCTCCTTCGACCCGCCGCTGCACTCGAAGAAAATCACCATTACCGTGGAATGACATGCGGGCGATACTGCACATCGACATGGACGCCTTCTACGCGTCCGTGGAAGAACAGGATCGCCCGGAACTGAAAGGCAAGCCCTTGATCGTCGGCGGCACGAGCGGGCGCGGCGTGGTGGCCGCCGCCAGCTATGCCGTGAGGCGCTATGGGGTGCGCTCGGCCATGCCCATGCGGGAAGCGCTGCGCCTCTGCCCCGATGCCATCTGCGTGCATCCACGCATGGCGCGCTACAAGCAGGTATCGGAGCAGGTATTCGCAATTTTTCGCGAATTTACCCCGCTCGTCGAGGGCCTATCCTTGGACGAGGCGTTTCTCGACGTCACGTCGAGCCAGCAGCTCATGGGAAGCGCGGAGTCTATCGGCGGCGAAATCCGGCGCCGCATCCGCGGGCAAACCGGACTCACCGCATCGGTGGGAATCGCTCCGAACAAATTGCTGGCGAAAATTGCCTCCGACTTGAACAAGCCCGACGGCATGTGCCGCATCGGCGTGGACAATGTGCGCGAGGTCCTGGATGCTTTGCCCATCGAGAAATTGTTCGGTGTGGGGCCCAAGACCTTGCCCGCCGTGCACGCGGCCGGAATCCGCAGCTTCCGAGATCTGCGCCTGGCCGGTGACGAAGTGCTGTGGCGCGCCTTCGGCAAGCACGGGACAGCCATGCGTGCCCGGGCGTCGGGCTTGGACGACCGGCCAGTCGAAGCCGATCGCGAGGAGAAGTCGATCAGCGCCGAGGAAACCTATGCCACGGACCTGCGCGGGGCGGCCGTCCTCAACGTGCAATTGCTGCGGCTCGTGGACCGGGCGGCATCGCGGCTGCGGGCTCACCAGCTCTCGGCCGGCACGGTCAACGTCAAGATCCGCCGCGCCGACTTCAAGACCTACACCCGGCAACGCGTCTTGGAGCCGCCCACCCAGGACACCGCGGCAGTGTCGGCCGCCGCGAAAACCCTGCTCGAGGGATGGCTGGCGACTCAGCCCAATGCCGCGGTGCGTCTATTGGGAGTGGGAGTCAGCGATCTTCAAACCTTGCAGCAGGCCGACCTATTCTCCGGCCCAGGGGCCCCCTCTTCGCGATTGGATGAGGCAATCGACGGCATCCGCGGCCGCTTCGGGGCCGGCATGCTGACCCGTGCCAGCCTGCTGCCTTCCACCCAGAACGGCTCCGGATCGGGCGGCTGAGTTGCTATTCTAGGGCAGTCATGTACCTCCGCTTCTTCGGCCTCAACGAAAAGCCCTTCGCCATCACACCGGATCCGCGCTATCTCTACTTGAGCGAGCGCCACGCCGAAGCTCTGGCGCACTTGCTGTATGGAGTCAATGAAGCCGGGGGTTTCATTCAGCTGACCGGAGAAGTGGGGACCGGGAAGACCACCGTGGTACGTACCCTGCTGTCGCGGGTCCCGCACCATGCCGATGTCGCCGTCATATTGAATCCGCGGGTGACGCCGGTGGAGTTTCTGCTCACGATCTGCGAAGAGCTGGGACTCGGCATTGCCGACGCCGATCGCGACAGCGTGAAGCAAATGGTCGACGCGCTGAATCGGCGGCTTCTCTCGGCCCATGCCGAGGGACGGCGCATCATCGTCATCGTGGACGAGGCACAGAACCTCTCCGCCGAGGTGCTGGAGCAGGTGCGCCTGCTGACCAATCTGGAGACTCCCACGCAGAAACTGCTGCAGATCATTCTGATCGGGCAGCCGGAACTTCGCGAATTGCTCGACCGCACCGAGCTGCGCCAGCTGGCGCAGCGGATCACCGGCCGATATCACCTAGAACCCCTGTCGCGGGAGGAAACCCTGGGCTACGTACGCCATCGGCTGCGTGTGGCCGGCGCCGCCGAGGACATATTCACTCCCTCGGCGCTCACCGAAGTGCATCGCCTGGCCGCGGGCGTCCCGCGCGTGATCAACGTGACCTGCGACCGCGCTCTACTGGGCGCCTATACCCAGGAAACACGAAAAGTGACTTCCTCCCTGGTGCGGCTCGCAGCCGGCGAGGTCTATGGCCGGCGCTTCATGCCGCCGTGGCTGGGCTGGCTTGGCGGAGCTTTGGGGCTCGTAGGGATCGTCGGCGCCGCCCTTGTCGGCTGGCAACTGTGGCAGAAGCAATCCTCCCCCCTGCACGCCGCCCGCGACCGGGAAGCGCATGGCGTGGCGCCCGGCAGTTCTGCGGCGGGCTCCCCGCTTGCGACAAGCGCGCAGCCAGCCGCGCTCCTGCCTTCGGCTGTGCCGGAGGCCTCCGCCTCGGCCAAACCCTCAGCCAGCCTCTCGGCCGGACCCTCGGCCGCACCCGTGGCGACATCGATCAATGCCTTGCTCGCGGCGAACAGCCTCAATACCACCGACGCGGAAGCCTTCCGCCGCCTGCTGTCGCTCTGGGGAACGGCCATGGCGGACGACAAGGATCCATGCGGGCAGGCGGCCAAGGCGGGCTTGTCGTGCCTGGAGCAACGCGGCTCTTGGGCGCAGGTGAAGGCTCTGAACCGGCCCGCCATTCTTACCCTGACCGACGATCGCGGCCAAAAGCACCGCGTCGTACTGTCGGCATTGGACGATAAATTCGCCACCTTGAATTTGGGCGAACACAACGAACGCGTGCCCCTCGATGAGTTGTCGCGAGATTGGTTCGGAGAATTCACGGTCGTCTGGAAGCCCAAGACCGCGCGCGCCCGGCTCCTGTCATTGGGAATGAAGGGAGACGAAGTCCGCTGGCTGCGGCGCAGCCTCAACGCCTTGCAGGGCGCCGCATCGGATCCCGAAACCGGCGATGTCTACGATCAGGACCTCGCCACTGCCGTGCAGAATTTCCAGCGCGAGCATCGCCTCAATGCTGACGGCATCGCCGGATTACAAACGCAAGTCGTGCTCGACACCGCCTTAGCCGAGCCTGGCTCGCCCCTATTGCTGCCCAACGCGCCGCGCGGCAGCTGAGGTTCTCATGTCCTTCATTCTCGACGCACTCAAAAAATCGGAACTCGAACGGCAGCGGCAATCCGTGCCCGGCCTGATCGACACTCGCCCCAGCGTAAGACGCAGCCGAATGCCGCTGTGGGTCGCCGCTCTTTGCACATTGCTCGCCGTCAACTTACTGGCTTTGACGTACGTCGTACTGCGCAAGAGCACTGTACCCCCGCCGGCGGTGCGGCCGGCGGCAGCGTCGCTGGCCCGCGCCGCGGCCCCCGAAGCGCGGCCCTTCAGTCCCTTGGACGGCACGGCGGAGTACGCACCGGAAATTCCTGTCGCACCGCCGGCCGACGCCGCGCCAGTGGCGCCGCCACCCGACGGCACGCTGATCGAGGCGCGACCGGCGCGCACGGCGCCGGCCGGGGACTCGGGCGCGGATGCCCAGCCTCACCCGGACCCTCAGTTGACCGACGCAGAGACCAATGCCGAAACCGACGAGGTGCTGCCCACGATCAGTGAAATCAGCCTAAGCGGCGCGCAGGCGCTGCCCGAACTACACCTCGACGTTCATGTTTACGCCACCAAACCGGCGGACCGCTTCGTGTACATCAACATGCGCAAATATCACGAGGGCGCCAGACTTCAGGAAGGCCCGACGATCGAACGCATTCGGCGCGACGGCGTGGTGCTGAACGATCAAGGGGTAAGATTCCTGCTCCCACGACAGCCTTAACATAGGCACGGTGATGTTGACCCGTCACACGGCTCAGCCCCTCGGGCGAATACCGTCAATCGCTCAACATCAGGGTGCCGATGTACTAGCTTGCGTCACATAGCGTCGTTACCATGTGCGCGCGCGATTCAAAATAAGCGGAGAGGCCGTCTTGAGGTTGGGGTATCAGTTTCTCGTGCGCTTGTCGCTGGCGGCCGTGGCGTCGCTCGGGCAGAGTGCCGGTGCGCTCGCCGGCACCATCGTCGGCGCCGTCACCTTCCCGACCCAGTTCGTACCATCGATGACCGTGTACGTCTCCGATCTAGACAACTCGCGTGTGCGATCGGTCCGGCTGGCACGCGGGCAGGCGAATTTCACCGTCGAGGTACCTCCCGGCCGCTACCTGGTATTCATGGCACCCAATGAGCCCGGTGCACCCAATATATATGGCGCATACACCCAGTACAGCTTGTGCGCGCCGCGCGATGCGGACCAATGCACGGTTCACGAACTGGTTCCCGTGACCATTACGGCAAAGGCTTCCCGTGCCGCGGTGACCATCGATGACTGGTATTTGACCGATGACGTCGCCCAGCGGATAGATCGCATCCGCGGAGCCGCCGCCGGCGGCTTCGATTCGGAACCCCTGAGCGCGCCGCGATTCTCCGAATATCCGAGCGAACCCTTCGCCGCAGCGGGCTTGCCCAAACTTGATTTCGCCGGCAACGAACTGTCGGAGGAAAATCGTGCGATCGTAGAGCGCGCGCTGTCGAGCGGTCCGAATTTCGCCGGACATGTCACGGCCGCGCTGACGCACTGCGGCCCGGAGTGCAGCCGCTTGGTGCTGATCGATTGGACTACGGGGGCGATCCTGGGACTGCCGTCTCAACCCCTGCGTACCGACATCGAGGGAACTCTGCCGTGCCGCCCCGACGAAGCTTTGCTGTTTCGGCGCGACAGCAGACTGCTCAGTGTTTCCCGCGTGCGGGGAGCGGTGGTGGTCACGCAGTATTACGTATGGAATCAAAAAAATGCGGCGCTGTGGCAGAGCGGCGAATATCGGCGAAGTTCGCAGACGTTCTGCGCAATTGCGGCGCGATAAGTCCGATCATGCGATGATAGAGCCATGCGCAAAATCTTAACGTTGACCATGAGCGGCTTGGTGACCGTACTGCCCCTCGCATTGACGGTGTACGTGATTTGGTGGCTGGTCAATACGGTCGAAGGATGGCTGCGCCGTGCCTTGATCGCGCTTCGCATCGTGAGTCCCGAGCACTATTGGCCGGGGCTGGGGCTGGTGGCCGGATTCGTATTGCTGTTGGTGGTCGGCGGCTTGGTCAATGCCTATGCCGGCAAGATCCTGCTCAAGTATTGGAACGACTTCCTCGGCCGTATTCCCTTCGTGAAGACCCTCTATGGCGGATTTCGCGACGTCGTCAGCCTGCTGCCGTCCGGTAGCGGCGAGAAGCGCGATTTGCAGCGCGTGGTATTGGCGCGATTCGCGGATGTGCGCGCCATCGGTTTCGTCACCCGGGAAGACGTGCCGGCGGTGCTGCATGCGCACGGCGGCCACGATTGGGTGACGGTGTACTTTCCGATGAGTTATGCCTTCGGCGGCTACACCATTTACCTGCCGCGCGACCGCATCGAGCCCCTCGACATTTCGGTGGAAGATGCCATGCGATTAGCAATCACCGCGGGCCTTACGGCCGCCGGCAGCCACGCCGGCAGGTAGGAACTTCCGCCCCATGGTCAAGTACTGCCTGCTGGTCCTTGCACTCGCGGCAACACACTCTGCGACCGCGTCGGGAGCCGGTACGCCTGGAGGCGCAGCGGCCCCGCCTTTTTCACAGGCGGCGATCGACAAATCCCTGGTATGGAGAGCGGAGGCGGCGGCGGCCCTGAGTACCCGTGCGGACGCGGCGTCGCTGGCGACGGCCGCGGCGCTGCGTTATGTGGGCACCGGCAACGCCAGGGCGGGCCTTCCCAAACCTGTCCCGTCGGCGCTGGAATTGGCGGCCCGCGCCAGCGAGTTGGATCCTCAAAGTGCGAGCATCAGCTGGCTGCACCTGCAATTGTGTTCGGGTACGCCTAGCTGCGACATCCGCGACGCCGCCACCGCCATGCGTTGGGTGGACGCGGACAATGGAGCGGCCTGGCTGCAGACGCTGACTGCGGCGCAAAAAGACGGAGATACGGTGGAAGTGGACCGCGTACTCGCGGACATGGCGCACGGAGTGCGCTTCGATCTCTACTGGAACCGCATCGTGGTCATGATGGTCGATGCTCTCGATGCCGCGCGCGACCGAGTGCCGGGCGGCTACGCGGCATCGGATTCAGCACGGCTCGACACCGTCAGCGGCATCGCGAGCGGCGAGCTCATTCCGCCCTTTTCGGCGCTGGTGGAAGCGTGCAGGGAATCGAGTGCCGCGGCGGAACGGCGCGATCTGTGCCTGAAGCTATCGAAAACCATGCAGCACGGCGATACCATCGTCGCGCAGATGATCGGTTTCAACATCGAAAAGCATCTGTTCGCGCCCGATAGCAAAGAGGCGCGGGCGATTACCGAACGCAGACATCTTTTGGAGTGGCGCGTGGCCGCCGCGGCCAAATTCGACCATCCGCTCCTGCCCTGGACGAAGAACGCGCGGGCGCGAGCGCGTTTGGTACATATGCGCTACATGTCACGTGAAGAAGACGTTTGCATTGCGATTTTGCGGCAACACAGGATGGCGCTCGACCCGCCGGAGGTACACCCATGATCGATTTGTACTACTGGCCGACCCCCAACGGTCACAAGATCACTCTATTTCTGGAAGAGACGGCCATGCCGTACAACATCATTCCGGTGAACATAGGCAAGGGCGAGCAGTTCCGGCCGGAATTTCTCGCCATCTCACCCAATAACCGCATGCCCGCCATCGTCGACCACACGCCGATGGAGCGCGGCGCGCCCATATCCGTGTTCGAATCCGGCGCGATCCTGTTGTATCTGGCGGAGAAGAGCGAACAATTCATTGCGCGGGACTTGCGCGGCCGGGCGGAGACGCTGCAGTGGCTGTTCTGGCAAGTGGGTGGGCTCGGACCCATGGCAGGCCAGAATCATCATTTCGCCAGGTACGCCCCCGAGAAAATTCCCTATGCCATCGAGCGCTACGTCAAAGAGACCAATCGCCTGTACGGAGTGTTGAACAAGCGCCTCGCCGACCGCGAATTCATTGCCGGAGCCTATTCCATCGCCGACATGGCAGCCTATCCCTGGGTCGTACCGCACGAAGCGCAGGGTCAGAGCCTCGATGATTTTCCGAACCTCAAGCGCTGGTTCGAAGCCATCAAGGCCCGCCCTGCCAGCGTGCGCGCCTATGAGCGCGGCGCCGCCATCAACAGCAATCCTACCGTCGATGAAGAGTCGCGGAAAATTCTCTTCGGCCAGACCGCGCGCAACATCGACGGCAAGTGAATCACGGCGATTTGGCGTCGTGTGACTTGAACCACGCCAGCACATAGGCCACTTTGTCGATGAGCAGGCTGGGACGCGCCGAAATGTCATGCGAGGCATTCGGAACACGCACCAAGGCCGTATCGACCTTGCGCAATTTGAGTGCCTGATAGAATTGCTCAGCCTCCGTCGACGGGGTGCGGTAATCCACTTCGCCCGTCATCAACATGGTCGGCGTGTGGACATTGCCCACGTAAGCCAGCGGTGAACGCTTCCAGTAGGACTGCTCGTCGTCCCAGGGAAAGCCGCCGAACCAGTAGCGGTAGAAGTAATTGGTCATATCCGCGGTGAGTACGAAGCTGGTCCAATTGATGACGGGCTTGACCACGACGGCCGCACGGAACCGGTCGGTGTGCCCGACGATCCAGGCCGTGAGCACGCCGCCGCCGCTGCCGCCCGTGACGAACAGGCGTTCGGGATCCACATAGCCGCGTCCGACCACCGCGTCCACGCCGGACATCAGGTCGCCGTAGTCATTGTCCGGATAATCGTGGTGGATCAGATCCGCGAACTGCTCGCCGTATCCCGTGCTGCCGCGCGGATTCAGGTACAGCACCACATAGCCAGCCGCGGCGTAGAGCTGAATTTCAGCGGCGAAGCTCGGTCCATAGGCCCCAAACGGGCCGCCGTGAATCTCGAGCAACAAGGGGTATTTCTTGGCGGCATCGAAACCCGGCGGCTTGACGATCCAACCCTGGATTTTGCGTTTGTCGACCGAGGAATCGAAGGACAGTTCTTCGACCGCGCCGAGAGTCCTGTCGTCCAGCACCGTGCCGCTGAGGGCGGTCAGAGTTGCGATGTCGCGCAGCGAAGTACCGGTGGCCAGCGCAGCCGGCGCCAGGGGTGCGGCTTTGGTATACGCGAATCGGACATTGGTGCCGCTGCCGTTTGCGGCGCTCGAGAACGAACCTCCTGAATAGGGCCGGGTGACGTCGTTGCCGCCCACGTCGTCGGCCAGGACGCGCATCTTTCCAGCGAGATCGATGGCCGCGATTTTGATCGATCCGTGGTCCTCGTATTGAAAGAGGATCTGTTTGCTGTCGCCCGTCCAATGCGGCGACGCGGCGTCGCGGTCCAGATCGGCAGTGAGTGAATGCGAATGGCTGCCGTCGATGTCCATGACGTACAGCTGTGTCGGCTGGTAGCCCAGGCGCTTATCGTCGAATCCCAGATAGGCGATGTGCTTGCCGTCGGGGGAAACCACCGGATGGCGGTCCGGCCCTCGGCGGTCGGTGAGCGCATGAATCGAGTCGTCCGCCAAGTCCACCCGGTAAATTTCGCTGTCGAGCGGCTCGTATTCCGCATCGGAACGCCTATTGGCGGTAATGAGCACGCTCTTGCCGTCGGCCTCGAATGCCGGCGTACCGTCGTGGTCGAAATCGCCGTGAGTGAGCTGGCGCGCCGCTCCGCCGTCGGCGCTGACGATGAACAGCTGGCTGAACACATTCGGCAAATAGCCTTCGCCATCGGCGCGGTACACCATCCTGTCGATGAGTTTGGGCGGTTCCGCCCATTTGGCATTCTTGGGAGTTTCCGGCAAATCCACCTTCAGGGGTTTGCGTTCGGCAGCCACCGGCATGGTGAAGGCGAGCCATCGGCCATCCGCAGACCAGGCCAGACCTCGGGGCGAGTCGGTGAAATTGCTGAT
>Ga0302324_100022365_pt1 | contig 12282 bp, 10 predicted proteins | sample Palsa_T0_1_FD_201949 | JGI IMG/M metagenome (GOLD analysis project Ga0302324, IMG submission 201949) | Peat permafrost microbial communities from Stordalen Mire near Abisko, Sweden - Palsa_T0_1 | ecosystem: Environmental > Terrestrial > Soil > Palsa > Peat permafrost | place: Sweden: Abisko...
CGGCTCAAGGGATCGGGCTGGTACGAAACCGACTTCAAGTCTGATAAGGAGCAAAAACGCAATCTCGCAGGCGCCGACAAGGAGGAGGCCGCCGGCGCTGTCAAGGACGCCAAGGACGGCAAGGACGCCAAGGCGGCCGGGACTGCCGAAACCAGCCCCGACAGCAAGGCGCCCGCCGCCGGCGAGTCCCAGAGCGGCGCCAAGAGCGAGGCCGGGGGGGACGGCAAGAGCTCGGCCAAGAGCGAGGCCGCGAGCGCCAAGCCCGAGGCCGCGCGCGCCAAGTCCCCGGCTTCGGGGCGCTCGCGCTCGAGCGAGCGCAAATTGCGCGCCAAGCCTGCGCCCAAGCTTGCGCCCAAGCGTGCCGCGGCCAAGCCGCGCTCCAAGGCCGGCAAGCCACGGGGCCGGCGTTGACCGGATCGGTCCTCAAGCTGATCCTGCGCCGCTACCTGATCGCGGGGCTGCTGGTCTGGTTGCCCATTATCGCCACGGTGCTGGTGGTGCGATTCATTCTGAATCTAATGGACCAGCTGCTGCCACCGCCGTTGCGCCCGGAGCGGCTGCTCGGCGTGCACATCCCGGGATTGGGGGCCGTGCTGGCGTTGCTGCTGTTGCTGGCAACCGGTCTGCTGGTCACCAACATCATCGGCCGCAGTCTGGTGCGCGCCTGGGAGGACGTGCTCAATCGCATTCCTTTCGTGCGCGCCGTGTATGGCGGGGTCAAGAGCTTTTCGACCACGATCCTGTCCAACTCCGGCAACTCGTTCAAGAAAGTACTGCTGATCGAGTATCCGCGCGCGGGGCTCTGGAGCATCGGCTTTCAGACCGCTTCGGACGTGCGACTCCGCGGCGCGCCGGACGCGGAGCCGCAGCTGTGCGTGTTCATTCCGACCACACCGAACCCGACTTCCGGCTTCATCGTGCTGGTGCCGCGCTCGCAGGCGATCGAGCTGGAGATCAGCGTCGATGCGGCGATGAAGATGATCGTAACGCTGGGCGTGGTCATGCCGGCCGCCCACCTACCTTAAAGACACTATGCGCAGCCACTATTGCGGACAGGTCGACGAACGACTGATCTCCGAGGTTGTCAGTGTCGCCGGTTGGGTGCATCGGCGGCGCGATCACGGCGGCGTGATCTTCGTCGACCTGCGCGACCGCGAGGGGCTGGTGCAGATCGTGTTTCATCCCGATCACCAGGCGCTGTTCGAAGTCGCCGAGAAATTGCGCCACGAGTTCGTGGTGCGTGTCAGCGGCTCGGTGCGGGAGCGTCCGGCCGGCACGGTCAACGCCAACCTGCCTTCCGGGCGCGTGGAGATCGTGGCCGCGGAACTGGAACTGCTCAACCGCTCCGATCCGCTGCCGTTCCAGCTCGACGAGACCGTGAACGAGGAAGTGCGGCTGCGCTATCGCTACCTCGACCTGCGGCGCGAGGTCATGAGCCAGCGGCTGCGATTGCGTCATCGCCTGACACGTTCGATGCGCGGCTATCTCGATGCCAGGGGTTTCATCGACATCGAGACGCCGATGCTGACCAAGGCCACGCCCGAGGGCGCGCGCGATTATCTGGTGCCCAGCCGCACCCATCCGGGCAAGTTCTTCGCGCTGCCCCAGTCGCCGCAGATCTTCAAGCAGCTGCTGATGATGGCCGGCATGGACCGCTACTACCAGATCGTGCGCTGCTTCCGCGACGAGGATCTGCGCGCCGACCGGCAGCCCGAATTCACTCAGCTCGACATCGAGACCTCGTTCCTGACGCAGGAGCAGATCATGCAGCTCATGGAGGAGCTGGTGCGCACGCTGTTCGACGAGGTGCTCGGGGTGCAGCTGCCGAGGCCGTTTGCGCGCATGAGTTACCACGAGGCCATGCGTCGCTACGGCTCGGACAAACCGGACCTGCGCGTGGCGCTCGAACTGGTCGATATTGCCGACCTGGTGCGCGATTGCGATTTCAAGGTGTTCGCCGCGCCGGCGCAGGATGTCAACGGCCGGGTCGCGGCACTGCGCCTGCCGGGCGGGGGCGCGCTGACGCGCAAGGAAATCGACGAGTACACGGCCTACGTGGCGCGCTACGGCGCCAAGGGACTGGCCTATATCAAGGTCAATGAGCGCGCGCGCGGGCGCGAGGGCCTGCAATCCCCGATCGTCAAGTTCCTCGCCGACGCCGCCATCGATGGGTTGCTCACGCGCTGCGGCGCGGTCGATAACGATCTGATCTTCTTCGGCGCCGATCGTGCCCAGGTGGTCAGCGATGCGCTCGGCGCGCTGCGGCTCAAGCTCGCGCAGGATCGCGGACTGGTCAGCCCGGGCTGGCAGCCGCTGTGGGTGGTGGATTTTCCGATGTTCGAATGGGACGGGCAGGCACAGCGCTGGGCCGCGATGCATCACCCCTTCACCTCTCCGCAAAGCGACGATCCGGCGGCACTGCAGGCCGCGCCCGGTCAGGCGCTGGCGCGTGCCTACGACATGGTGCTCAACGGTTCGGAGATCGGCGGCGGTTCGGTGCGAATCTTCCGCGAGGAGATGCAGTCGGCAGTGTTCGCGCTGCTCGGCATCGCGCCGGCGGAAGCGCGGCTGAAGTTCGGCTTTCTGCTCGATGCGCTGCGTTACGGCTGCCCGCCGCACGGCGGTATCGCCTTCGGGCTGGATCGGCTGGCCATGCTGATGGCCGGCGCCGACAGCATTCGCGAGGTCATTGCGTTCCCGAAGACGCAGACCGCGGCCGACCCGCTGACCGATGCGCCGACCGAAATCGGCGAGGCGCAGCTGCGCGATCTGCACATTCGCGTGCGCACGCCGCCGCCGGCAGGCTAGGCGGCGGTAGCGCGTTGAGCAGCAGCGCGGCAGCGGTCGTGTACGTGCACGGCCTGTGGATGCCGGGCGCGGAGTCGGTGCTGCTGCGCCGGCGGCTTTGCGCCGAGCGCGGCTATCGCCTGCACGTGTTTCACTATCGCTCGGTGTTCGAGCCCATGGCGCAGATCGCCGGGGCGCTGCGGCAGATGGTGGCGGGCATCGAGGCGCCGCAGGTTCACCTGCTCGGACACAGTCTCGGCGGGCTGGTCATCCTGCGCTATCTCGAGCGTTACCGCATGGCGCAACCCGGGCGGGTGCTGTTTCTGGGTACGCCCTGCACCGGCTCGCGCGTGGCGCGGCGGCTCGGCTACAGCGGCCTTGGGCGCCGGCTGCTCGGCCATGCCGCAACCGAGGAACTGCTCAGCGAACGAGCGCGGCGCTGGGAGATTGGGCGCGAACTCGGCATCATCGCCGGCACCGTGCCGCTGGGTTTTGGCCGTTTGCTGCTAAAATTCAAGGAAGCCAACGACGGCACGATTGCGGTCTCGGAGACCGAACTTGCGGGTGCGAGCGGCCGGCTGTGTCTGCCGGTAACGCACTCCGGCATGCTGCTGTCGGCGCGCGTGGCACGGGAAGCAGGGCATTTCTTCGAACATGGACGATTCGGACCGTAGCTGGCTGCGCGCACACGCCGTGCGGTACGCATGGAACTCAAGCTCGAATGAGCGCGCCGGCAGCGATGCGGTGCAATTCGAACAGCAGTTCGAGCGCCGCACGCGGCGAGAGCGTGTCTGGATCCAGCGCGGCAAGCCGCGCGAGCAGCTCGCTGGCTCGTTCGCGCTGCGCGCTCGGCTCGGGCGGGGGCGACAGCGGCAACTCGACCTGCGGTGAGTACGCCAGGGCATTGCGGGCGCTGCGCGCTTCGAGCTGCTGCAGGGTTCGGCGCGCCGCGGCGATGATCTCGCGCGGCACCCCGGCCAGCTGGGCTACCTGCAGTCCATAGCTGCGGCTGGCGGGACCGTCCTTGACGGCATGCAGGAACACCAGCGAATCGCCGTGCTCGGTGGCATCCAGATGCACGTTGGCGCAGCCCTCGATCTCATCGGCCAGCGCGGTGAGCTCGAAGTAATGGGTCGCAAACAGTGTCAAGGCGCGCAAGCGCGTGGCGATGTAGTGCGCGACGGTGCGGGCCAGGGACAGGCCGTCGAACGTGCTGGTGCCGCGGCCCATCTCGTCCATCAGCACCAGGCTGTGCTCGGTGGCATTGTTGAGGATGTTGGCGGTCTCGGTCATCTCGACCATGAAGGTCGAGCGGCCTGCCGCCAGATCGTCGGCGGCACCGATGCGCGTGAAAATGCGGTCGATGGGACCGATCTCGGCCCGTGACGCCGGTACGAAGCTGCCCAGATGCGCGAGTACGACGATCAGCGCGACCTGGCGCATGTAGGTGGATTTTCCACCCATGTTCGGGCCGGTGATGATCAGCATGCGCCGCCCCTCGTGCAGCGACAGGTCATTGGGGACGAAGGGCGTCTCGAGGAAACGCTCGACCACCGGATGGCGGCCGCCCTCGATGAGCAGGCGCGTCTCATCCACCAGTGTCGGTTCGCTCCAGCCCAGGGCGCTGGCGCGCTCGGCCAGCGCCGCCAGCAGATCGACCAGCGCGATGGCCGCTGCCGTGCGCTGCAGCCCATCCAAAGCGTCGGTCAGCGCGCTCAGCACCGCCTCGTACAGCTCCTTCTCGCGTGCCAGCGCGCGTTCGCGCGCACCGAGCACCTGGTCCTCGAACCCCTTGAGTTCGGGGGTGATGAAGCGTTCGGCCGATTTGACCGTCTGGCGGCGCACATAGTCGTCCGGCACGCGATCGGCCTGGGCGCGCGCGACCTCGATGAAAAAGCCCTGCACGCGGTTGTAGCCCAGTTTGAGGCCGGCGATGCCGCTGCGTTCGCGCTCACGCTGCTCGAGCTCGGCCAGAAAGCCGTCGGTGGTGCCGGCAATGGCGCGCAGCCGGTCGAGCTCCGGGTCGTGACCGGCGGCGATCACGCCCCCGTCGCGCACGAAGTGTGCCGGCTGCGCGTCGATGGCGCGGCACAGCAGCGCGTGCTGCGCCGAGTGCTCGATGATCTCGCTGCGCAGCTGTTCGAGCAGCGGTGAATCGAAGCGCTCGAGCGCGGCGCGCACCGCCGGCAGCGCCGCGAGGGCGGTGCGCAGCTGCACCAGATCGCGCGGCCGCGCCGAGCGCAGCGCGACGCGCGCCAGAATGCGCTCCAGATCCCCAATGGCCCGCAGCAGCTCGCGCAGCGCCTCGAAACGGCGCGAGTGCGCAAATGCCGCCACGGCGTGATAGCGCTCGCGCAGCCTCGGGTGCGCGCGCACCGGCCGGGCCAGCGCCCGGCGCAAGGCCCGCGAGCCCATGGCGGTCATGGTCGAATCGATCACCGCAAACAGCGTCGCCGCCTCATTGCCCGAAAGGCTGCTGTCGAGCTCGAGATTGCGGCGCGTCGCGGCGTCGAGCGCGAGCGCGTCGGAGCGCTCCTCGACCTGCAGCGCGCGGATATGCGGCAGGGCCGAGCGCTGCGTGTCGCGCACGTACTGCAGCAGGGCACCGGCCGCGCACAGCGCCAGCGGCAGCTCATCGACGCCGAAACCTTTGAGGTCCAGGGTGCCGAGCTGGTCGGTCAGCAGCCGCGAGGCGCTGGCGAGCTCGAAATGCCACGGGGCGCGGGCGCGCACCACCGGCTCGTGCCGGCACAGCGCCGCGAGTTCCTGAGCCTGGTGCTCGGCCAGCAGCAGTTCGGCGGGCCGCAGCCGCTCGAGTTCGGCTTCGACCGCCTCGAGGCTATCGAGCTCCAGTACGCTGAAGCGCCCGGAAGCCAGCTCCAGCCACGACAGACCGAACTGCCCGGCGTCGCGCCAGAGCGCGGCCAGCAGCGTTTCACGGCGCTGCTCGAGCAGCGCCTCGTCGGTCACCGTGCCGGGCGTGACGATGCGCACGACCTGGCGTTCCATCGGTCCGCGCGCCTGGCCCGGATCGCCCAGTTGTTCGCACAGCGCCACCGATTCGCCTCGACGCACCAGTCTGGCCAGGTAGCTCTCGACGCTGTGCACCGGCACCCCGGCCATCGGTACGTTGGCGCCGCCGGACTGGCCGCGCGAGGTCAAGGCAATGTCGAGCAGCTGCGCGGCGCGGCGAGCGTCCTCGTAGAACATCTCGTAAAAATCCCCCATGCGGTAGAACAGCAGCACGTCCGGATGCTCCGCCTTGATCCGCAGGTACTGCTGCATCATCGGCGTGTGCACGCCGGATGAGGGATCCGCCACCATGGCGGCGCAGTGTACAGGCGCTACCATGCGCACATGAACGATCTCAGTGACGCGGCGCTGCAAGCCCTGGCCGAGCGCGCCGGCAGCGTGTTGTACGCGAAGCGGCATCGGCTGGCGGTGGCGGAGTCCTGCACCGGCGGCTGGCTGGCCAAATGCCTGACGGACATTCCAGGCAGCTCGCAATGGTTCGAGTGCGGCTACGTCACCTACTCGAACAGCGCCAAGGCGCAGATGCTCGGGGTCGCCGCGAGCGTCATCGAGACTTTCGGCGCGGTCAGCCAGCCGACGGCCGAGCAAATGGCCAGCGGGGCGTTGCACTACAGTGGCGCAGAGCTGGCGCTGGCGATCACGGGCGTGGCCGGACCCGATGGCGGCACGCCCGAAAAGCCGGTCGGCCTGGTCTGGTTCGCGCGGGCGTTGCGCGGCGGCGCGCTCATGGCGCTGCAGGAGCGCTTCAGCGGTGATCGCGAGGCCGTACGCCGTGCCGCGGTCGCCACGGCGCTGCGGCTGATCATCGCCGCCTCTTGAGAGGGGAAAGCATGGCCACGCGGCGGCTGTTCTTCGCGCTCTGGCCGCCGCCAGGCTGGAGCGAGCGGCCGCTCGCGGCCGCGCAGGCGCTCCTGGACGGCCGGGCCATGACCGGCCGGGCCGTGGCGAGCGCCGATGTGCACGTGACGCTGTGCTTTCTGGGCGCGGTCGAAGAGGCGGTTGTGGCCGCGCTGTGCGAGTGTGCCGCGGCGCTGCAGGAGAGCGCGTTCGAACTCGAGTTCGAAGGGCTCGAGCTTTGGCCGCGCTCGCGAGTGCTGGTGGCCGCAAGCTCGCGCGTCCCCGCGGCGGCGACCGAGCTGGCGCGCGCATTGCACCGGCAGGCGCGCGGGCTCGGGTTGCAGCCGGCTGAGCAGCCGCTGCGGCCGCACCTGACGCTCATGCGCGGCGTGGCGAGCCCGCAGCACTCGTGCGCACACCCGCCGTCGCTGATGCTGCCCTTGTCGCCGCCGCTGCGGCTTGCCAGTGGGCGCTTCTATCTCGCGCAAAGTCAGGAGCTTGAGGGCGCTACCGCAACCGCATCGCAGGCGCCGCGCTACCTCAGGCTCGGAAGCTGGCCGCTGCGCTCGCTCGGCGGGGCGCACTGAGCGGCGCGTTTTCGCCGCTCCGCGCGCGTTTTGCACCCGCGCCCGCACGCCTGTTGTGGGATAATTCGCCATGGCAAAAACCACTGCAGATTCTGAAAGGAGCGCCACGATGGAAAGGACCGCCGCGATGGATGACAACCGCAAGAAGGCACTGACCGCCGCGCTCGGACAGATCGAGAAGCAGTTTGGCAAAGGCTCAGTCATGCGCCTTGGCGATGCCTCCGCGACCTATGACATCGAGACGGTTCCGACCGGTTCGCTGGGGCTCGACATCGCGCTCGGCATCGGCGGCTTGCCGCGCGGACGTGTGGTCGAGATCTACGGCCCTGAGTCCTCGGGCAAGACCACGCTGACGCTGCAGGTGGTGGCGGAAATTCAGCGGCGCGGCGGTACCGCGGCGTTCGTCGATGCCGAGCACGCGCTCGATCCGGTCTACGCCGGCAACCTGGGCGTCAACGTCCAGGACCTGCTGGTCTCCCAGCCCGACACCGGCGAGCAGGCGCTGGAGATCACCGACATGCTGGTGCGCTCGGGCGCGGTCGACGTGGTCGTGATCGACTCGGTCGCGGCATTGACGCCGCGGGCCGAGATCGAAGGGGAGATGGGCGAGCTGCAGGTCGGCCTGCATGCGCGGCTCATGTCGCAGGCGCTGCGCAAGCTGACCGGCAACATCAAGCGCTCCAACACGATCGTCATCTTCATCAATCAGATTCGCATGAAGATCGGCGTGATGTTCGGCAGCCCTGAGACCACGACCGGCGGCAATGCGCTCAAGTTCTACGCCTCGGTACGGCTCGATATCCGCCGCATCGGTTCCATCAAGAATGGCGAGGAAGTGGTCGGTAACCAGACGCGCGTCAAGGTGGTCAAGAACAAGGTGGCGCCGCCGTTCCGCGAGGCCGAGTTCGAGATCATGTACGGCACCGGCATCTCGCGCGAGGGCGAGATCATCGACATCGGCGCCGCGCAGGGCATCATCGACAAGGCCGGTTCCTGGTACAGCTACAATGGCGAGCGCATCGGTCAGGGCAGGGACAATACCCGCACCTTCCTGCAGCAGCACGCGGACATCGCCAAGGAAATCGAGGACAAGATCCGTCTCAAGATGATGCCGCCCAAGAGTGTTGAGGAAAAGACCGCGTAAGCGCAGTCTCGCGCCCGGGCAGTGCAGCGATGGCGCGGTGGCCGGCGCCGCCGCCGTGATGCTGCTGTCGCGGCGCGACTTCTGCTCGCGCGAGTTGCGGCAGACGCTCGTGACGCAGGGCTTCGAGCCGGCCACGGTGCAGGGCGTGGTCGATGAGTTCATCGAACGCGGCTACCTCAACGATGAACGCTTCGCGCAGCAATACGTGAGCCTGCACGCCGAGCGCGGGCACGGTCCGCTGCGCATTCGCCGCGAGCTCGAGCTGCTCGGGCTCGACGCGGCACTGATCGAAGCGACGCTGCAGGCGGGCGAGGATTGGGCGCAGCGCGCGCGCGAGGTACGCATCCGTCGCTTCGGTCTGGCCATGCCCGCGGGCTGGCCGAACAAGGCCAAACAAGCCCGGTTTTTGCAATACCGAGGCTTTTCCACCGATCATATCCGCTCGGCCTTGGGCTCTGAGGTTGCTGACGCCTTATCATGACCAACAAACCCCCTTACATGAGTGCGTCCGACGTGCGGCGCACCTTTCTGGAATACTTCCGCGAGCAGGGACACACGATCGTGCCGTCCTCCTCGCTGGTGCCGGGCAATGATCCGACGCTGCTGTTCACCAATGCCGGCATGGTGCAGTTCAAGGACGTATTCCTGGGCAAGGAGACGCGCGACTACCTGCGCGCCACGACCAGCCAGCGGTGCGTGCGCGCCGGAGGCAAGCACAACGATCTGGAAAACGTCGGCTATACCGCGCGGCACCACACGTTTTTCGAGATGCTCGGTAACTTTTCCTTCGGCGACTATTTCAAGCGCGCGGCGATCGGCTACGCGTGGGAATTCGTCACGCGCCGGCTCAAACTGGATCCGGCGCGGCTGTGGGTCACGGTATTTCGCGACGATGACGACGCCGAGCGCATCTGGACGCGTGAGATCGGCGTCGATCCGGCGCGCGTGACGCGTCTGGGCGAGAAGTCGAATTTCTGGGCCATGGGCGAGACCGGCCCGTGCGGGCCCTGCAGCGAGATCTTCTACGATCACGGCCCGCACGTGGCCGGTGGCCCGCCCGGGTCGGCCGACGAGGAAGGCGACCGCTTCGTCGAGATCTGGAACCTGGTGTTCATGCAGTACGACCGCGCCGCCGATGGCACGCTGACGCCGCTGCCCAAGCCGTCGGTGGATACCGGCGCCGGACTCGAGCGCGTGGCCGCGATCATGCAGGGCGTGCAGTCCAACTATGAGATCGATCTGTTTCGCGACCTGATCAGCGCCGCGGCCAGCGTGACCGGCAGTGTCGAGACCGACTCGCCATCGCTGCGCGTGATCGCCGATCACATTCGCGCCTGCAGTTTCCTGATCGTCGATGGCGTCATGCCCTCGAACGAGGGCCGCGGCTACGTCCTGCGGCGTATCATCCGGCGCGCGGTGCGCCATGGCTACAAACTCGGCCAATCGCAGCCGTTCTTCCATCAGCTGGTGCCGGCGCTGGTGGTGGCGATGGGCGATGCCTTTCCGGAGCTGGCGCGCGAGGCGCCGCGGGTGGCCCGCACCCTCAAGCTGGAAGAGGAGCGCTTTGCCGAGACGCTGTCCTCCGGCATGGCGCAGTTCGATGCGCGCATGCGCGATGCCGGCGGCCAGAGCGTGCCCGGAGCGCTGGTGTTTCTGCTGCACGACACCTACGGCTTCCCACCCGATCTGACGGCCGACATCGCCCGCGAACGTGGCCTGCAGGTGGATATGGACGGCTACGAGCGCGAGATGGAGGCGCAGCGCGAGCGGGCCCGCGCCGCCAGTCGCTTCGGCGTCGATCAGCGCGGCGGGGCGCAGGTGGCCGGGCGCAGCGAGTTTCGCGGCTACGAGGAGCTCGAATCCCAGGGGCGCGTGCTGGCGCTGTTGCGCGATGGCCAGAGCGTCGAGGCCCTGGTGAGCGGCGATCATGGGGAAGTGGTGCTCGACCGCACGCCGTTCTATGCCGAGGCCGGCGGCCAGGTCGGGGATACCGGCGAGCTGCGCGCCGAGCCGGACACGCACTTTGCGGTCGAGGACACGCACAAGCGCGGCGCAACGCACGCGCACCGCGGTCATTTGCGAAGCGGCAGCCTCAAACTCGGCGATACACTAATCGCCCGCGTCGATGCCGAGCGGCGCGAGGCCATCCGCCTCAATCATTCGGCGACACATCTGTTGCACGCGGCGCTGCGCAGCGTGCTCGGCACGCACGTGGTACAGAAGGGTTCGCTGGTCGCGCCCGACCGGCTGCGTTTCGATTTCTCGCATTTCCAACCGGTCACTGCCGCGCAGCTGCAGCAGATCGAGCGTCTGGTCAACGCCCAGATCCGCGCCAATGCCGAGGCGGCGACGCATCTCATGGACTATGAGGACGCCATCGCCGCCGGCGCCATGGCGCTGTTCGGGGAAAAGTACGACCGGCGTGTGCGCGTGCTCTCGTTCGGCGAGTTCTCGACCGAGCTGTGCGGCGGCACCCATGTGGCGCGCGCCGGGGATATCGGGCTGTTCCACATTGTCAGCGAATCCGGGGTCGCGGCCGGCGTGCGCCGCATCGAGGCGGTCACGGGCCAGGCAGCGCTCGATTATGTCCGCCGGATCGATGGGCTGCTGGGCGATGTGGCGCAGCTGGTGCACGGCTCGCGCCAGGATGCCGCCGACAAGGTGCGCGAGGCGCTCGAGCGCATTCGAGCGCTCGAGAAGGAGAATCGTGCGTTGAAGGACAAGCTCGCGCTGAGTTCCGGCCGCGATCTGGCCGACGCGGCGGTCGATGTCGACGGCGTCAAGGTGCTCGCCACGCGCGTGGACGGAGCGGACGCCGGTGCGCTGCGCGCCGCGCTCGATCAGCTCAAGAGCCGGCTCGGTTCCGCCATCATCGTGCTTGGCTCCGTGGAGTCGGAATCGAAGGTGCTGCTGGTCGCCGGTGTCAGCGCGGATCAGACCGCGCGCGTGCGAGCGGGGGAACTAATCGGCGCGGTCGCGGCCCAAGTAGGTGGCAAGGGCGGCGGCCGGCCGGACTTCGCGCAGGCTGGTGGCAGCAGGCCGCAGAGTCTCGATCAAGCGCTCGCAAGCGTCGCTCCGTGGGTTCGTTCGCGACTGAGTGCGCCGACACATTGACGAAACTTAACTTGTCTTCCCCTTGACTTCGCAGTGGACTGTATCGAGCGAGACAGTTCGCGATGGAAATGATTTTGCATTTGCCGGCGGTCGCAGTAACCTGCACAGCCTTGTCCCGGTACGGATCGCATGAGGCGGCCGCGGCCCTTTCGGAGACCTGAACAGTGCTAATCCTGACGCGCCGAGTGGGCGAAACCGTAATGATCGGTGACGATGTCACCGTGACGGTGCTGCGCGTGAAGGGCAATCAGGTGCGACTGGGCGTGAACGCTCCGAAGAGCGTATCGGTGCAGCGCGAAGAGATCTTTCATCGCATCAAACGCGAGAATGCCGACGCCGAAACCGTTGAGCCCGAGAACAGCGCGACCACGCCGAACTGAGCTCGCTAGCGTGCCGGCGCGATCACGGCCGCGCTTTGCTCTGCCTGACCCCCTTGCGTATGATTGCGCCGCGAGGAGAGATGGCCGAGTGGTCGAAGGCGCACCCCTGCTAAGGGTGTAAGGGTCAAAAGCCCTTCGAGGGTTCGAATCCCTCTCTCTCCGCCAGTTTCCGTTCTCACGCCATCTCAGGCGATCTCTAAAAAGCCAAGAAAGCCCGTAAAAACAGGGTATTTCGAGTCTCAAACGGTCTCGGAGCCGCACTTACCAGCTCTCGGTCCTGTTGGTATATTTGTTGGTATCTGCTCTCGCGCAGCCCGAAAAGTACCAACAAATGCTCACCAACGCCCAGATTCGCAGCGCCAAACGCGGTGAGAAGCCCTGGAAGGTCGCGGACGGCGGC
>Ga0302324_100022366_pt1 | contig 12282 bp, 11 predicted proteins | sample Palsa_T0_1_FD_201949 | JGI IMG/M metagenome (GOLD analysis project Ga0302324, IMG submission 201949) | Peat permafrost microbial communities from Stordalen Mire near Abisko, Sweden - Palsa_T0_1 | ecosystem: Environmental > Terrestrial > Soil > Palsa > Peat permafrost | place: Sweden: Abisko...
AGCCCGTCGAGCAGCACGTCGATCCCGCGCGGCGGGCGCGACGCCGACGGCGCCGCTCTCGCAGCGATTGCCACCTCCTGCGCACTTCCGCCGGCGCCCGCGAGGCGGCCCGCGAACCCCGCTGCTATCAGCGCCTCCAAATACGTTTCGCGTGCAAGTACGGGATCCAGGTCAGCTAGCCGACCGGCAGCGTCGAGAAGCAGCGGCGCTGCATGGTTACCGCGCCTCGTGACGAATGCGATCTGGGCACGCAGCAAGCGGACCCGCGCCCGCTCGAGGGCGCTGAGGAGGCCACTTTCAGCCGTGCTGAGCAGGTTGAGAGCGTCATCGAGGGCACCTGCCTGGAACTTCATCTGCGCGGCCGCGAGGGCGCGTTGCGCGCGGCGCGAGGGTTCGGGTGTGAGCGCGGCGGCGCGTTCGAGGAACGCCCCGGCGGCCGCAAAGCCGCTCCGCGCCTGCGCCCGCGCTGCCGACAGTTCTAGGTCGGCCGCAACATCCTCGTCGGGAATGGCTGCCGCGTGCGCCCGGTGCCAGGCGCGGCGATCCGGGTCGACGTCTGGGTCGGTCGCTTCGGCGAGTGCGCGGTGGACCTCGCGCCGCTCCTTAAGTCCGGCGGCGACGTAGACCGCCGACCGAACCAGTGGATGACGGAACACCACTCGCGGACCGACGGCCAGCAAGTCTTCCAATTCGGCGATCTGCTCAGCCGACTCGGGGATTCCGAGCCACCGGGCCGCCTCCCGCAGCAGTGCCGGATCGCCCACCGGGTCTGCTGCCGCCACCAGCAGCAAGCGCCGCGCACCGTCTGGAAGCGTCGCGAGGCGTCGGGTGAAGCTCTCCTCGATACTGGCGGTCAAGGGCACCACCGGGGGCAGACCAAACCCGCCAGCGAGCTGCGCCGGGGTCAACCCTCTCGGCAGCTCGAGTAGCGCGAGCGGGTTCCCGCGCGTCTCGATGACAATCCGCTCCAGCACACGCTCATCCAGCGGACTCGGCAAGACCGACTCCAACAGAGCACGCGCATCACGATGCCCCAAGGGCTCGACGTGGAGCTCTGGCAAACCGGCAAGCGTGTCGCCCGGCTCTCGCGTCGCGAACACGAGCGCGAGCTTCTCCGCCAGGAGGCGGCGAGCCACGAACGCAAGCACTTGTGCCGAAGCACGATCCAGCCATTGCGCATCGTCGACGACGCAGAGGAGCAAATGCTCCTCCGCCGCCTCCGACAGCAGGCCGAGGATCGCCAGTCCGACCATGAAAGGATTCGGAGTCGGCCCGCCGCGGAGTCCGAACGCGACGTCAAGCGCCTCGCGCTGCGGCTCCGGCAGGTGCTCCATGAGATGAAGGATCGGGAAGCACAGCTGCTGGGCTGCCGCGTACGGGAACTCCATCTCCGCCTGGACCCCGGACGTCCGGGCGATCCGAAACTCCCGTCCCGCTTCGATCGCATACTCGAGCAGCGCGGTCTTGCCAACCCCCGGCTCTCCACGCACCACCAAGACGCCGCCGTGACCGCCGCGAGCAGCGTCCAGCAGCCGGTCGAGCGCCCCACGCTCGCGCTCCCGACCGAGCAACTGCAGGCCCGGCAACCGGACCGGTGCGCGCGCTCCGCTCATCTCGTTTCTCAGCCTAACCGGCGACGACTGGGGTCACGCACTAAGGATTCCGGGATTCGATCCAGGATTCGATCGCCTGGCAGCGGCGCCACGATGCGCTGAGATACGCCGGCTCCTGCACATCCGCCACGCGCCCGGCGCGGCGGATGCCCTTGGCAACGAGAGGAGAGACCATTGAACACCGCCGTTTCGACAATCGGAACGAACCTCGCGTTCATCTCCGTCGGTGGCCAATCCGGCCTAGATTCGGTCGTGGAACGTATGCTCGTGCACAACGACCACGTCAGCGTCCACTCGCCGTCGTGGCTGTGGTGAGCGCCGCGATGACCACGCTCGGACACCTTATGGAGCGAAACGTTTCCGAGGTCTTCGGTGACCGGGATCCCGGCCGCCGCAGGCAAGCAATCGCAGAGCTGTATGCCGACGATTGCGCGCTCTACGACGCGGATGGAGCGGCCATCGGCCAGGCAGCCGTCTCGGATCGGGTCGGGCGCATTCTCGGCGAGAGCCCACCGGGCTTCGCGTTCAGCCCGGTCAGCCCCGCAGAGGTGATTCACGACCTCGGCCGCCTGCGCTGGCAGACCGGCCCTGCCGGAGCTCCACCCGTCGCGAGCGGGACGGACGTCGCGGTTTTCGCCAACGGAAAGATTCGGACGCTCTACACATTCATCGAGACATCCGTGGCGGCCGGGGCGTGACGGACGACTCTGCGCGGACTACAGCGTCCTGACCGACGGCCGGAACACGAGGTCCGGTCAGATCGGTCCGTCCGCCAACCACAAACCCGCTCGAGAGAGGAAATGAAGTGAGCGATGCATCGAGCCCGGAAGGGAAGGTCGCGATCGCGCGAGAGTTCGTGGCACGAGTCTTCAACGACCACCAGCCGGAACTCGCGATGGAGTACTTCACGCAGGATATGACCTGGCATGGCGGCTCGCTCGGGACGATCAGCGGCGCCGAGAACGTGACCGGGCTGCTCCGCGCCTTCATCGGCGCCCTCTCCGACCTGAACGCGGTCGAGCAGGACATCGTTGCGAGCGACGACCTAGTGGTCATGCGCCTACTAGTGAGCGCGACACAGCAGGGTGACCTGCTCGGGATCCCGGCCACCGGCAAGCCGGTCACCTGGGACGCGATCGACATCTACCGCGTCGAGGATGACGGCAAGATCAGCGAGGAGTGGGCGGCCGACGACATGGCGGCCTTCGCCAGCCAGCTCGGTGCGCTTCAGCTGCCCTGGGCCGGCTGAGCAATCCGGGCAACGGCGATGATCCGGCATCGTCACTGAAATATGCAGGCACCCCGGCGGTGGGCGAGATACCTACTCCGGAATGTGGAGCGGGGCAGGTCCTGCCCAGGACGCTGGCCGCGGTCACGAACCCCGTAGATCGCACACTCGCCTCGGGGCTTACAGGCCAGCGCCGGGTGCGCTGCCTGCCAGGTTGCCGACCATTAGGCAGGCTTGCGCACCTAGCCCAAAGGGCAAGTCGATTACGCAGCGCTCCCGTGGTTCTGCCCGGGGTCTTGGAACCCGGGCAGAAAGCATCAGACCGGTGAACATGAGTCGGCTCACGAGGACCGGGAGGAGCGAGAACAGCGCGGGAACTGGCGGAGAGGAGGGCTGGGACGTGCAGCCAACTGGTGCAACCATGAAAGCGGTGGTCCTCGACGGACCCGGGCCGCCTTCGGCGCTGCATATACGTCAAGTCCCCCGGCCCTATCCGCAGCGAGGCTGGGTCCTGATCTCGGTCAGGGCTTTCGGGCTGAACCAGTCCGAGCTTCATATGCGCCTGGGCCTCGCGGGAGGGGTGACCTTCCCGCGGATACCCGGGAGTGAGGCGGTGGGTGTCGTGGCCGGGTGCCCCGGCGGTGAATTCTCCGAGGGGCAGCAGGTGGCTACCTTTGGGGAAGGTATGGGCCGCGCCTTCGACGGAGGCTATGCCGAGTACTGCTGCGTGCCAGTCGCGCAGGTTGTGCCCTTCCGCAGCGATCTCGACTGGACCACCCTGGGCGCCATACCGGTGATGCTGGCGACGGCCAACGGTTCACTCACAATCGGTCTGGACGCCAAAGAAGGCCAATCGCTGCTGATCCGGGGCGGGACGTCGTCGGTGGGGATGGCGACAGCGGTGCTGGCCAAACGGCTCGGGATGCGGGTGCTGTCTACCACCCGGCAGGAGGGCAAGGCGCTGGCCCTAACAGATATCGGGGTGGATGAGGTCATCCTCGACGACGGCCAGGTAGCCGGCCACGTCCAGAGCATGGTTCCCGGCGGGGTCGACGCCGCCCTCGAGCTGATCGGCGCGCCCACGCTACCGGACACGTTGCGGTCGACTCGAGTCCACGGGGTGGTGTGCTTTACCGGAATGCTGTCGAACCACTGGATAATCGACAAGTTCTACCCGATCGAGTACATCCCTCGAGGCGTGCGCCTCACCTCGTACCGCGGCGGGGCTGCCGACCTGCCGCCGGCCGTTCTCCAGGGGTTCATCGACGCGGTCAGCGAATACGCAGCCGTGGTCCCCATCGGCGCGGTGCACCACATCGATCAGATCGTCGAGGCCCACACAGCTATGGAGGAGGGCCGGGTGGCCGGGAAGATGGTGGTGCTGACTTGATATGGCAACGTCCGGCTCGGCTTCCGGCGGCCCCCCGGGCCTCTCGCCGAATCTCAGTGACAGGACCCCTAGCGAACACCCGCCGCCGGGCTCACCCGCAGGTCACGGCCTGGACCTGCGGTGTCGCAGATACCCAGTCCGGTGAAAATCTCCAATGTCGGGGGCTATCCGTACGCTCCTTGTAATGCCGAGGCCGAGAGTGACGCCGCTGACCTCTTATCTCGATCACTCGAGCCACGGCCGTTCGGCGAAAAGATCTTATGATTCCGAACGGCCGTGGTGCGTCCGGCGTGTTATCTGGCCTCAGGCCGAGGGCCCCGAAGAAGCCGGCAACGAGCTCAGAGGACTGGGCTGCTTCCTCCGTCGAGATTGACGGCCGAGCCTGTCACGTAGGAGGAGCGATCTGACAGGAGATAAGCCGCCAGGTCGGCGAACTCTTCGGGCCGGCCAACCCGGGCCAGCGGGATATCGGAGTTCTTGACCATTTGGCGGTGCAGCTCTTCCTCCGACTGCCCTGCCGCGTCGGCGCGTCGCCGCGACTGGCCACTTGCCACCGAGCCGATGAGCACGGCGTTGACCCGGATGCCGTGTCCGCCGAGGTCCTTGGACGCAGCCTTGGTTATAGCCAGGCCAGCAGCACGGGAGGCACTGGTCGGCAACGACGCAGCGCGAGCGGCCTTGGCGCCTACGTTCAGCACATTGACGATGGCTCCGCCACCAGCCGCGATCAGGTACGGCACGGTCAGCCGGGTGCAGCGAACGGCGGCCAGCACCTTGAGGTTGAGGTCGGCGATCCAGACGTCGTCGGGGACCTGATCGATCCGTCCTGCGGCGCTCTGGCCTGCGTTGTTCACCAGGCCGTCGAGACGGCCCCACCGGGAGACGGCCGCATTGACAAATCGTTCAAGGTCAGCTGGGCGAGTGACATCGGCCTGCACCGCAAGCGCATCACCCCCGGCGTCACGCAGCCGCTGCTCGGTGGCGGCCAGCCGGCCGGAATCCCGCCCGCAGACCGCGACCCGGGCTCCCTCCTCGACGAGACGATTCGCAAGCGCTGCTCCCAGCCCGTCGGTCCCGCCAGTGATAAGCACGACCTTGCCATTCAGGTGCAGATCCATTGCGCTATTCTCGCGTCAGTCGCGGCAAGTGCTTATATTGCCCGCCATGGAAGACCAGCGGCCGCAGGTCGTGGTCAGCGTCCAGGTCATGGACGGCCAGTACGACGATGTGATGATCACCGGCCTCGACCTGCTGGGCGATGCTGGCTTCGATCCAGCCGCTGGCGCCTTCGAGCAGGACGGCGCCGTGTTCGGTGACCCGCCAGGCCAGCCCGTCGAATCGCCGTTCGCGGCGTGTCGCCAATTGCCGGCCGACGTGTTCCTGCTCGGCGGAGAGAATGCTGACGCCGAGCCGAGATACCAGCGAAAGGCGCGACCAGGTACGGGAGGTCCGTGCGATACATACCGATACGAGCGCGGGATCCAGCGAGACCGACGTGAAGGAGTTCGCCGTCAGTCCGATGGGCTCGTCATCGGCCAGCGCGGCGACCGCGGTCACACCAGTTGGAAAAGCACCGAAGACGCGGCGTAGCCGGGCCGGATCGAAAACTCGTGTGGTCACCACGATTGGTCGTAGCGGAGCGGGAAGCGTTCGCCGACGTCGACGGCGAACGGCAACCGATTCTGGGCCGGCGGGATCGGGCACAAGTAGCCCTCACCGAATGCACACGGCGGCAGGAAAGCCCGGTTGAAGTCGAGTTCGACCACGCCCGCGGAATCCGGTGCGGCGAACGTCAGGAACCGGAACTGCTTGGTGCTCACGCCGTTGGTCGCGTCGGCGAAAGTCAGCTCGAGGATCCCTGCCTGGGCCGACGGCCAAGCCGCAAGCCGCAGATGCTGCCCGGCAATCTTGACCTGAACGCTACCGGACAGAGGGTCGTCAGTCGTCACGCCGTCGAAGTGCTGGATCGCGATGGTCGACCCGGACGGGGCCGACTCGAAGCGGCCCTCGAGCACCCACGCTGGGTCGGGTGCGAATGCCTCGATGCCGGCGATCCCGACGCGCGTCGGCGCTGAGGGGTCAAACACGCGGACCGCGATCGTGCCCGGCCTGGGCGCGATTACCTTAAGTAGCTTGTCACCACGGTGGTGCTCCTCGCCCGGCGCCAGCGCGAGGTTGCGCTGCGCGTCGACGGCGTGGCCATCGCGGACGGCCCACTCCCCCGGCAGCCCGGCGATGATCCGCGGGTCGTCGGACAGCCAAGTGGTTCCGGTGCTGGCCGCGACGCCGTGCGGCGCCAAGATCGCCTTCTCCCGGGTAGCGTGCCAGTGGTGCCAGTCAGTGAGCCACTGCTCGCTGGTCAAGGTGGAGGTCATCGAGGCGTTTCCTTATCTGCCGGCCCGGCGTCCTGGGTACGGGAGCCGGGGTCAGCGCTGAGCGCCCGGGCACCACGGGGGATGGCGTCGATCAGCTCGCGGGTGTAGGGCGATTGCGGGTGCTTGAAGACCTCGGCGACCGGCCCGTCCTCGACGACGCGACCCTTGCTCATCACCGAGACGGTGTGGGAAATCTGGGAGACCACCGCCAGGTCGTGGGAGACGAACAGGAAGGTCAAGCCCAGCTCACGCTGCAGCTCAGTGAGCAGGTCGAGAATCTGGGCCTGCACTGACACGTCGAGCGCGGACACTGGCTCGTCAAGCAGGAGCAAATTCGGCTTCAGCGCCAGGGCACGGGCGATCGCGACGCGCTGACGCTGGCCGCCGGAGAGCTCGGTAGGCAGCCGGTCGAGATAGGCAGTGGGCAGCGCGACCTGGTCGAGCAGCTCCTTGGCGCGGGCCGTGCGGGCCTTACGGTCCCCGATCCTGAAGGAGACGAGCGGCTCGATGATGCTCTGCTTGATCGTGTACTTCGGGTCGAGGGATGCGAACGGATTCTGGTGCACGATCTGTACCTGGCGGCGCAGCGGTCGTTGCTTACCCCACGAGAGCCCGGCGATCTCGGTGCCCTCCAAGACCACCGAGCCGGCCGTCGGGTGCTCGAGGCCGAGCGCGATCCGGAGCGCGGTCGTCTTGCCGGAGCCCGACTCGCCGACGAGGGCGTGCGTCTGGCCGCGCGGAACCTTCAGCGAGACGTCAGATAGCGCCTGGAAGTCGTAGTGGCCTCCGGTGGGGGACGTCACCCGGAAGGTCTTCGTCACGCCTTGGAGGACAAGAATCGGTGCTGGCAGCGTACCCCGGTCGACCACGTAACGAGGAGCGAGCTGCCCACCGTGGGCGAGGCCGGGAGCGGCGGCGATCAGCTTCTTGGTGTACTGCTCCCGCGGCGCGACCAGGATGGTGTGCGGGTCGCCCTCCTCGACGACGCGGCCGCTCTGCATGACAACCACGCGATCCGCGCGGTCGGCGGCGACGGCGAGATCGTGGGTGATGAGGATCAGCGAGATGCCGGTCTCGCGAACCAGACGGATGAGGTGGTCCAGGATGCGCTTCTGGACGGTCACGTCGAGGGCGCTGGTCGGCTCGTCGGCCACGATGACCTTGGGTTGCCCGGCCAGCGCGATGGCGATGAGCACGCGTTGCCGCAGGCCGCCGGAAAGCTCGTGCGGATACTGCCGGGCGCGCAGCTCCGGTTCGGGAACCCCGGCGTGCTCGAGTTCGGCGAGGACCTCCGGGTGGACCTCGTCGCCGCGCAGGCCGCGCAGCCGCAGCGCCTCGGCGATCTGATTGCTGATCCGTTGCGTCGGGTCCAGGGCCACCATCGGATCCTGCGGGACGAGACCGACGACCGAGCCGCGCAGCGTGCGTAGCACCTTCTCCTTCGCGCCGACCGTCTCGACGCCGTCGACCAGGGCCGAGCCGGCGGTGATGCGACCGTTCTCCGGGAGCAGACCGATAATCGCATTGGCGATGGTCGTCTTGCCAGATCCGGATTCGCCGACGATGGCGACCACCTCGCCGGCCGCGACCGACAGGTTCAGGCCGAGAACCGCCGGCCGGACCTTGCGGTGACGCACATATCCGACGTCGAGTCCCGAGATCTCGACGATAGGGCCGGCGGCGCCGGGCCTCGCGCGGCTGGACTCCAGGGTCGCGGTCATCGTTCGAGCTCCTGCAAGGTCTTGGAGATGTGATTGAGGGAGAGCACGAGCAAGGCCACGAACAGGCCAGGCAGGAGCGAAAGCCACCAGGAGGTCACCAGGTAGTCGCGGCCGGCGGAGATCAGCGTGCCCCACTCTGACGCCGGCGGCGGGGCGCCGAAGCCGAGGAAGGACAGCGACGCGATGGCGATGATCACGACGCCCGCGTCGAGGACGGCCAGCACGACCACCGGCCCCCACGAGTTCGGCAGGATGTGCCGCAGCAGCACGCGCATCCAGGACGCGCCGCTCGCCCGCGCGGCCTCGATGAACGGCTGCGTCTTGACGCGGAGGACTTCGGCCCGGGTGGTACGGGCGAAGCCTGGGATGACACCGAGACCGACGGCGAGGGCCACCGGTATCGTGCCGTACCCCACCGACGTGATGATGGCGAGCGCAAACAGCAGGGCCGGGATGGCCAGCAGGGTGTCGACGATGCGCATGATCACCGCGTCCACCCAGCCGCCGTAGAAGCCGGAAACGATACCGAAGCTCAGGCCCGCCACGAGGCCGATCGCGATCGCGAGCAGGGTGGCTTTGATGGTCAGGGCCGAGCCGTAGAGCACCCGGGTCCACAGGTCGCGCCCGATATTGTCGGTCCCGAAGAGGTGATGCAGGCTGGGTGACTGCATCACGTCGCTGGGGAACGTGGCGTACGGCTGCCCGGTGCTGAACCAGCTCGGGAAGATGGCCGAGACGATGACGAACAGTACGTAGAGCAGCGCGATGATGAAGACCGGCTTGCGGGCGAGCTGGGCGAGTGCCGCCCGCAGGTTGCCGTAGCGTCCCGATTCGATGTGGCGTGTGGCCGTGACCTCGTCCGGCGGCGGCAGTGGTGGCAGTGCGCTCAGGACGGCGCTCTCGTCGCTGGCGCCAGAGATGTCGACGGTCATGGCTCAGGCCGCCTTTGCGTAGTGCGAGATGCGGGGGTCCAGAATCGGGTACAGCAGGTCCACGATCAGGTTGATCGTGACAAAGAGGGTCGCGGCGAGCATGACGATGGCCAGCACGACCGGGATGTCCTGGGTGGAGACGGCTTGCTGGGTGAGGCTTCCGACGCCTTGCCTGGTGAATTCGGTCTCCACGACCACCGAGGAGGTGACGGTGAGCCCGGCGATGACGCCGAGGATGGTCATCGCCGGGAGCGCGGCGTTGCGCAGACCGTGTTTGAGCTGTACGGCGGCTCGGGAGAGCCCCTTGGCGCGCGCGGTCATGATGTAGGGCTGGCGCATGACCTCGTCGAAACTCCGCATGAGGACCTGGGCCAGCACGGAGCCGGTAACGAGCGCGATGGTGATGGTGGGCATCACCAGCGACTGCCAGCCCTGTTGTCCCGAGGCGGGCAGCCAGTCCAGTTTGAAGGAGAGGAACTGGATGAGGAACAGGCCGGTGAGGAACTGCGGCAGCGACGCCCCGATCGCAGGGACCCGGCTCAGGAACAGCCGCACCGGTTTCACCCGGACGTAGGTGGCCAGGTACGCCAGCGTCGTGCCCGCGATGAGGGCGACGACGCCGGCGCACAGGCTGAGCAGGAGCGTGCTGCCGATGCGGCCGCCGATGACCTGCGAGACCGGGATGTCCTGGGTGATCGACGTGCCGAGGTTGCCGTGCAGGAAGCCACCGAGGTGGTCGAAGTACTGCACGATCAGCGGCTGGTCGAGCCCGAACTTCGCTTCCTCGGCGTGGAGTTGCCCCGGCGGGAGGGAACCGGGATCCACTCCCGCCGCGGCCAGCTGCAGCTCGACCGGATTGGACGGCAGCAGGTAGAGGACGGCGAAGGCGACGGTGTACGCGGCCCACAGGACGGCGATGGCCTGCAGGATGCGCCCGATCACGTAACGGGTCACGGCAGTGGCTCCTTGTAGGTTTACGTAGCGTCAGAGCGCCATCGCGGGCTCAACTGGAGAGCCAGATCGATTGGGCGTTCAGGAACGACTCCTCGGTGAATTGGAAGCCGTGCACCTTGGGGCTGACGCCGGCGAACTGCACCCGTTCCAGCAGCGGGAAGACGAGACCCTGGTTGATCAGCTCGTCCTGCAGCTGGCCGTAGGCGCTGGTGGTGACCGACGTGTTCGTCGTGTTGGTCGCCTGGTTGAACAGCGCCTGGATCTGCGTGGCGGCGCTGGCGTCGCCCGCCGTGAGCGCCTTGGCCAAGCCGGGCAGCGTCGCGTAGCCCGGCAGGATGATGCCGCGCAGCGCACCTGGATCGGCCCGGGTCAGGTAGCTGCCGAACAGATCCCACTTGGCCGGGTTGTCCAGGAGGGGGAAGAGCTGGGAGGCCTGGACGATCGGCGTTTCGAGGTCGATGCCGGCCGCCAGCAACTCGGACTGCCACAGCTCGACGCCCGGCGCGACGAAGTTCTCCTGCGGCGCGATCAGCACGAGTTTCTGGCCGTTCTTGACGCGGATCCCGCCGGCCCCCACGGTCCACCCGTCGGCCTGAAGGATTTTCTCGGCGCCGGCCAGGTTGAAGCCGAGCTTGGACGACTCTGACTTGAAGTAGGGCGTGGTCGTGTCGAACACGCTCTGAACGACCGGGTAACTGCTGCCGTAGGTCGTCTCGGCGATCGCCTGGAGGTCTGTGGCCTGGTAGATCGCCTGGCGCACCTGCGGGTCGGCCAGCGGGCGGCCCGGGCTGGTGTTGGCGAAGTACGGGTAGGACACGCCCGGCAGCGACCGGGATTCGAGCACGTCGCCGTTCTGCTTGATCTGGTCCAGCTCCTGGACCGTGAACGGGTTGCGGGGCCAGTCGATCTGGGTGGTCCCGTTGAGCAGGTCACCGAGGCGGACGCTGTCGTCGGTGATGTAGTGGAAGTCGATCTGGTTGAGATAGGCCGGTCCCTGGTTCGGGTCGGTTGCGGGGGGCCAGTCGTAGCCCTGGCGCTTGGTCAGGATCAGCCCCACGTTCGGGGTGTAACTCTGGAGCACGAACGGGCCGGTGGCGATGAGGCCCTTGCCGAGGCAGCGCTGGGCCGGTGAGACCTGGTACGCCGAGGGCGCGAGAATGGCCAGGTTGGTCGTCGAGGTCGCCTGCAGGAACGAGGCGTTCGGGGCACTGAGGTCGATCTGGACGGTGTTCGCGTTGATCGCCTTGGCGCCGGTCACGTTGGTGATGTAGGAGTCGCCGTAGGCGCCCGGCACCGCCGCCTTGGTGGCGAGCCAGCCGTTGACGTTCGCCACGACGGCGGCGGCGTTGAACGCCGTGCCGTTACTGAAGGTCACGCCGCTGCGCAGCTTGAAGGTGTAGGTCTCACCATTGGGAGAGATCGTCCAGCTCGTCGCCAGGTGCGGGATGATCTGTCCGTTGGCTGGGTTCTGGTAGGTCAGCGAGTCGGTGAAGTTCTCGATCTCCGAGCGGTGCTCGATCCAGTAGACCTGGAAGGGGTCGACGCAGAGCAGGCTGGCGTTGTCCATCCAGAACGAGACGTTGAGCGTGCCACCGTCGACCGGCGCCCCGCTGCTACTGTTAGCCGCCGCCGAGCTCGCGGGACCGTTCGAGCTGCAGGCCGCGAGAACGAGGCCGAGCGCGGCGGCTACGACCACGGCGCCGAACCATAGGGATCTTCGGCCACGGGCCAGGACGCCCGCAGGTCGAGTCAGTTTCATATCGTTTCCTTCGGTTGAGTGGATTGCGTCTCGGTGGGTCGGGTGCTGGCTGGTGCGGTGGGCTCGTGGCCGAGCACGCGGCGCCCGGCCGCGAGCAGGGCCGCGTCTTCCTGGGGCGGGTGGACCCGGATACACAGGGCGTTGCGCAGGTGCCGCTCCAGGGAGTTGTGGCGGGTCAGTCCCGGGTTGCCCAGGGCGGCGACCGCGGCCTGGGTCGCCCCGATCACCGCCCGCGCGATGGCGGCCTTGATCAGCGGAATCTGGACCACGAAGGCGCTGTCGCCGTTCTCGACCCGCAGGATCGAACCGA
>Ga0302324_100022367_pt1 | contig 12282 bp, 7 predicted proteins | sample Palsa_T0_1_FD_201949 | JGI IMG/M metagenome (GOLD analysis project Ga0302324, IMG submission 201949) | Peat permafrost microbial communities from Stordalen Mire near Abisko, Sweden - Palsa_T0_1 | ecosystem: Environmental > Terrestrial > Soil > Palsa > Peat permafrost | place: Sweden: Abisko...
TCGTTCCGAAAATTTCGGGAAGACGTGGCGAAGACTTATTTCATTCCCCCGAAGGGGTTGGTCCGGGTGGCGCGGCCCTTGTCCCCACGGCTTCGGGGGTCTGGCGCTTGCTAAGGAGAAAGCGACCCGGGCGAAGTGCCGGTAAAGGAGGAAATTTGACCGGAACGAACGAGTGAATTTTACCGAAATTCAGACCGATTCACAACAAAATTCGAGGCCTCAACGGCAGCCTATCCGTATATTTTTCAATATTTTAGAGTAATCCTACCCGGCACAGGACGCCGACGGCACAGCGATACGTCGGAAGGTTCTGAGGATGAAAAATAGCGGTCTAATTTTGCGCAAGCGGCAAGGAATCCAAGTACGCGCGGATCAAATCCGCATCGGCATCACCACATAACGGTAGCGCGAAGAATCGTCTCCCGTCGGACGCAACTGACCCGCCGATTGATCGTCCTTCAATTCGAATGCGATTGGACCATCGCCGCACGCCGCCAGAAAATCAAGAAGGTACTGCGCGTTGAAGCCGATCGACATCGGCTCGCCCTTATATTCCTTTTCGATGGCTTCTTTCGCTTCGCCATACTCCGGGCTGGACGATGAAATCTCCAGTCCTTCCTTGGCCAACGTAAATTTCACCGCGTGTGACCGCTGGTCGGCCAGTTGCGATACCCGCCGGAGCGCATCCTGAAGCTCGCTACGATCTAGCACCACCGTCTTGTTCGGATCCTTAGGCAGAACCGCTTCGTAATTCGGGAATTGCCCGGTGAGTTTTCGCGACGTCAGCAGACGCTCTCCGCGCTGGAAAAATAGGTGGCTTTCGTCCTGCGCGAAATCGATCAAGGAATCTTCGTCCGCATCGCCAGCCAAACGCTGCACTTCGGACATAGCTTTCTTGGGGACCAATACGCGCAATTCACTGCCCAACCCTTCCAGCTTGTGATCCGCCTCTACCATTGCCAAACGATGGCCATCCGTCGCCACCATCGTGATGCTCGCGGGCTTCAACACCAACAGCGCTCCATTCAGCGTATACCGCGACTCCTCCATCGAAATCGCAAAACTCGTTTTAGCCACCAGCCCGGAAACCAACTTGGCAGGTATCTTCACCAAGGCATGGGGAAACGGCGGCAGCGTCGGAAAATTATCTTTCGACATCCCCACCAATTTGTACGCCTTGCGCCCGCACACAATCTGAACCCAATGGTTATCCAGCAGCTTGAATCGAATCTCTTCATCCGGCAGCAGGCGCACCAGCTCCAGTAATTTCTTGGCGGGGATGGTGCCTGAACCTTCGGTCTTGACCTTCGCGTCGCAGGACGTGCGGATGCTCAGTTCCAGGTCGGTGGCGGTAATAGTGAGCCGGCTGCCGGTAGCTTCCACGAGAATATTAGAAAGAATGGGAATGGTGGTCTTGCGCTCCACGACGCCTTGGGTCAGCTCGAGCTCTTCTTGCAAATCGAATTTCTTAACGCTGAATTCCATTCTGTCGTCCCCTCGTCTACCAGGCGGTGCACCGGGTATCTTTTGATCTTAGTCTTTAACAGCTATTAATATAAACCGTCGCCGTCGCCGCATCTGTGTAAATCACGGAAAACTCCTCCGTGCTGGGCTCTGCTTATGAATTAGGGTTGGGCATCGTCTGTGTATTGTGCAGCGTTCCTGCGGATAAAACCAATCGGTTGGTGGGCAGCCCGGAGTCCACATTTACGTCCACAGATTTATACACAGCCGAAATGCAGGGCGGGAGCATACCTTGATCGGTAAGGTTATCCGAATGAGTCGAGTAGTTTGTTGATTGTTTTGTTTAAATCTTTGTCGCTATGCCGCAGCGTCTCGATCTTGTTGATCGAGTGCATCACCGTGGTGTGGTGTTTGCCGCCAAACTGCCGTCCGATTTCCGGCAACGATGCTGAAGTAAGCTTTTTCACGATGAACATCGCCACCTGCCGCGGGAAGGCGATCACTTTGGAGTTGCTCCGCACTTTCAAATCCTGCGGCCGTAAGCCAAAGTGGTCCCCCACGCGCTTCTGAATCTGATCGATGGTGACCTTTTTTTCCTGGGTATCGATGATGTTCTTGAGCACTTGCTGCGCCGTCGAGATGGTCATGTCCGAGCCGGTCAGCGAGGAATACGCGATCAGCCGGATCAGCGCGCCTTCCAGCTCCCGCACGTTGGACTTGATCGAACGCGCTATGTATTCCGCCACGTCGTCGGAAAGCACCGCGTGCTCGGTGTCCGCCTTCTTCTGCAGGATGGCAATCTTGGTTTCCAGGTCGGGCGCCTGGATATCCGCGATCAGACCCCACTCAAATCGCGAGCGCAGCCGTTCCTCTAGCGATGAAATTTCTTTCGGCGGGCAATCCGACGATATCACCACTTGCTTCTGTTGATCGTAGAGCGCGTTGAAAGTGTGGAAGAATTCCTCTTGGGTGCGCTCGCGGGTGGCGATGAATTGGATGTCGTCCACCAGCAATACGTCCATGGTCCGGAAGCGATCGCGAAAACTCGCCATGCGGTCGAAACGCACCGCGGCGATCACTTCATTCGTAAATTTTTCCGCGCTCACGTAGGTGAGCCGCAAAGCTGGGTTTCGCAACTTCAGTTCGTGCCCGATCGCCTGCATCAAGTGCGTCTTGCCCAGTCCCACTCCGCCGTAAAGAAACAGCGGGTTGTATGACTTCGAGGGCTGCTCGGCGACCGCGCGTGCCGCGGCATGCGCGAATTGATTGCTCCCGCCCACCACGAAAGTATCGAACCGGTACCGCGGATTGAGCTGGTTACTCGCGGAATCGAAATCCAATCGGGCTTGCGGTGGCGGGGCCGCGACCGGCTCGGCCGCCTCTATGCAGATAAAGTCAATTTGTAGATTCGGCATGTCCAGTTCGGCTAGTACCGCCTGCAAAAACTGCCCGTAGGTCTCCGTCAGGCGCTTACGGAACAGCCGGGTGGGGATGCGCACCACCAAACGGTCTTCCTGTTCGTTTTCCAGGCGGGTGGGACGAAACCAAGTGGCGAAGCTGTGCGGATTGACCCGACGCTCCATGTGCTGAAGGATCTTGTCCCAACGGTTCATCGGCAAAGCTAACCCTTCCGGCGATTTCCACCACTGTGGAAATGCTGTGCAAAAACACCTTTTAACGCGAGGCTCTCGAATTTTTTGGCGGGCAGGTTGCCGGCTGCTCATTCCCCGGAGCTACTCGCATCTGGCAACGCTGGTAGACGCGAGCCGGGATTCTGCCTAAATCGAGCGGGTAGAGCAAGAGAAAATTGAGCGAAGCGGATTCACAGCTCCCACATAAAACCCACAGGATTTCCACAAGTCAAGTTTTGCATTGCTTTCTCGCTTTTTCTTCGGTGCGTGGATCGATCCCCAATTTCATCGCTCACGGCGCGGGGCTTTCGTGCTCCATTTTGGACGGTGTCGCGGGCGGCGGATGGTCGGGACGGCCGAACGCATAGATGCCGCTCGCATTGGTAGCCAGGATCAAGCGGTCCGGCTCCACCAGGATGCAAACCGGCACCACCCGGCCGCCCTCCTTGGTATACGTCCGATACGTTGCGCGCCGGTTGCCATCGCGATTGAACCGCACCAGCTGATCGCCGAACGCCATCCATATATCGTTAGATTCTGGATCGACGCCAAAGCCGTCGATCACCGGTTTCAACGTCGGAGTCCCCGCGCCATCGTCTTGCCTCGCGATTTCACGGCGCGCGGCCTGGGCACGTGGCAGATATTCGATCGCCGTCGCCGAAAATTCCAACGACACGTGGCCGAGCAGATCGTATTCTCTCACTGTCGGCTCCGGCACGTAACTAAACGCGTAATAAACATGGCCATGAAAATCCGCCAGTAGGCGTCCGGCGTTTAGGAAGCGGTTGAGCCGGGAACGTTCTGCGAGATCAAATAGCGCACCGATGTCCCGGATCGTTTCTCCGTGCGCATCGAAAATTTCCACCAGGTGATTGGACTGCACGCTCGCGACGGCAACCTCTCCGTCTGCCAGCGCGGCAACCGAAGTAGGCGTCGCCACACCGATCCGTCCCGTCTCATGCCCATCCGCCGCAAGAATATCCACCGCCGCCGCTCCGCTGTCCGCGATGTAGATCCGCCCCGCCGCATCGATGTCGAGATCCTGCCCGTACGCTCCCGCCGCTTCCTTTGACTCCGGCGCCGCCGCCGAAATTTGTCCGATCCGCTTTCCCGCCGCGGAATATATTTCCACCACCGCCCCCGGCCCCGAAAGAATGTAGTAAAGGCCCGCCGCGCTGCGCCGGATCGCGCGCACATCCGGACCAGCGTCGGGGAACAGCCGAACTTGCGCCAGGAGTTCCTGCTCTTCGATCGGTGGACCTTGCGCAGTGGCGAGCACGCCCGTCGCGCACGCCGCCGCCAGAATCGCCATGCCCTGCACCGCGAACGCAAAGCGGCGATGGGCGAGCGAACCGCGGTTACCAATCCACTGGAGCGAGATCATATTTGATGGCGAAACAAGGGCGCGGCGCAAACCCCGCGCGGCAACCACTGCGAATGAATTGCAAAGCCTGGTCCGGATCAGTCGATGTGGAACGTCACGCGTTCGATGGTCAACGCGCGTCCATCCTCCGGGTTGACGTCGATGAATACCGTGTTCATCTGCACGTTTCCCTCCGCCACCGAGAACCGCGCCGGCAACGCATCCTGAAATCGTCGGATGATCGGATCCTTTTCCATTCCGATCACGGAATCATGCGGCCCGGTCATACCCACGTCGGTGATAAAGGCCGTCCCGCCCGGGAGTATCCGCGCATCCGCCGTGGCCACATGGGTGTGCGTTCCCACCACCGCGGACACCCGGCCATCCAGGAACCATCCCATCGCCTGTTTCTCGGAAGTGGTCTCCGCGTGAAAATCCACCAGCACCACTTTGACGTCCGGCGGAATTTTCTCGAGCTCCGCCGCCGCCGTTCGAAATGGATCGTCGATCGGGGTCATGAAGGTTCGGCCCTGCAAGTTCAGCACCGCGAATTTCATTCCGTTCTTTTCCCCCACGTATAGCCCCGAGCCCGGCGAACCCGGAGGAAAATTGGCCGGCCGCAGCAGCCGCGGCTGGTGTGGGAAATACTCAAAAATCTCCTTGCGATCCCAGATGTGGTTCCCGCCCGATAGCACCGAGATCCCCAGCGCGATTAGGTCTTCCGCGATTTTAGGTGTGATGCCGAATCCCGCCGCGGAGTTCTCGGCGTTGGCGATCACCAGGTCCACCGACCTTTGCGTCACAATGTCCTGCAAGCGGTCGTGCACGATCCTTCGACCCGGAGAGCCAACGATGTCGCCGATGAATAAGAGTCGCATAGGTCCGATCCGAGCCGGATTCTAGAGACTAGAGGCTGCCGCCGCGAAAGAAAAGTAAAATCCTGCCCCGCGAAATGCTCGTGCCTCTTTCGAACCCGATCCTCACGTCTCGCGGGACTCGCTCCCCGCGCTGACTCCACCCCTGCTACAATCAGGTGGGAGCTGTTCTGCGAAGCAGGTGACTGCGCGAAAACCTTTTGAACCAACACTGGATCCCAGGGTGCCCGCGTCGTCCTGCCCTTGTGCATGTCCCCAGCCTTTCCCCGATTCCGAATTCGCATCCGGACGCGCTTCCCGCGCTATTCCGGGGACGAATTCGGGGTCGGGAGTGGGCACGGGAAAGCCTTAAAGCAGGCGCTGGGTGCCCGACTTAACACGTGGGGTTCAGGGTTTAGCTCAGCACGGCCGAGTGGATCGGCTCCCTTATGATTAGGGTGACGTAGCCGTAGCGCATACCCCAGGGATGCCTGCGGGCGGCCTTCGCGACCTCCTGGCTGGCTCCTGTCAGTCGGCCTTCGCTTCCTTGCCCGCCAAGCGCCCGCCAGACCCACCTAGCGCCTTCCAGCCCTTGTTTCCGCATCCCCTAAGTGCGACCATGCTCGGATGAACCCCGGCCACTCTGTCGATCTGGGATTGGCGCTTACGGCTGCCCTGGTCATGGGTTTGCGCCATGGGATCGACTACGATCATATTGCCGCGATTTCGGACCTTTCCCGCCTCGAGGAATCCCCCCGCCGCGCCATGCGCCTGGGCATGTTCTACGTCTTAGGTCACGCGGCCACCGTCAGTGTGCTAGCCGCTGCAGTGATTTTCTTCCAGAAGTCCCTGCCCGCCGGAATCGACCGCTGGACCGAGCGCCTGGTGGGCCTCACCCTGCTGATCCTGGGCGTCTACGTCCTGGCCACTGTTTTTCGCACCCGCCACCACCAACATTGGGTGCCCTCGTCCCGATTTCTGTTGCTCGCCAACGCAGCGCGATGGTCCGTCTGGCGCGTGCGCCAAGCGTTTCATTCCCAGCCCCTGAAAGAACCCGAACCGATGGATTGGGCGCGCTCCAACACGCCTGCCTTCATCGTCGGCATCATCCACGGCTTGGGCGCGGAAACTCCCAGCCAGTTGCTGTTATTCCTGCTGGCGGCGAACCTGGGTGGAACCGGAAGGGGATTTCTGGGTTTGGCCATGTTTCTAATAGGACTGATCGCGATGAATACGGTGATGTGTGCTTCGATGGCCGGACTTTCGCGCGCGGGTAGCCGCCGCCCAGCAATTGCGCGCGCCATTACCTTGGTGACGGCAGGATACAGCGTAGTGGTGGGAGTAATTTTCCTTCTGGGATCATCTTCTGTTCTTCCGCCACTCGGCGGATAACCGCACTTCCGCATCTAAACGACTTGATATCTATCATCTACACTTTCAGCACGTCGCCTTCGCGCGCCACCATCTGGTAGAGCACCGGGCTCACGATTCGGCCCAGGAATAGCCGCGAGATCAGTCCCGCCACAATCACGATCGCAAACGGCTTCTGTGAGTCTGAGCCCACGCCCGTGGAAAGCGCCGCGGGTAGAAGACCCAGGCACGCGACCAGCGCCGTCATCATGATTGGCCTTAGGCGGATCAGCGACCCGTCCAGCGTGGCCTCGCGGATACCATATCCTTCCAGACGAAGTTTGTTGATATACGAAACGTCGATAATCGCGGTTTCTGCCGAGACCCCCATGAGCACCAGCAAGCCAAGGACGGACGACACGCTGAACGTCGTGTGCGTGAGTTTCAACGCCAGCAGCGCCCCGACCGGTTCGGTCATTACCACGCCGATGAGCACGGTGATCGGGAATTTGAAATTTCCGTAGAGTGCGAACAGGATCATGAAGATCAGCAGAACAGCAAGTGGCCCGATCAGCGCGAACTGCTGCCGCGCGGCGACGTATTCGCTGTATTCGCCGCCCCAGTCCAGCCGGTAGCCTTGCGGCAGTTTAACGGTCGACTCCACGGCCTTCTGCGCCTCGTTCACCGCGCGAGCCAGATCGCGGCCTTCGATGCTGAACTGCACTCCGATATACCGCGAATTATTTTCGCGATAGATAAACGACGCGCCGTTGCCCTGATGAATGGTAGCTAGCTCGGAGATTGGAACCTGCTGCCCGGAAGGCGTCGGCACCAGCAAATTGCCAATGGCGTGCTCGCTCGAGCGGTATTCGGGCTTCATCCGCACCACCAGGTCAAACAACTGCTCGCCCTGAATCACCTGTGTGGCCGCCTGTCCGCCCACCGCGGCTTGGATCACGCCCTCCACATCGGAAACATTGATGCCGTAGCGCGCGATCTTTTCGCGGTCCACGTCGATCTGCACGCTGGGCTGCCCTAGCTCGCGCACCACGGTGAGCTCGGTGAAGCCGGGCACCTGCTGCAGCACCCGCTTGATCTCCACTGCCTTGTCTTCCAGCACTTGCAGGTCCGGCCCGAAAATTTTCACTGCCAGCGCGCTCTTCAATCCGGTGAGCGCCTCATCCACTGCGTCTTCGGCCGGCTGCGTGAAGTTGAAAATCACGCCCGGATACGATTCCACCCGCTTCTGAATTTCCTTGGTTAGTTCGGCTTTATTGTGGATCGATCCTTTCTTCCAGGTCCCATCCTTATACGGTTTCAGGCCGACGTAAAACTCGCAGTTGAAAAACCCAGTGGGATCCGTCCCGTCATCCGGGCGCGCCAGCTCCGACCCGACTTCCGTGACCATCGGGTAATCCATCAGGATCTTGCGGATCTGCGGGGCAAACTTAGCGGCTTCCTCGAACGAAATCGTATAAGGCATTGTGGCGCGAACCCACATCGCCCCCTCATCCAGGTGCGGCATGAATTCACCGCCGATAAAGGGAATCAGAAGAAGCGAAGCCCCGAAAATGATCGTGGCCAGCACCATCGTAAGTTTCGGACGGTCCAGGCACCAGCGCAGCTCCGAAGCGTACTCATCCTTCAACCATTCGTATGCCCGGTTAGCCTTTTCCTTCACGCCGTGCGTGAACCAGTAAGACGCCAGCACCGGAACCAATGTGAGCGTGAAGATCAGCGAGCCCAGCAGCGCCCACGACATCGTTTCCGCCATCGGGTGGAAGAGCTTCCCGGACGGGCCGGTGAGCGCGTAGATGGGAATGTACCCGGCGAGGATAACCGCGATGGAATAAAAAATGGGGCGGTCCACGTCGTGCGCCGCGGCGATGATCACCTCGTGCAGTTTGTATTCCTGGTCGTGGCGGATGGCCAGTTCGCGGTAGATGTTTTCCATCATCACCACCGTGCCGTCGATGATGATTCCAAAATCGATGGCTCCGATGGAAAGCAGGTTCGCCGGAATATCCCGCCCGTGCAGGAAGATGAAAGAAAAAAGCAGGCTCAGCGGGATGGTAAACGCCACGATGATCGCTGCGCGCACGCTCACCAGGAAGAAGATCAAGACGATCAGCACCAGGCCCATGCCCAGCAGCATGTTTTCTTCCACCGTGTCGATGGTCACCTGCACCAGGTCGCTGCGGTCGTAGTACGGCCGCACTTTTACGTCGTGCGGCAGCAGGTCCCGGTTGATCTCGATGGTTTTCGCTTCCACCCCCTTCAACACGTTCTGGGTCTGCTCGCCGGTGAGCATCAGGATGACGCCCTCCACCCGGTCATCATCGTTTTGGAATCCGAATTCTCCCAGCCGGGGAGCGTGGCCGATGGTCACCTCGCCGATGTCCCGGACGCGCACCGGCACGCCGTTGTTGTTCCCCACCACGATGTCGCCGATGTCTTCGGTCTTGGTCACCAGTCCAAGGCCGCGCACGTAGAAGAATTGCGATCCCTGCGAGTAAAATCCGCCGCCGGCGTTGGCGTTGTTCGCGGCCAGCGCACTGAGCACTTGCGGCAAAGGAATGTGGTAGCCGTAAATCTTGGCCGGATCGAGCAGCACCTGGTATTGCATCACCGTGCCGCCGAATCCGGAATCATCCGCCACTCCGGGCACGGACTTGTACGCCCGCTCGATCACCCAATCCTCGTATGTCTTCAGTTCTTGTGGCGAGCGGTCGGGGCTTTCGATTACGTAGCGGTAGACGAGGTTGGACGGGCTCGATAGCGGCGCCAGGCTTCCGGTCACACCCGGAGGCAGAGTGGCATCCGAGAGCCGCTCAAACACCACTTGCCGGGCAAAATAATTATCGGTGTCGTCCTTGAACGTCATAATGACGTCCGACAATCCATACAGCGAAATCGACCGCATGAACACCATGTGCGGCACGCCGTTCATCTGCAGCTCGACCGGCAGGGTAACCAGCCTCTCGATTTCCTCGGCCGCGTGCCCCGGCCACTGCGTGATCACCTCGACCAGCGGCGGCGAAAGGTCCGGATACGCGTCCACCGGCATCCGCTGAAACGAGATCGCCCCGCCGACCGCCACTAGCACCGCCATGATCAGGATCAGAAAGCGCTGCCGGAGAGCGAATTGAACGATGTGATGAATCATCTCAGACCCGGTTCTTCCTTAGCGCTGGAGCGAATTTTGGAATTGCAGGAAAAGGCTGCCGTCGCCGACCACATGGTCGCCCGCTCGCAACCCGGTGGCGATTTGCGTTTTGTCGTTCTCGCTTTCGCCGAGCGTCACGTCTCGCCGCGCGAACTGGCTGTTCCCGGTCTGCACGTAAACGTACGGCATGTTCTGTTCGTCGCGCAGCACCGAAGAGTTCGGGACCAGCAGCGCGTTGGGGATCGACCCGGCTCGCACCTCCGCGGTCACGTACATTTCCTTCTTCAGTCGCTCTCCCGGATTTGGCGCTTCGATACGCGCCTGCAGCGTGCGTGTGTTGGGGTCCAGCGCCGGAGAAATGTAGGCGATCTTGCCGTGCACCACATTCGGATACGATTCATTGGCAACTGTCACCGTATCCCCAACGTGCACGTACGGCACGTCGTTCTGGTAGATGTTCACCAGAATCCACACCGAACTCATATCCGACAGCGTGAAACACTGCGTGGCGCCCGCCGCCAGCAATTGCCCAGGCGAGCATTGCCGGTCCACCACCTCTCCGGCTACCGGCGAGTACAGCGGCACTTCCGGTGACGCGGGCTTGGTGACAATCTTTTCCGGATCGGCGATCCCCAGGACGCGGATGGCGTCGGTGCTCGATTCGAGGTCCGCCTGCGCTTGCGAACGGGTCGATTCCGCTTGCTCCAGGTCCGCTTCGGCAATGGCGTGGTGCTCGTACAGGTCCTTCGCGCGGGAGTAAAACCTATCCGCCAGCTGGAAGGCGTCGCGCGCCTTTATATAAGCCGAGCGCAGAAGAGAGAAGTCCGGGCTGGCAACGTAAAGCAGTGGCTGGCCGGCGGTCACTTTCTCACCGGGCACCACCACCACTCGGCTCACCGCGCCGCCCACCTGCGTGATCACCGGTGTGGTCTTGAAGTCGTTGTACTCGACGGCGCCGGTCAGGCGTAGCGTGCGCGGCAGCGCAGCCTGCTCCACCGGCACCACCTGAATGTGAGACATCTGGTCGGCGGGCAGCGAAAACAGCTCCGCTTTGGCCTCAGGGCTTTCCGCGGTCGAGAACGAGGTCATCTTACTGGCCTGTTCTCCCGCTCCTCCGCAGCCGGCAACGCATAAGCCGGCAGCGATGCCTGCGCTGAGTAAATAACGCAAATAGTCTTTCATGGAAGATTCCTTGTTCCGACCGCCTCGCGCATTTGTTCAAGGGCCAGCGCGTAGGCAGCTAGCGCCTGCCGGTAGGCCAACTGGATCGCCCGATAGCTTCGCTCGGCGTCCAGAAAATCCAGCAGGCTGGCCGCGCCCCGCTTGTACGCGTATTCGCTGATCTCGCGCGACTTCTGTGAGTCATCCAAATAGCCGCCGCGATACAGGGCCATCACTTCGTCGTTCGCATGCAGCGTCTCGTACGCGGTGGCAACATCGCCCACCACGGTTTCCGCTGCACCTAACTCCAGCTCTTGCGCCTGGGTTAGCGCGTAACGCGTGCGCGCGATTTCGCCCTGATTGCGGTCGAATATAGGCAGGTCAATGCTCCCGAATAGCGACAGCGAGCTGTACCCAGACACGTGGCTGTAATCCAGGCTGGCGTTAATATCTTTTTTACCGTTGGCCTGCGCCAAGGCGATCTGGCTCTGTGCTGCGGTGATTCCTTGTTGTGCCGCGCGCAAGTCCGCGCGCTGCTTCAGCGCCATCGCCGCCAAATCTTCTTCCTTCAGATTTAACGGCTGATATTCCAGGTCTCCGGCGACGTCAAAATCAGCAGGTACGGATTCATAGCCCAGGAATTCCCGCAGGCTCACCAGCGACGTCGCTCGCGACATCCGCGCATTAGCAACGTCCGACTGAAACTGCAGCAACTGCAGTTTGATCTTCAGGTAGTCCGCTTCGCTCATGTCTCCGGCTTTGTAACGAGCGTCGCTGATATCCACCGTATTTTGGAAACTCTTCACATCCTGCAGCGCCAGATCCAGCGTCGATTCCGCGAGCTGCACGTTCACGAACTGCGTAGCCACCGAAAAGGCCAGCGTTCGCTCATTGTCATCCACTGTGGATCGCGTCACCGCGGTCGCATCCTGCGCTGCCTCCAGGCGGCGTTGGCGCTTTCCGCCCCGCTCGAATAGGTAGCCGATGCCTATATCGAATTGGGTGATCTCGTTGACGTAGTTGGTCGTGAAACTGCCTGGCTGGAAAATCGGCAGGAACTGCGAGTCCCCGGAAAGCGTTGGATTGGGGCGAAGGTTGGCGGTGATTTCCTGGGCCTGATTTTGCTGGATGGTCGTGCGCGCCGCCTTCAACGCGTGGTTGTGGTCGTGGGCCATCTGCACCGCTTGGTCCAGCGTTATTTTCACGGGCCCCGACGTTGGTGTCTGCGCGAACACCGCGCCGCCAAACAGGATCACCGCCGTCACCGCTGCAATTCTCGATAGTTCTCGCATA
>Ga0302324_100022370_pt1 | contig 12281 bp, 9 predicted proteins | sample Palsa_T0_1_FD_201949 | JGI IMG/M metagenome (GOLD analysis project Ga0302324, IMG submission 201949) | Peat permafrost microbial communities from Stordalen Mire near Abisko, Sweden - Palsa_T0_1 | ecosystem: Environmental > Terrestrial > Soil > Palsa > Peat permafrost | place: Sweden: Abisko...
TGCCTCAGTCTCAATATCACCGTTCCTGGTACGAGCGCGACCGCAGCGAAGTCCAACAAGCTTCCGGTATTGGTTTGGATCTATGGCGGAGCTTTTGTCGGTGGATCAAGTGCCCTGTATCCTCTCGATCATATGGCACGGATCGGAAACGTGATCGTCGTGTCCATCAACTACCGCATTGGGGTGTTCGGTTTCATGGCGCATCCGGCTTTCGATCGGGCAACCGATGGCGATTACGGACAGGCCGACCAACGACAGGCCCTCCTCTGGGTGAAGCGGAACATACAGCGCTTCGGCGGCGATCCCGGAAATGTCACGATCGCAGGCGAATCCGCGGGGGCAGCGTCGGTGTGCGTGCAGATGCTCGCTCCCGTAGCCGCTAAAGGTTTGTTTCAGAAGGCGATTGTCCAGAGCGCCGGCTGTGTGCAACATCTGCGTACGCTGGACGAAAGCGATCGGATTGGTCTCAAAGTTGCAGCCGAAGTCGGCTGCGCCGAGGCGGCCACCGCACTGGCGTGCATGCGAGCCAAATCGGTCAAAGTCCTGGTGGATGCTGCGGCTAAAGTGGGCGGTAGCGATGTGATGACGTTTGCGCCAAGCGTGGGAACCCTTGCGGTTCCGCGTCAGGGAGCACAGGCGATGGCGAGCGGTCAGTTCGTGCACGTGCCGATGATCAACGGGGGCAACCGGGAAGAGCTTCGACTGTACGTCGCGTATGCAGCGCAGGACGGCCAGCATGTGACAGCGCAGAACTACGCCGCGAGCTTGAAAGTCATTTATGGGGATAAAGCGCCGCTTGTGCTCGCGGAATATCCCTTGAGCGGCTTTTCGTCCGCGCCTTCTGCTTTGGGAAGTGTGATGTCGGACTTTAGGCCTGATAACGGCTTGAACAACTGCATCTACCTGCAAACGGCGAAGCTCGCATCAAAACACGTCACGGTGTACGAGTATGAATTCGCGGACCCAGACCCACCGCCAGTGATGCGGGATCCGGGCTTTGAGATGGGCGCGGTTCATTCTGCAGAGCTGCCCTATCAGTTTCCGCATTTTTCCAACACGAAAAAGCTTGATGGCCCCGACCTGACCTTAGGCGCGCAGATGCTTTCGGACCAAATGCTCGAGTACTGGACGAGCTTTGCTGCAACCGGCGCGCCCCGCGCGCGCAACGCGCGTGTGTGGACTCCTTTCAAGGCGGGGTCACGCGTGCTGCGCCTCGATCAGGGGCGTGTCGACTACTTCGATGCGACAGCCGCACATCACTGCTCCTTTTGGCAAAGGCAGTACCCAGCCTTGTTAAGCGACTGAGGCTCAAGCGCGCGGCGGGATAGTCCCCGCCCAGGCTGCTCGCTCCTGTTTATTGCGCGGCCGACTCTTGTGCGCCGTACGTCGCGCATCCAAAATGCTCGGGTGTTGTCCACGAGCGCGTCCGATACGCGGCCTTCTTGGCATTACAAAGGAGGCACACGCGCGCCCCACGGCAGCGGTGGGCATACAGTGTGGACGCGAATCCAATGGTTTCGGCGGCAACGCTCTGAGGCGCAGAAGATGACCTTGAATACAGAGAAATTCGACGACTGGATTCGTGGCGAATTTGTCGAAATGAATACGGCCCTGGAAGAGATTTATTTTGCGCAAACCGATCGGTCTGCGGTGGAGAACATCGGCGACCCGATCAAGAAATCGCTCGTGGAAGGCGGTCGCCGCTTCATTTTGGACCTTCTCAAGGAAGGCAACACGGACGAGGGCTTCGACTCGGCCTTCGACCTGCTCGGTAACGTCGGTTTGTATATGGCGGCTTGCCGCCGACACGACGTTACGGAGCCTTCGCGGGAAACCATGTCGCCCCTGACGGAGGCTTCGGGCCTTGCCTTGCATCTGGGTGCGTCGATTGGCGTCACGCCGCGCTTTGCTACAAGCCACCTGGCCACGCATAACCTCGCCAAGCAGGGTAGGTATAAGACCTTTACGTCGCTTCCCGATGAGGCGCTGTTCATTGAATACAACACTCGGGGTATCTTCGCCTATAAGCGCGCGGCCGACGCGCTGGTGCGAATTCTACCGCTCGGGATCTCACACCCGGTCGCCTACGATCTGCTTGCCGATGCGCGCAACGCGTTGCTCGACGTCGCCAAGTGGAATGAGATCCTGTTCCAGGAACTCGACACGGACAGGTTCTTCTTCAGCGTACGACCGTACTACAAGCCTTACCGCGTGGGGCTGCACGAATATCGCGGCGCAAATGCCGGGGATTTCTGCGGAATCAACGAGATCGACCTGCTGCTGGGCCTGTGCAATGCCAATAACATTTCCTACTCACAGCTGCTCGTCGACAAATTTCTCTTCATGATGCCTGAGGACCAAGCGCGGTTGCGTGACTGCATGCGTCGCCAAAGCTTGATGCAGCTGTTGTTGGAGGAGCTGTCGCGCTCACAAATGCAGTCGTGGTATCAGCGCAATACGCGAATGTATCTCGAGGTGTGCAAGGCACATGGCGAGGCGGCGCTCCAGCACCACAACCAACTGGTCAGGCGGTTCATCGAAAACCCTTCGCAGAATCTGCCAGCGTCGCGCCTCACGCACATCACTGCCAGCGGACCGCCGCTCGGGGTCCTGATTAACGCGCTCGAAAAGCTGCGTGACCTGCGCATGGCCGCTGAGCGTGATGATATTCCAAGCCGTTATCAGGATATCCAAACGCTTGAGCGCAGTTTGCACTGATTCGGCATCTGCAGGATTCGGCGCCGGTGCGTCCGCTATCGGCGGTTGTACCTCTGGTTTGGTTGCGACTGGTCGGCTGCTTGCGGTCGAAGGAATCGCGGCATTCGAGTGAGGAACGAGCGACTAAAGCGCGGTAATAATGGTTGCCGGCTCCCAACCGTCTGTGGCGTGGTACTCCTAGGCATGGGATTCTTTTGCCCGTTCGACATTGCACTGGCACAGGCGGGACCACCGTTCATCACCGATGACCCAGGCACGCCGGGCGATGGGCATTGGGAAATCAACGTCGCCACGATCAGTTCACGGACCGCTTCACTCTGGCAGATTGCAGGCCCGGACGCTGACATCAACTACGGCTGGGGCGACCACATCCAACTTAAGGTCGATATGCAATGGACTATCGCGGACCGAAGTGGCGAGAGGGTCGAGAGCGGCTTTGGCGCGACGGAGTTTGGCGTGAAGTGGCGATTCATCGATCAGGAAGACAAGGGGTTCGCCGCATCGATCTACCCGCAGATACTCGTGAGTCTGGCTTCAGCCTCTAACAGGCGCGGAGTGAGTTCCCCGGACAAGCAAGTTCTTTTGCCGGTCGAGTTTGCAACAAAAGTTAACGAATTCGAGATTGCGGCTGAGCTTGGGCGCAATCTGGTCGAGAATGAGCCCAATGAGTGGGAAGTCGGCATCGTCGTCGGGCATGCATGCGGGGCGATGCTAGAGTGTCTGATGGAGGTTCACGACACAGTTACGAGTGGAGATTGGCAGACGCTCGTCAATGTTGGAATCCATCGCGAACTTACTCCGAGGATGATTCTATTGGCAGCCTTGGGGCGCGACTTTGGACCACCGGGCGGGGAGCGACAGAACCTGCTTCTCTACCTCGGCGTGCAGTTTCTGCGATAGCAGGCTTTGCGATGGCAGTACGAGGATCTCGCATGGAAACCTTCCGGTACCTGCTGCTCGCTGCAGCGTTTGGTCTGAGCTTCAACGCCCAGGCCGATGACAATTCGTACTTCGTGGCGCATCGGCTGGCCATCGGCGGGGATGACGGCTGGGATTATCCGAGCGTCGATCCAAATACTCATCTACTCTACCTATCGCGCGCGACGCACGTTACGGTGGTCGACACCGGCAGCGGCAAGAGCGTCGGCGAAATCCCGGATACCGCTGGCGTGCACGGCATCGCACTCGCGCCGGGCCTGAATCGCGGTTTCATCAGCTGCGGGAAGGCCAATACCGTAAAGGTGTTTGATCTTAGGACGCGCGCGGTGGTGGCGAGCGTAGGCGCCGGCGATGGACCGGACGCTATCCTGTATGAGCCGAGCACTGAGCGAGTGTTCGCGTTTAATGGCCGCGGCAGGAGCGCTACCGTAATCGATGCCAAGACCTATGCCGTAGTGGCGACGATTCCGCTGGCCGGTAAACCCGAATTTGCGCGTGCCGACGGCCGTGGAGATGTATTCGTAAACATCGAGGACAGCGCTGAGCTGGTAAAGATCGACGCGCGGTCGGCAGCGCTTAAAATGCGCTGGCTGTTACCAGGATGCGAAGAACCGACCGGTCTGGCGCTGGATGCCATACATCGCCGCAGCTTCTCGACCTGCGCCAATCAAGTACTGGCCGTCACCGATCTGGATTCCGGCCAGTCGGTCGCCCGTGTGCCCATCGGCAAGGGCGTCGACGGCGGCGAGTTTGATCCTGTCACGCAAAACGTGTTTAGCGCAAACGGCGAGGGCAACATCAGCGTTGTGCACGAGGTCACGCCTGATCAATACATCGTGCGGCAGACACTTAGCACGCAGCGTGGCGCGCGCACCATCGCACTTGATACCGCCGCGCACCGTCTGTATCTACCGACCGCCGAGCTGACGCCGCCAGCGCCCGCCACTGATGAGAGGGCGCATTCGAGGCCGACACCAATCCCAGGAACCTTTGTGGTGTTGGTCGTGCAGCAGAAAACTCGGTGAGTTTTGAATACGCTGATCATCGACCTGACATGGCAAGCTCTTTATGATCCGGAGCTATTGCACGAAGTAGGCAGTTGAGCGCGAGCATTTGCGCGCTGACACGGTCTTCGCAATGCATCAAGCGGCGACGCCCTGGAAGGACGCCGTTGCCCTTTGTACAAAGCCGATTGCCGGACTCGCTACGGCTTGGACTTGTCAAAGCGAGGCAGATTGTCTCCAAATCGGGTCCACGAGAGGTCGTCTTGCAGCCAAGCGTGATAGGTCGGAGGGAAGGCATCCGGATCGTCCACGCTGCACGTGGTGACGTCAATCTCCAACGCCAGCGCCGCATTTTCGTAAGTCAATGGCGTACCGCAGGACGAGCAGAATGTTCGACGAACTGCCGGAGATGATCGAAATACGGAAGGCTGCCCGCGAACGAAGCGGAACGTATCCCTTGAGAAGGTGAGCCACGCGACGACGGGCGACGCTGCCGATCTGCGGCATGAGAGACAGTGGCAGATCAGGCTGACTGACGGCTTACTCGCGGCGTTGTAGCGGAGCGCACCGCATGCACAGCCGCCCTCGATGCTCGTCGAAATCATACTCATTGTTCCCCTAAGTGTGAGATTAGGATTGCCCCCTATCGAAGTAATGCGCGGCCATGTGGTATGGCTGCAGCACCCTTAATGAATCTTAATGCCAACCCGTAGCCTAAGTGTTAGCGCCGACGTAATACTGAGCCGCCTCGCCGAAGTAAAAGTGGACCACCTGAGCGAGGATGGCGGTTTTGGGACCGCCGATGCTGACTCAGGAGCAAGCCGTGGAAGTACGGGTATTAAAGCGTCAGGGCAAGAGCATTCGAGCGATCGCGCGCGAGCTTGGATTGTCGCGCGTGACGGTGCGACGGTATTTACGCAAGTCCGGAGCGCAGCGGTACGGCCCACGTGATCCACGGCCGAGGAAGCTGGACCCGTACATCGAGTACGTGCTCTTGCGTGTGCAGGCGGCGCGGCCGAAGTGGATTCCAGCGACGGTGCTATTGCGCGAGATCCGCGAGCGCGGCTATGCCGGTGAGATCAGTCAGTTAAAGGCGTATCTTGCGCCGCTGAAGCGCGCGGAGCCTGAACCCCTGGTGCGCTTTGAGACCGAGCCCGGTGAGCAGATGCAGGCGGACTTTACTCACGTGCGCCGAGGACGTGATCCGCTCTTGGCGTTCGTGGCGACGCTGGGTTACAGCCGCGCAAGCTTCGTACGCTTCACGCCAGGCGAAGATGCGGCGACGTTGTGCGCGTGTCTGCGCGAGGCGCTGGAGTACTTTGGCGGCGTCCCGGCGCATGTGCTTTTTGATAACCCGAAGACCGTGGTCATCGAGCGCGATGCCTATGGCGCCGGCGAGCACCGCTTTCATCGAGACCTTCTCGCCGTGGCGGAGGAGTTTGGGTTCCGCCCACGACTGTGCCGTCCATACCGAGCCAAGACCAAGGGCAAAGTCGAACGCTTCAACGGGTACCTGAAGTCGAGCTTCCTCGTGCCCCTCGCCGCGACACTGAAGCAGGCGGGACTGAAGCTCGATGTCACGGCCGCCAACGCCCACATCGGTCCGTGGCTGCAGCAGGTCGCGAACGCTCGAGTTCATGCCACCACGCGCGAAGTACCGCACGTGCGTATGGAACTGGAGCGCACGAAGCTGCAGCCGCTGCCGGTGAGCGTGCACTCTCACGCACCGATCGTTGTCGTTCGACGCTCAACGGTGCCGATGCCCTATGAGAGTCTGCAGCATCCGTTATCGGTGTACGACGCTCTTCTGGAGGTGGCCTGATGAACCTCGTACAAGAGCGCATCGCGCACTGGTGCGGGCGACTGAAGTTGATGCGCGTGGCTACCGAGTGGCCGGGGCTGGCCGAGGAGGCGTTGAAGCAGGAGAAGAGCCTCGGGGAGTTCCTCGAGCAGATCCTCGCGACCGAGTGTGGTGCACGAGACCGGCGCTCGCGCGAGATCCTGTTGAAGCTGGCGACTTTACCGGCTGTGAAGACACTCGAGGGGTACGACTTCGGCTTCGCCAGTGGCGCGCCGCGCAAACAAATCGTCGAGCTTGGAGGCCTGGCCTTCGTTGAGCGCGCCGAGAACGTTGTGTTCCTGGGCCCCTCCGGGGTCGGCAAGACACATATCGCAAGCGCCCTTGCGCTGAAGGCGACCCAAGCGGGCATCAAGACGCGCTTCATCACCGCCGCGGACCTGATGCTACAACTGGCCCTCGCAAGAACCCAGGGCCGACTTACCCAGTACTTCAACCGCGCGATCCTGGGGCCGCGGTTGCTCGTCATTGATGAGCTCGGGTACCTACCCTTCGGGCGCGATGAAGCGAACCTGTTCTTCCACGTGATCGCCAAACGCTACGAGCGCGCGAGCACCATCGTGACGAGCAATCTCGCCTTCACACAGTGGGCGACGACGCTCGCCGACGACGCAACCCTTACCGCAGCGTTGCTCGATCGGCTTCTACATCACGCGCACATCGTACAGATCAGCGGTGAAAGCTATCGGTTGAAGGATCGGAAGAAGGCCGGCCATGTGAAGGCATCGGCCGCCGGATAGGCACAGCGTAGCTTCGCCGCTTCGGGCTACGCCCTACGCGCCGAAGCCACGCAAAACAGAATACAGGGGTGGGTCACTTTTACTTCGGCGTTGACGACACAGGGTGGTCCAGTTTTACTTCGGCGTTGACACCTAAGGCGTAATGTTCCTCTATGGGGAGGGAGAGATTGCGCATTGGGGCTGCGCTTGTGGCAGTCATGCCGGCCGTCCACCGATCCCAACACCAACATTTTACAAACGATTTGGGGTGATGACATGAATACGATACTGATCAGAGTGCTGGCGGTCCTGTGCCTCGCGAGTGCCCTGGGCGTTGCAACAACGCCTGCGAACGCGCAATCGAGTGAAGTCAAGGAGAAGCCGCGGATCTATACCTACGTGTCCAACTGGGTGCTGCCGCGCTCGAAGTGGGCGGACATGGAGAAGAACAATGCTGCGTCGCAGAAAATCATCGATGCCGCGCTTGCCAGCGGCACAATTTTCGCTGCCGGCAATGGGGAGGCCTTGATTCATACCGAGCATGGCGCGACGCACTATGGCTGGTGGTGCGCGACATCCGAAGCCGGTGTGCTGAATCTCCTCGATGAGTTCTACAAGAACGGCGGGGCAACGAATGCGACCTTCGGGAGTGCGACCGCGCACTGGGACGGGCTCTATGTCAGTCGCTTTTACAACTACAAGAGCGGCCCTTTGAAGAATGGTTACGACCATGCGGCTTACTACAAATTGAAGCCGGATGCGCCCAGCGACGCGGTATCGACGTTGAGCAAGGCAGTGCTCGTGCCATTTTTAGACAAGCTCATGAATGACGGCGCGGTCGTGGCGTACCAGATCGCAGAAGAGGCGATTCACACTCAGGATCCCAACTGGTTCTTCTTGTTCTACCTCACGCCTGATGCGGCAGGTCTCGACAAGGTGAATGCAGCGCTGAGTGCGGCCATGGCGAAAGATCCGCTGGTCGGCGCGGCGTTCAACTCCATGGTCGACTTCACGCCGCATCGCGATGATCTCTCGCGCACTAACGCGATGTTCAAGTTTTCGTAGATGGCGCGGTCGCGGATAAAGCGCCCGCGGGATATTCGGCCCCCGACGGCGCTCTTGCGCTGTCGGGGTTGCGTGTTTTGGACCGAGCTATAAAAATTTATACCGGCGCGCGCGGTGTCCTTTCAAGCCATTTTCGACAGGCGATTGGCCATTCCTGCCGGCAATACGAACTCTGCGAGCAGCGCGTCCCAATGAATGGTTGTCTCCACGGACGCGTTTCGGAGTGTAAGTTTCTGTCGCCGCTGCAAAACTGTTCGAAACCGTGTGGAAGTGCTGCACCGCATGCCGTTTCGGGCCGAGTTGAGGGACGGCGCCACTCGATGTCGTGCCTAAAGGGATCCATAGGAACGTCAGTTTAAGGCGCGCTTTCCGCGGCTGATGCCGGGTGCTACGGTGGTGACGGGCGATCGCATACTGCCAACCCGAGCGCGAAAGTGCTTCGGTCGCTTTCGATGACTTCCCGAGCTCGCTTATGACCATCTCAGGCTCTTCAATTCTGGCGACGGCGACTGACCCGCTTTGCCTGGCGGGGGCTGTGACCGTCATCGGCTTCTTTGGCGCCCGCTATTGGCAGCGACGCAGTGCGCTCGCGCATTTCTTCGTCCAGCTTTTCGTCTTTGTCATCTTCACCGGACTCATGCTGGCTGGCGGCGTTGTTCCCTATCGCCCGGGCGCGCCGATTGGACCCGAATCTATGCGGCTCTTCGTGGGCGCACTCGAAGTGATCTGGTGGCTGGGTGCGGCATGGCTCGGAGTCGGTTTTCTGCGTGCGTTCGTCGTACTGGAGCGACAGCCGCGCGACACGAAATTGGTTCAGGATCTCTTGGCCGCGCTCATCTACCTCACGGCGACTTTCGCAATCATCGCCTACGTATTCGATCTGCCGGTAAGGGGGTTGCTGGCGACCTCCGGCGCGGTGGCGATTATTATCGGTCTGGCGCTGCAAAGCTCCCTCGGAGACGTTTTCTCGGGACTTGTGCTTAATATCGAGCGCCCTTATCGCGTGGGAGACTGGATCATTTTGGACGACGCTCTCCAGGGTAAAGTAATCGAAACAAATTGGCGCGCGACGCACATTCTGACAGGAAACCAGGACGTAGCGATCATCCCGAATAGTGTCATTGCGAAGTCCACGGTTGTGAATTGCAGCACGCCAACCAAGATCCACGGCGCCAGCATCCGGGTCAAATTGGAGCCCTCGCTGACCCCCGCGGCGGGGTGCAATTTATTGAAGGAAGTGCTCCTCGGCAGCACGCATATTCTGCGCACGCCTGAACCGAGCGTCACCATCAAGGATCTCAGCGCAGAGATGATCGATTTCGAGCTCTCGTACTCGGTCGTAGATGTCAGCGCCGTCGACCGGGCGCAAAATGAGATTTTCAATCGAGTCTATCGGGCGGCGGAGGCGGTCGGAGCCAGATTTTCGCCACGCCTCGGCGGCTTACCGGGAAGGGCCGCTGCGAAGGCCGACGAGGAATCGGGAACGCCCGAGCAATTGCTTGCGGGAATCTCGCTGTTCTCGACCTTGACCGCGGACGAAAAGGCTTTGCTGGCGTCGCAGATGCAGCGAAAGGAATACGCGCAAGGCGAGGTCATAGTGAGGATAGGCACGATCTTGGAAGTTTTATGCATCGTCAGCTACGGCGTTCTGGTTGGCTCGGTGCAGGCAAATGGCCGTAAGATCGAGGTTATCCGACTGTCGCCGGGAGACTATTTCGGGGAGGTCGGACTGCTCACCGGGAAGCCACTAGATGGCGAACTCGCTGCGCTTACTCGGGTCGTGATTTATGAGATCCCCAAGTCGGCGCTTGCCCCGCTTATTAAGGCTCGCCCGGGTTTAACCGAGGAACTGAGCGAAATTCTCGCGAGCCGGCAGCTGGCGAATCGCAGCGTACTTGACCACCATGACGACACAGAGCGGCCCGAAGCGGGAGTGGCAGAGCGGTTTGTCGCCGATATCCGCCGCATATTCTCGCTGCACTGAGCGCAGTTCTTCGGCGTCATTCGCACAGCGGCGCGAATCCAGCCGGCGCTTCCCATGATGTGGCGCGGCATTCATCCTGCCGGGATCGAAGGCTAGACAGTCCAGATCCAATTGCGCGGGCGATAGAACCCAACGCGCTAGAATGCGAACTCACAGCGGAAAGGACGGAGTAAATATGGCCACCCTGATCCCACGTATCTCAAGCATGCGGGTGATGGAGCCGCGAAAGCCCCATAGTCTTCACGTTTTTTGCACCCGCGCAGAGCGACGCTGCGCCCTTGCGCATCTCTTCCCCAGATCCCCTCCCGGCCACGCGCTAGGTAGTCGCACGCAAAGAATCCTGGGCGGGTGTCACGCGTGTTTGTGAATGGAATTGGAACGGCAACGCCAAAGACGCGCTACACAAAAGCCGACTGTTGGGAAGCATTTCAGTGTTCTGAATGGTTTGCGCGTCTTGACGGACGCGCACACGCCGTGGCGAAGACGGTTCTGCAACGCGACAATGGAATTGAGGCGCGGCGACTCGCACTGAGCTCGCTTGCAGAAGTCTTCGAGATCGATCCGGATACGCTGCGCCGCCGGTTTATCGCGTCTGCTCCCGAGCTTGCCGCGCAAGCGGCCGCGTGCGCATTAAGCGATGCTCAGCTGTGTTCCGGCGACATCGATGCAGTTGTCGTGAGCACGTGCACTGGCTATCTTTGTCCGGGTCTGTCGGGCTATGTCATTGAGAAACTGAATCTCAAATCCAGCGTTCAGGCATTCGATTTGGTCGGACAAGGATGTGCCGCGGCGCTTCCCAATATGCGGCTCGGGAGCGCGTTGCTGGGGTCCGGCCAATGCCAAAATGTGCTGTCAATCTGCGTGGAAGTGAGCAGTGCCGCCATGTATCTTGACAACGACCCGGGCGTATTGGTGAGTGCCTGCTTGTTTGGAGACGGAGCAGGCGCGGCTGTCCTATCGCAAACGGCGCATCCGCAGCGTCGTCGAATCTTGTGGAAGGACAGCGAATCGCTGATTGATCCAGCTGATCGCGATGCACTAATGTTTGAGCAGCGTCAAGGCATGCTGCGCAACATCCTAACGCGCGCAGTGCCAAGATTGGCTGCAGAATACGCGCATCGGGTTTTGGAAGCAGTCCTGCGGCGCGCCGGTATTCCCGCTTCGCAGATCAACACGTGGATCATGCACGCGGGCGGTCGTGACGTGTTGCTTTCGTTGGAAAGGCGATTTGGGTTGGAGGCGAGGGACTTTCGCTATAGCGCTGCTATGCTGCGCGAATACGGCAATCTCTCGAGTGCGTTCGTCTACTTCGTCCTCCAGGCCGCACTGGCCGATCGAGCCCCCGGAGGATGGTGGTGGCTGTCTTCGTTCGGCGCGGGTTTCAGTTGCCACGGCGCGCTTCTGGAGGTCGCGTGAAGCCGAGCGATTGGCCCGCGCTCGCGGCTTCGCCTGAGGAACGACTTTGACGTTTCCGAGGACGGTGTCGCACGAAACCCTCGACTTACTGGCACCGAGCGATCCGCGCGCAACACGCTCACGCCGCGATTTGCGAAGGGTCAACCGTATCATGGGGACACGCGACATTATAATGCGAGGGATGCAGCCCGCACTTGGGCGCCATTCCGGCTATCGGCCGGTACGGGTGCTTGAACTCGGCGCCGGCGATGGAACCCTAATGCTAAGCGTTGCGCAAGAATTATCGGGGTCGTGGCCCGCGGTGCAGCTTGCGTTACTCGATCGGCTGCCGCTCCTTGACGCGGATACAAGCAATGCTTTCGCACGCCTTGGATGGTCCGTGCAGACCCTAACCGTGGACGTGCTCGACTGGGCCGCAGCACCTGTGCCGCAGCACCTTCCTCCCAGATGGGATCTAATAGTGACGAATCTCTTCCTGCATCACTTCGACGACCTGCGGCTTCCAGAATTGTTGTCTGCCATCGCCGCTCGATGCAATTGGTTTGTCGCCTGCGAGCCAAGACGCTCACCTATATCTC
>Ga0302324_100022372_pt1 | contig 12280 bp, 15 predicted proteins | sample Palsa_T0_1_FD_201949 | JGI IMG/M metagenome (GOLD analysis project Ga0302324, IMG submission 201949) | Peat permafrost microbial communities from Stordalen Mire near Abisko, Sweden - Palsa_T0_1 | ecosystem: Environmental > Terrestrial > Soil > Palsa > Peat permafrost | place: Sweden: Abisko...
ACCCGCGGATCGTGTCGTCCTCCCTGAGCTGACCGGATTACTCGGTCCTGCGTCGCTGAACACCCGCCCATCCATCCCATCCGCCCCATCCATCCCATCCGCCTGCCTCGCCCCAAGCGCCCCGCGTCGGGAGCGCCCCTCAACGTCGTGGATGCGGCACCGTGATGGGTCTTCCGGATGGGCTGCCGTTTCCTGGCCAGGAAACGGCGCCCGGTGCGGGGTGCGTGGGCCCCTGGCCCTGTAGAGCGGGGGCTGTGGGTCACAAGCCCCGGACGCCCCGGTCGGCGGGTCAGGCTCGCAGCAGCGGGTCAGACCATGAACGTGGCCTCGACCACCAGGCGGCGCCCCGGACCCCCGGACGGCTGGCGGATTCAGCCAAGATCGCTCTGTCCATCACGCTGCCACAGCGACGCTGTTCCGCCTCCGCCCCCGATGGGACTCTCCAGGCAAGGGATGGTGCGGATGGGAAGCATGGGACGCTGGAGACCCTCACCGGCCCTTCCTTGAGCTCCGCCGCTAGGCCAGCCGCGGTGCACTCGCCGACCCGCTGCACCGCATCGGCTGCTGAAATTTCGGCAAGCGCAGGCGCAAGGATCGACGTTATATTAGCGTGATGTCCATGTTATCGTTCCGAGATGTGTGTCAGAATTCGTGCCGTCCTGTCCCATTTGTCGGTGTCGCCTCCGCGGATCCCGGCGGTCAGCCGGGCGTCCCGGGACGACATGGCAGAACCAGGCCGAGCGTGGTGGTACCGGCCCTGCTGGTCGTAGTGGTCGTGCTGGATCAGGCGGCCAAGTGGTGGGCCTGGCGGCACTTCTCGTGGACCAGGATCAACTCCGGTGGCGACGTCCTGGTCGGGCGCACGATCAGCGCGTGGTACACCGGCCCGGTCACCGGCGCGCTTCTTGACCTGCTGGACTACGGGCTGCTGAGCATCGCCATATCGGCCCTGGCGCGTCGCCGGGCACCCGCCGCGGTCAGTGTTCCCGGCGCCCTGATGACGGGGGGATGGGTTAGCAACTTGCTGGACCGGGTGGGAATCCACTATTGGACCGCCCCGGGCAGCGTCCGCGGCGTGGTCGATTTCATCCACCTCGGCGGCCACTACTACAACGTCGCGGACCTCTTCATCATCGGCTGCACGCCGCTATTCCTGCTGGCCGCCGGATACCAGCGCCTGCGGGCGGCTAAGCGCCTGGCCGGGCGCGTCCCGCCGCCGGCACGCAGTCGCGCGCGGGCGTGGGTGCGGATCCCGGCGCTGGCCGGCGCGGGCCTGATCTTGGTCGTCTCGCTCGGCGCGGCAAACTACGGCGGCGTGAACGCTGCTCCCCGGCACACCAACGCCCAAAACGGCGGACACGCCTCGTAGCAGCGTCCGGCGCGGCGTTCGACGGCTTGGCTACGGCTTTCTGGCGATACCGCAGTAGCAGCTCAGCCCGGAGTCAGGCGTGGTCGCCGGGCCGGATCCCCGCCACTGGGCGAGCGGCATCAGGCCCGGGCCGACCATCTCCAGGCCGTCGAAGAACCTGGCCACCGTAGCCCGGTCCCGAGGTGTGATCGTCAGCGACGAGGTGGCGTTGTAGCTGTGCGCCATCGCCGCCGCGGTGCTGGCCTCGATATCACTGGCGGCATGCGCGATGACCAGGTAGCTGCCGGGGGCCAGGTCGGCCATCATCCGGGAGATCACCCGGTGCGGGTCCTCCGCGTCGAGAATGAAATGCAGCACCGCGATCAGCAGGACGGCGACCGGGCGGCTGAAGTCCAGGGTCTGCTGTGCGCCGGCCGAGATCGTCGGCCAGTCCCGCAGGTCGGCCTGGATGTAGTCCGTCTTTCCCGCGGCGCTGCTGGTGAGCAGGGCCCGGGCGTGGCTGATCACCACCGGGTCATGATCCACGTAGACGATCCGTGACTCGGGCGCGGCTCGCTGTGCCACGTCATGCGTGTTGTCGGCGGTGGGCATCCCGGTCCCGATGTCCAGGAACTGCCGGACGCCCGCGGCCGCCAGCTCATCCACGCTGGTGATCAGGAAGCGCCTCAGCATCCGGGCGACGAGCGGGAGCGCGGGCATCGCCTCCAGCACCTGGTCCCCGGCCTCACGGTCAGCGCGGAAGTTGTCCTTGCCCCCGATCCAGTAGTTCCACATGCGGGCCGCGTTCGCCGTGCCCGTGTCAAAGGCCGGAAGGTTGCCGCTGCCCTTCGTGGCCCCTGGTGAGTCCTGCGTCACGCACGCTCCTTCAGCGCCGGACCGCGGGCGCTGGCTAAGCCGGATGTTTCCGGATTAGCTTAGCTTGCTCCGTTGAACAGTCGTTTCGACCAGAGGTAGCCGCCCAGCGCGATGACGGCGCACCAGACGAGCGCAATCCACGCGTTGTTCCCGATCGGCTTGTCCGTCAGCAGGCTGCGCAGGGTCTGGATGACCGGCGTGAACGGCTGGTACTCGGCGAACCAGCGCAGCCCGGCCGGCAGAGAGTCGGTAGGGACAAACCCGCTACTAAGGAACGGCAGGAGTACCAGCGGCATGGGCAGGTTGCTCGCTGTCTCGACGCTCTTGCTCACCTGGCCGAGCGCGACGCAGAGCCAGACCAGCGCGAACGTCACCACCACTAGGAAACCGGCCGCGGCCAGCCACCCGCCCAGCCCGGCCGTGGGCCGGAAGCCGACGAGCAGCGCCACGCCGGTCACGATCGCCAGGCTGAACATCGCCTGGATCACGCTGCCCAAGACGTGCCCGGTCAGCACCGAGACGCGGGCGATGTGCATGGTGCGGAACCGGGCGATGATGCCTTCGGTCATGTCCATGGCGACCGAGATCGCGGTCCCCTGGACAGTGGCCGCCACGGTCATCAAGATGATCGCGGGCGCCACGTAGTTCGCGTACGCGGCGCGCCCGGCGGCCGCGGTGTGGGCCGGCCCGCCGAGCCCCGCGCCCAGCGTGCCGCCGAACACGTAGACGAACAGCAGCAGGAAGACGACCGGCATCCCGACCAGCATCAGCGTCATCGACGGGTAGCGCAGCATGCGCTTGAGGTTGCGGCGCAGCATCGTCGCCGAGTCGCGCAGCGGGTAGAACCGGAGGTCCCCCGGGGCCGGGCCGGTGCGGGCGTAGGTACTCATCGAGCGGTCACCTTCTCGTTGCTGGAGTTGCCGGTCAGGGCGAGGAAGACGTCATCGAGATCGGGAGTATGCACGGACAGCTCCTCGACCTCGATGGCCCGGTCGTCGAGCCGGTCGATCAGGATCTTCAGCGAGCGCAGGCTCCCGTCGCTGGGCACCCGCAGGGTGAGCGTGACGTCATCGCGCGTGCCCTGGCCCAGGGCGCTCATGGCCGCGTCGAGGCCGCGGGCGTCGGCGAACCGCAGGCGAACGTGCCCGCCGCGGATGCGGCGCTTCAGTTCGTCCGCGGTTCCCTCGGCGACCACCCGGCCGTGCTCGAGGAGCGCGATCCGGTCGGCCAGCGCGTCGGCTTCCTCCAGGTACTGCGTGGTCAGGAAGATGGTGACGCCGCTGGCCACCAGGTCCCGGACGGTTTGCCACATGTTCCGGCGGCCGCGCGGGTCCAGTCCGGCGGTGGGCTCGTCGAGGAAGATCACCTGCGGGCTGCCGACCAGGGTCATCGCCAGGTCGAGCCGCCGGCGCATGCCGCCGGAGTAGGTCGAGGCCGGCTTCCGGGCCGCCTCGGTCAGGTCGAACTGTTCGAGCAGCCGGGCGGCGCGTCGCCGGCCGTCGCCCCTGGCCAGGTGGTGCAGATCCGCCATCAGCAGCAGGTTCTCCTGCCCGGTGAGCAGGTTGTCCACCGCGGAGAACTGGCCGGTGACGCCGATCGCGGTGCGCATCGCGTCGGGTTCGCGGGCGAGGTCGTGCCCGGCGACCTGGACGTCACCGGCGTCGGCACTGATCAACGTGGACAGGATCTTGACCGTGGTGGTCTTCCCGGCGCCGTTGGCGCCGAGCAGTGCGAAGACCGTTCCCGGTGGCACGTCGAGATCGAGACCGTCGAGCACGACCTGGTCGCCGAACGACTTGCGCAGCCCGGTCGCGGCGATCGCCGGCCGGGATGGCTTGATCGTCATGGTTTCCCTTTCTCCAGGGTCAGCAGTGGGATCAGGAACGGCGGATCGTGATGTCGCCGTAGGAGGTGCGCCCGCGCACCTCGACGGTCTCGTCGGCCTCCGTGGGCCGGGCGGCCTCGTCTAGCAGGTTGCGCACATGCCCGAACCCGGTGTTCACCTGCAGCCAGGCGGCGGTGCCCTCGGCGATGCCGATCTCCAGATCACCATTCGCGGTCTCGAGCACGACCGAACCGCGGGCCACCTCGCCGAGGCGGATGCTGCCGTTGGACGACTTCGCGTCGACACCCGCACCGGCCCGGTCGACGGAGATGGCGCCGTTCGCCGCGCGCACCCGCACGTCGCCGGTGACCGCGCCGATCGTGGTGTCGCCGTTGGAGTTCTTGACCACGGCCGAGCCCTCGACGTCGCCGATCTGGATCCGCCCGGTGCCGGCGGAGATCTCGGCGTCGCCCGCGATGTCGCCGGCGGTGATGTGCCCGGCCCCCGTGTGCAGGCGCAGCGGGCCGGTTCGTTCGAGCCGGACGTTCCCGACGGAGGTCTTGAACCCGCAGTCCCCGAGCCGGCCGGCGCAGCGGAAGTCGCCCGCCTGCAGCTCCGCGGACACCGCCGAACCGCTCGGCAGTTCGATGGCCACGTCGACCGACCTGGTCTTGCGGGAGAAGTCGAACACGCGCGCCTTCGGCCCGGTGACCGCAAGTATGCCGTTGGCGTAGTCGACGCGGACCTGTCGTGCGGCGGTCACGTCGGACTCGTCGGCTTCATCGCTCGGGCGGATCTCGACGACGGTGTCGGTCCGGTCGCTCGCGGTCATCCGTACCTCGCCGACGCTGAGTTCGAGGGTGACGGAAATCGGTTCGGGCGTCTCGTATTTCGGCATGGTTGTCCCTTCATCATGGGTAGGTGAGCCGTCCCCGCAGGTCAGGGACGTGGGGTGAGGAAAGCGGTGCGGTGCGGCTAGCGCACCCAGCCGGTGAAGCCTTGCTTGGCCCGTTTGCTTCTGCCGCGGGGTTCAGGGCGCTGTTCGCGATCGGACTGCTGCAGGGCAGCGGCGGCCGCCCGGACCAGCCAGGCGTTGACCGAGCGCCCCTCTGCGGCCGCGGTCTCCTCGATCGCGGCCTTGAGCTGCTCAGGCAGGCGTACGTTGATCCGAGCGGCGGGGCCGTCCTCGGCGAGCAGCAGACCGCTGTCCGCCGTGCCGTCCGTCGCCGCAGTGTCCTGCGCCGTCAGCCCGAGCGGCTCGGCGGGTGGCGCGGTCACCACGAAGCTCGGATCGCGTCCGCGCAGGCGCAGTTCCACCGAACCCGGAGCCAGGTCCCGGGTGATCTCGTCGGCGGCGGCGGACAGCGCGTCCAGCAGTGTCATCCGGATCGCGGACTCGAGCGACCCGGTGAGGCGCTCGACCAGCGCACGCGCCTCGTCACCGCCGGCTTCGGCAAGCGTGGCGAACTCACGTCCGAGGTTATTCACATACGTGGTCAAGTCCATGGTGCCATTCTGGCACATAGATGGCACCAACGCAAGCGACTATGGCACCGAACGACGCCAGGCATGGCACCAGCCGGTTCCCTTCGAAGCAAAAGCGCTGGTCAGGCTCATACGGCGGGTTCTCGCATGGGTGGTTACCGGGCAGTCCCGGCGTCGCTCGGCCGCGATAGCGTCTACCCTGCTGAACGTGGATCAGCACGAGCACCGCGAGACGGGTCCGTCTCGGCGGCGCAAGCCGCCGAGTGGGACGCGAGGTACAGCGAGGGCGAGGGTGCGAGGTGGAGCGGACGCCCGAACGGGCGGCTCGTCGCCGAGGTCGCCAGCCTCACGCCGGGCCGGGCGCTCGATGTCGGCTGCGGCGAGGGCGCCGACGCGATCTGGCTGGCTCGCAGGGGCTGGACGGTCACCGCAATCGACGTTTCCGACGTGGCGCTGATCCGGGCCCAGGAGGCAGCAGAACTGGCCGGCGCTGTCGTCGAGTGGGTTCGCGGCGATGCCCTGCAGACGCCGTTCCCGGCCGGATCGTTCGATCTGGTGTCAATGCAGTACCCGGCGCTGCCCAAGGCCGCCGGCGAGGCCCCCATGCGGGCGTTGCTCGGCACGGTGCGCCTGGGCGGGCTGCTCCTCGCCGTCTATCACGATCTCAACGATGAGCACCGCGAGCACATAAAGTCGCAGGGCATCGACCCGGCAGACTATGTCGACGCGGGCGACCTCGCCCGGCTACTGGAGGACGAATTCACGATCGAGTTGCAGGCGGTCGAGCCGCGCATCGACCCGCCGCCCGATCACCGGCACATCGCCGACGTCGTCCTGCGCGCCCGGCGTCGCTGAAGCCCGGAAATCCACGCCGATCGGCCGGGCGTTGACCCGGTCGGCGAGCGCCTGGTTCGTGCCGCACCGGCCCCGGATCCGGATCGAGTAATCCGGCCCGGCACCTAGCGCTGGCACCCGGTCAGAAGCGCGCCGGGGTGTTCCGCAAACTGGCGAGGCGGGTCTGGGCGTCGTTGCACTCGGCGACGATAGCGGCGACGCGCCGGCCGATGCGAGCCAGTGGACCTCGTATGCCCTGCGTCACGTTGTGGTTCATTGTTCCTCCTCGTTTTGCGGCCAGCTTTTCGCTGGCCACTATTTGAGTCTCGCGGTAAGAGCCCCCTTGGGGCATCGGAGGAAAGCCCTATTTTTTCTGCTGAGACACGTCTTAGCCGACCTGAAACCGGCTTACCTCGGCTTATGGCGCCTAAGTTTGGCTTGGCGCGGAATTCAGCACCGGTTCCCGAGCCGGTCCTAACCGCGCACCAGGTGGGCCAGGCGAGCCCAGTCCACCTGAATGCGGACCGGTACCTCGACGACGCTGACCTCTTCTTCTGGGTTCAGTGTCCGGTAAATGCGGTAGTACCCCAGAGTGTGGTCCAGTACATGGATGTCAATCTGCAGGACATGTTCGTCAGAGAGCCAGACCAGCCAGTAGAACGGAATGCCCGCATCGGCGTACTCAGCCATTTTGTCGAGCTTGTCTGCTTTGCGGCTTCCGGGAGATACGACTTCCACGACGACCCTGACGAGCGAGGCCGGGAGCGGGCGTCGGTCATTGGGGGCGCAGTCGAATAGAGCAGCGTCCGGGCTGCGGATGGTAGTGGCTGGTATCTCCCACAGCAAGACGTCGAAGTCACCGCTGGTGTCCAGGCAGGTGCCGGGATTGCGCTCCATGTGCGCGTCCGCGGCGGCGTCCAGCATCGCCGCTATCCGGCTGGCCGCGGCTTGGTGCGCCCGACTTGGCTTCTCGCACCGGACGGCCTGCCCGTTGACGAGTTCCACCTGGCGGCAGAAGTCGTCGGGAAGGTTCCGCCAGACTTCGAGGGTGATCGGTTCTGGCTGCAGGTTGCTGGGAACCGCCCAGTCGTAAATGGACGCTGGCTCAGAAGGGGACGCCACAGGATCTCCCGGTCGGTGCACGCTCGGTGTTTGTGGACATCGTAACGGCCAGCACGATATCCAGCCTGCAGGGCCGTTGCCGGCGAGCTGGCGCTGATCGGCGCCGCGTCGGCATACCCCTCGTCGATGGCTGCCTACTTGCGCTATAACGTCGAATGTCGGTGGCGCGGTGCCACCGCACCGCCGAGGAGGCCCGATGCCGGAAGATCCGCCCAGGCCACCCGCACTGCGGGCGTCCGACGCGGACCGCGACCGGGTCATCGAACTGCTGCGCGCCGCCGTCGCCGACGGACGTCTCGACCCGGTCGAATTCGACGAGCGGCTGGACGCGGCGCTGGCCGCACGCACCATCGACGCGCTGGCCCCGCTCACCGCCGATCTGATCGCGGTGCCAGGCAGCGACGGCGCGCTCACCCTGCCGCCCGCCGGGACGCCGGCCGAGCCGGCCGCCGAAGTGCTCACCATCGACGAGCGGCACGGCTCGGTGCGGCGCGACGGCCGGTGGACGCTGCCGCATCGGCTGGTGCTGCGCACCGCGTGGTGCGACGTGCTGCTGGACCTGACCAGGGCGGTGCGCAGCGGGCCCGAGCTGGTCATCGAGCTGCGGGTGCGCGGCGGCACCGTCGAGCTGGTCCTCGCGCCGGGCATGGTGGTGGACGCCAACGACCTCGCGGTGCGACACAGCAAGGTGGCGATCAGCAGGGACGCGGGCGACGACACGCCGGAGACGCTGCGCGTCCGCCTGGTAGGCCAGATGCGGCACGGCCAGATAGACACCCGGTGGGTGACGCCGCGCCCGTGACACGGCGGGACCGCGCGTCTGCGTAGGTCAGTCAGGATGGCGGTCGGTCAGGGTGGTTGCGGGGGGATCTGTCCGCGCGAGGGTGTCGGCGCGGCGCAGCGCGTCGGGCAGCCGGTACCGGCCGGCCATCTGCCGGACCAGGTCCGCCGCGTCGGCTGCGGGCATCCCGGCGGCGGTGACGAACAACGGGCGTTCCGAGGATCCGCGCACGACCGGCACCGCGTGGGTGGCCGTGCGGAACCTGGACTTGGCCACCCCGATCACCGGGATGCCGAACTCGGCGTGGGCGTGCGCACCCAGGCCGGGCCGGCCGGCCGGGTCCAGATCGGCGTAGCCGTCGACCACCAGCAGGCCTAGCCCGCTCAGTTCCTGCAGCACCGCGCGCAGTGGCGGGAGCTCGCGCAGGTAGAACTCGCCCGGCCGGTAGGGCGCGACCCGGGGGACCACCGCGGTGTGTTCGGCGAGCACGTGCGCGAAGGCGGCATCGGCGGCCAGCACGGCGGCCGCCCGGGCGCCCCCAGTCCGCAGGTAGTGCACGTCGACGGCGGCGCACACACCGCGGTCCGGCTCCATGTCTTGAGGATGCCCGAACTCGCCCGCGGTCGTCTGTGAGATATTGGGCGCATGACGACGTGGAAGGAGGTCGAGCGGGCGGAGCCTGAGTTCGCGCAGCGGGTGCGGGGGCTGTTCGACAGGCACCGGCACAAGACGATTGCCACGTTGCGGGCCGACGGGTCGCCGCGGATCTCCGGGATCGAAGTGGCCTTTGAGGACGGCGAGCTCGCCTTCGGCTCGATGCCGAACGCGCGCAAGGGTGCGGATCTGGGCCGGGATCCGCGATTCGCACTGCATAGCGCCACGATCGACCCGGTCGAGGGCGCGGAAGCACAGTGGCCGGGTGACGCGAAGATCTCCGGGTGGGCGACCGCTGCCAGGTCACTCAGCGAGGAAGCCGGCAGTTACCGCTTCTACGCCGACATCGCCGAGGTCGTGCACACGCACCTCAACGAGAAGGCCACGATGCTCGTCGTTGAGTGGTGGACCCCTGCGCACGGGCTGCGCAGGATCGAGCGCGAGTAATCGCCGGCCGAGGGCGGCGAAGGTCTCGAAACTGGCCTGCTGGTCGGCTGTGGCCCGTTGCGCCGCATGGCGCCGCCCCGGATCGGCCAGGCTGGGCCGCACCAGGTTGACGGCCCCGCCCAGCTTCGGGTCGGGCTCCGCCTGCAGGCCGGCGGCCCGGGCCAGGCGGCGGTTGACCTCGTCCTGGGCTGGCCCCAGGGCCGGCATAACCCACCACGGGCCGTCTACGCCCGCCTGGTAGGAGCAGTAATTACCACCCCAGGGCCGCGCCGCCGCGCGCAGGCTGGTGCCATCCGGTTCCACCTGGACGGCGTCGCCGCCGAGAGCGGCACTGAAGGCCCGGTAGCCCTCGGCGATGACGGGATACCCCGCAACCGCCGAGGACTCGTGGTTCTCGGTGCTGTTGTGTTCGGCGTAGAAGGCGTGCAGGTGGGCGTGCTGCACGTCCTGCCGGGGATTCTTGGTGATCGCGGTCCCGGCCAGGCTCCCGCTCGCGGCATCCGCGTCACGCAGGTAGTCCAGGTTCGGTGCGCTGTCGTTGGCGCAGAACACGACGTGCCCGCCGTCCAGGCTGCGGTACCACGCGGCGACCAGGGTCATCGCCGTCTGGCGAGCGGCCAGTTCGGAAGCCGTGGCCGAGGACCATCCATCGCGATGGCTGCGAGGCACGATGAGCGCATGGGGCCGTGCCGCCCGCCCCGGCCCGTTAGCCAGCATGAACGGGTTGTAATCCAGGACCAGGTCGACCAGGGCCGTTCCGTCCGGCGCGGTAACCGTCCCCAGATAGTCGGGAAGCCCGGGCACATCGGCGAACACGTCGACCGGCCGGAACCGGCCGGAGAATTCCCCCGCCGGAACCACGCCCTGGACGTTCCCGGTCCCCGGCTCGACCAGAACCCAGCTCCCGGCCGCGGCGGCGCCACCCGGCCGCCAGGACCCCTTGACCGTGCGGGCGCCATCGCTGTACGTCCACATCTCGCGCAGCTCGACCTGCGTAAACGGCGAACGCGAGCCCTCTGGGTGATCCATCACGCTTCCATGTCCGGGCTGCGGCGGTTACGACCGCGGCCAGCCGTGGGCGCGATAACCCACGGATCGCAAGTAGTCGCGGGCCTGCGCCACGGCGGCGTCGACGTCGGCCAGGCTGAGGCCGACAATGTAATCGTCCGGGTTCCCCTGGCCGTCAGTGTCATAGGTCAGCACCCAGCCGGATCGCCACCCGCGGCCGAGCGGGTAGCGCTCGTGCCAGACGAGCATCGGGGTTCGGTTGCCGTCGAACACCACGTCGCCCGGATCGAGGTCGTCCTCGAACACCTGGCCGTTGAGATCGGGCAGGACGATCACCCGGACAGCAGGCAGTTCCTCATCGCGGAGATGGCCGATCTCGCCAGCCGGCTGGGACATAAGCAAACTCTAACCACGTCCGCGTGACCCCGATCCCCGGCGCGAGCTGAACTAGCGCCTACCGCTGGCGGCGGCGATCAGGGGCAGGAAGAGGTCGTCCACGATCTCGAGGACCCGCTCCTCGGGGATGGGCTGGTAGGTCATCAGCATGTCGTGACGCATCAGGTCGAACGGCATGGACAGGACGATCGGGGGGACGCGGTCGAGGTCGATCTCACCGCGCTCGGCCGCGCGGCGGTAGATGTCCAGGGACCACAGCGGGCGGTCGGCGATGAGCTTTTCCCGCACCTGGGCCGGGGTGAGGCCGCTGCTGGCCAGCAGGCCGGAGAAGACGGCGCTGATGACCGCGGCGAAGCTGACCCGCACGCTGCTGAAGCCGCTGAGCATCGCGATCATGTCGCCGCGCAGACTCCCCGTGTCGGGGACCTCCACCGGGTGCGTCGCGGCGTAGTGCTGAATGGCGTCCAGCACGAGGTCGTCCTTGCGCGGCCAGCGCCGGTACAGCACCGCGACCCCCGTCTTCGCGCGGGCGGCCACCGACTCCATCGTCAGCCTGGCGAAGCCGACCTCGACTAGTTCCGCCCACGCGGCCTCCAGCAGTGCGGCCTCCAGTTCCTCTCCGCGCCGCCGCTGCCGGGTCCGCTGGGCCTGCTCGGTCATGCCAACCAGCATAGAACCGGGAAAATAAGAGATGTTTGCATTCCTTAACTCCGTACCTTACTCTCATAAGAGAAGCCTATATCTCTTATGGAAGGAGGCGCGTCATGGCAACGGCACCAAAGTCGCGGGTGAAGCCCCCGGTCGAGAAGCTGGACCCGAAGGTGGTCAAGACCGCCCTGATCCTCATCGTCGGCGCGATGGCCGTCATCTTCGACACCACCATCGTCAGCGTGGCCCTCCACACGCTGGCCGTGAAGCTGGGCACCTCGGTCGCGACGATTCAGTGGGTGACCACCGGCTACCTGCTCGCGCTCGCCATCGCGGTGCCGCTCAGCGCCTGGGGCCTGCAGCGCTTCGGCGGCAAGCGCCTCTGGATGTTCTCCCTGGCCGTGTTCCTGATCGGGTCGATCGGGTCCAGCCTGGCGTGGAACGTCGGCTCGCTGATCGGCTGGCGTTTCGTCCAGGGCGTCGGCGGCGGCCTCATGCTCCCGCTGCTGGCCACGCTTATCTTCCAGGCCGCGGGCGGCAAGTCGCTGGGCCGGCTCGTCACCTACGTCGCGTTGCCCGCGTTGCTCGGCCCGATCCTCGGCCCGGTGATCGGCGGCGCCATCTTGACCCACCTGAGCTGGCGGTTCATGTTCTGGGTGAACGTGCCGTTCTGCGTCGCGGGCCTCCTGCTGGCCTGGCGGTACCTCGCCGATGACGCCCCGTTCCACGCGCAGGGCATGGCGGGCGGCCCCAAGGAAAAGCTCGACGTGCCCGGCCTGCTCCTCATCGCACCGGGTACCTCGGTGCTCCTGTACGGCCTGGCCAACGCGGGCACCTCCGCCGGGTTCGGCCGCCC
>Ga0302324_100022374_pt1 | contig 12280 bp, 11 predicted proteins | sample Palsa_T0_1_FD_201949 | JGI IMG/M metagenome (GOLD analysis project Ga0302324, IMG submission 201949) | Peat permafrost microbial communities from Stordalen Mire near Abisko, Sweden - Palsa_T0_1 | ecosystem: Environmental > Terrestrial > Soil > Palsa > Peat permafrost | place: Sweden: Abisko...
CACGATCAATGTGCTGGCCTCCTCCCGAGAGAAGGCACAAAGGCGCGCCATGGTTCTCACCGCTCTGCCCGTCGTCGCGCAAACGATCACGATCGACAGCTTCATTCCGGAAGACCAGACAGCCAAGCTCGCCGTCATCAACGATGCGTCGTCGCTGCTTGATCCTACCATCAATCCCGTCGTGACGAGCCCACCGCCAAGCGATCGCGAGAATGCAGAAAGCCTTGCTGCCGCCTCGCAGGCGCTGGGGACAGCCGCAGGCAAACTCCAGGGAGCCACGGCAGCGGCGGCTCGACACCTCGCCGTTACGCTTCACAGTCTCGCAGTCGGTCCGTTTGCCTTGCGCGCGCGGGCCGATGACGCGCTCGTGCCGGGATTGAACACCATGCTCGGCCAGGTTCGCGACGCTTTGCAGCCGCAGCCGGTTACCTTCAACAGCCTTCCGGGCGATCTGCTGCGCGACTGGGTTTCGCCGAACGGTACGTATCGGGTCGAGGTGTTTCCTAGTGGCAATGCCAATGACAACAGGGTGATGCAGGAATTTGTGCGCGAGATCCGTGTGGTTGCACCGGAGGCGACTGGCACCCCGATCGCGATCCAGGAATCGGGCACCACCATCGTGCGCGCATTCATACAGGCGGGAATTCTCTCCTTCCTGTCGATCACGGTGCTGCTGTTCATCGCGCTCCGGCGCGTCAAGGACGTCATCATCGCGTTGGGGCCGCTGGTAATGGCCGGTATCGTTACACTTGGTACCTGTGTCGCCATCGGGCTCCAGCTTAATTTCGCCAATATCATCGCGCTTCCGCTGCTGTTCGGAATAGGTGTCGCCTTCGACATCTATTTCGTGATGGCGTGGCGCTCCGGCGCCCGGCGTCTGCTGCAGTCGCCGCTGACACGCGCAATTGTCTTAAGCGCCGGCACGACGGTCTCGGCTTTCGGCACGCTGTGGCTTTCCAGCCATCCCGGAATTGCAAGCATGGGCGAGCTGCTCGCGATCTCGCTCGCATGGATTCTCGCCAGCGTTCTTTTTCTTCTGCCTGCGTTGCTTGCACAGGCAACCTATCGCGAGGGGCTGCCCGAAACCGTTTAACGCCGGCGCGTTTGCGCGCCAGTATCGGGGAGTGGTTGCTTCGCTACTGTTTGGGCTTTGTCCCGGCGAGTGCATCTTCGGCAAGACTGTTGATCTTGGCCGCCAGCGCTTTGGGGCCGCCGCTTGCCAGCGTCGATGCGAAATCCGAGCGCTTCAGTGCCGCCTGACTGACATAGCCTGCCAGAAATACGTCGATGATCTGCCAGGTACCGCCCTGCTGGCGCATGCGATAGATGAGCGCGATAGGGCTTCCGCCGCTCGGCACCAGCTTGGTCTGGACGATCTTGTCCTGCCCGCGCTGCACCACATTGGGGTCGACGTCGAACTGCTCGCCTGAGAACTTGTCGAAATTGCTGGCATAGTCGGCGATGGTCATGCGGCGGAACGCGGCGAGGACCGCTGTCTTGTCCGCATCCGCCATGGTGCTCCAGCTTGGCCCCACGATCATCTGCATCATGGTTGCCAGGTCATATGCCTTGTCTACGGCGGGGCCGAGGGCCCGAAAGCGGCCCTGCATCCCCAGCTGCGGACCCCGCTTCATCGTATCGAGCAAGGACGCATAGAAGGTCTGGATCTGCTCCGCCGCCGGATCAGGCGCCGCGTCCGCGGCGCGCGCCGGGCTAAACGAAAAAAGCGCGACCAGGGCCGCAACCAGCATTAAGAGCTTACGGGGCATGAGAGAATCCTTGGGAGAAGGCGTCACAAACTCGGTCGAAATGGCTGCCGGAGGGCGAAACCCGGTGCAAACCTGCAACCTTTGAAACGCATGGCCGGGCATTTCGGCCTAAATGAGGCACCGGCCGCGCCCCTGGCGGCGGCTATTTGCCCGCATAGGGATTTGCGGTCGTGCGCAACGAAAAACGGATGGGCGTGCCTTCGAGCGGGAACGCCGCGCGCAACTCGTTCTGCAGATAACGCAGGTAGGATTCCGGCAGCGCCTTGAGCTGCGTGCCGAAGAGCGCAAAGGTCGGCGGCCGCGTCTTCGGCTGGGCGATGTAGCGCACGCGGACGCGGCGGCCGTGGATGGCGGGCGGAGGATGGCGCTCGAGCGCACGCGCGAGGAACCGGTTCAGCTCTGCCGTGGGCACATGCGTGTTCCAGGCCGCATCGGCGGCGAGCACGGCCGGCAGCAGCCTGTCGAGGCCTTCGCCGGTGAGCGCGGACACGACGACCAGGGGTGCGCCCGCAATCTGCGGCAAGAGCTCGTCGAGGAGCTGCTTGAGCTTGGTGATGGCGCCTGCGGGGTTCTCGATCAGGTCCCATTTGTTGACCGCAAATACGATGGCGCGGCCTTCGCGGGCGACGAGATCGGCGATCGTCAGATCCTGTTTTTCAAAGGGTGCGGTGGCGTCGATGACCACGACAACGCATTCGGCAAAACGGATTGCGTGCAGCGTGCTCTCCACCGCGAGCGTCTCGATCGCCTGTCCATGCACTCTGGCCTGCCGTCTCAGGCCTGCCGTGTCGTGCAGCAATATCGTTCGGCCCTCAACGATCCACTCCGCGGCAATCGCATCGCGGGTGATGCCGGGCTCGGGTCCGGTAAGCGACCGCTCTTCGCCGATGAGACGATTGAAAAGGCTCGATTTTCCGACATTCGGACGGCCGATGACGGCAAGCTTCAGCGGCCGCTCGGCTTCCGGCGCCTCTTCCTGCACCTCCTCACGCGCGGCGAAGGGCGCAACGGCGTCGAACAACTCGTCAAGCCCAAGACCATGGCCAGCAGAAATCGTGACTGGCTCGCCGAAGCCCAGCCGGAAGCTTTCCAGGACATCCATGCTGCGCTTGGCTTCGCATTTGTTGGCGACGAGGACGACGGGTTTGCCGCAGCGGCGCAGCATGTCTGCGATCGCCTCGTCGTCCGTCGTCAGGCCTGCACGCCCGTCGATGAGGAACAGGCAGACATCGGCATGCGCAATGGCGTCGCGGGTCTGCTCGAGCATGCGTGCAGGCAAGGTGCCGGCTGGCGCATCGTCGAAGCCGGCGGTGTCGATCAGCCGAACGGGGAGAGGCCCGAACTGGACCAGTGCGTCCTGGCGGTCGCGCGTGACGCCTGGCGTGTCGTGCACGATGGCAAGTCTTTTGCCTGCGAGCCGGTTGAAGAGCGTGGACTTGCCGACATTCGGCCGGCCCACGATGGCGATGGTCAGAGGCATGACGGGAGACTTACCACCCGGACGCTCGGGCGAACAGCGCAGGATGGCCGGCGCCCGTAAGCGTCATTCGCGCACGCCTCAGCCTCTATCGAAGCGCCACCAGCTGCGCGCTGTTGGTGAGCAGATAAAGCGTGCCGTCGGCAACCACGGGCGAGATGAAGGTTCCGTCGGGAATCTCGATTTTCCCAAGCAATTCGCCGGTATAGGGCGAAAGGGACACGGCGTAACCGTCGGACGACGTCAGGATGAGCCGGTCGGACACGAGGACGGGGCCTGACCAGGTGATCAGGTCTTCCTTTTCTTCCATGTTCTGCCAGCGGGTCAGCTGGTGAATCCACTTCACGCGCCCATCCTTGCGCGCGAGGCAAAGCACCTGTCCGTCGGTCGTCAGCACATAGAGGAAATCGCCCGCCACCCATGGCGTCTGGATTCCGCCCACGTCGCGCGACCACACGCGATCGCCGGTATTCAGATTGATGGCCACCATCACGCCGGAATGGGCAATCGCGAAGACCATGTCGCGATCCACGACCGGGCGGCCCGCAATGTCGTCAAGCTCGGAGAGTGCCGTCACATTTCCTGAGCGCGTCAGCATGTCGTTCCATGTCGGACGGCCATCATCGACGCGGATGGCGAAGAGCTCGCCCGACGTATAGGGCGCGATGACGTAATCGCCTGATACCGCTGCGCTCGTGCTCTCCAGAATGCCTGCCGATTCCGTGATGCCCTGATGATCCCACAGCGTGCGCCCGTCGGTCTCGGCGAGGGCGAAGAAATGGTTGTCTTCCGAGGAGACGAACACGCGCCCGCTGTTGGCGACGGGTGCATTGACGATGGGCACGCCGAGATCGGATTTCCACAATTGCTTTCCGCTTCCGGCCTCGATGCAAATGACCGAGCCGAAGCCCGTGGTCACGAAGAGCTTGCCGCCGTCATAGGCGATGCCGCCACCGAAGCCCTTGGACGGATCGATCGACATGTCTTCGCCGAACCATTCAGGATTGGGCAGCATGCCGAACAGCAGGCTGTCGTCGGGACCTTTGGGCGCAAGATCCTTGTCCCATGCCGGCTGGCCGTCTTTGGCGTTGAAAGCAAACACATGCGCGGCCGCATCGAGCACAAAGACGCGGCCATCGGCAACGATGGGCGGCGCGGTGAGGCGGGAATCGGTATCGGAGCCCTTGCCTGCGTCGGCCTGCCACGCCATCGCGAGGCTGCCATCCGCTTTCAGGTGATACATAGCATTGGCTGCAAATCCGCCCGGCTCCGGCCATGCGGTGTTGCTGTAGGGCGGGGGCAGGACGACTTTCGTCTTGGCAAGGTCGGGATCGACCTTGATCGTCGTCTCTGCGGACATCACGGAGATTCGCTCGCCCTTGATGTTGGACTTCTTGGCGCCGTTGAACCAGCCGGATGTCATATCTCCGATGGCATCGAGCTGCTGACAGCCGGCGAGCGCGAACGAGCCTGCAACACAGGCGAGCAAACTCAGCGTGCGAATCTTCATTTGGACGGAGGTCCTCCGGCGCCGGCGGTAATAGCGCCCGGCGTTTGCGCGGGATGGGGCGGCGGCGGCACCGTACCGAAATTCGCACCGCCGCCTGCTTTCAGAAACGACGCCAGGACCTGCGCCCGCTGGCGCACGCCGTCCGGCGCGTTCTTGTCTGCGGCAAGTGACTCATATTCGGCAATCGCTGCGCCGGTGTTGCCGGCGCGAAAATCGGCATAGGCCAGAATCTCCCGCACCATCGGGTTCCACGCGCTTGACGCAGCACTGATGGGGTCCAGCAGCGCCTTGACCTCGGATTCCGGCGCCTGATCGACGATGGCCCAGGCAGTATGCACCCGTGCGATCGCGCCCAGATAGGGATCGCTGCCGGCTGCGATCTGCCTGTAAAGCGCAATGCCGTCGGCACGGTTTCCAGCACCCAGGAGGGCATCGGCCTCGTGCAGGCGCGCTACTGCGGCATAGCCGCCCGGCGCGGTCTTTGCGAGCTTTTCATAGAGGTCGACCGCCAGGTTCGATTGTCCCGCCCGCAGCATCTCGGTGGCGTACATATATTCGCTGGAAGCCTTGATGCGCTGCTTCTGGTCGTAAACGCGCCAAAGCTCGAAACCTGCTACTGCAATGATGACGAGGGCCGCGGCCGCGAAGACGTAATCGCTGTAGTTTTTCCAGAATTGCTCAAGGCGTTCGCGGCGAACTTCCTCCTCGACCTCGTGGAAGATGTCGGTCACGTGTGGTCCTCTTCGACGTTCACCCAAAGCCCTGGCGAGGCGCGATGAGTAGCCTTTGCGGCGCGTGCTGGCAACCGGACGGAAACCGCCGCCCGCGGCTTCACCCTATCCGCTTCATCGGATAGACATTTTCCACGCCCGGAAAGCGCCGCGCCCGGACGTCGTCGGCGTAGGCCTTGACGGCGTTCTCGATATCGGTGCCGAGCTTGGCATATTCGCGCACGAATTTGGGCGGCCGGGGATTGAGGCCCAGCATATCCTCCATGACGAGTATCTGTCCGTCGCATTGCGCCGAGGCGCCGATGCCGATGGTGGGGATTGCCACGTCCCGGGTGATCTTCGCTGCCAGCGGCTCGGCCATGCCCTCGAGCACGACGGCGAATGCACCCGCCTCCGCCACGGCCTTCGCATCCGCTTCGATGGCGGGCCATTCCGCTTCCGTGCGCCCTTGCGTCTTGAAGCCCCCGAAAATCTGGATCATTTGTGGCGTGAGGCCGATATGGCTCATGACCGGAATGCCGCGCGTGGAGAGGTAACGGACCGTCTCGGCCATCCGCGCGCCGCCTTCGAGCTTCACCGCGCCGCAACCGGTTTCCTGGATCACGCGTGCGGCATTGCGGAAGGCGATGTTGGGGCTTTCTTCGTAGGAGCCGAACGGCATGTCCACGACGATGAGTGCATGGCTGCTGCCGCGCATCACCGCCTGGCCATGCAGGATCATCATTTCGAGCGTGACACCGAGCGTCGTCTCCATGCCGTGCATGACCATGCCGACCGAGTCGCCCACGAGCATGAGATCGACATGGTTGTCGAGCAGACGAGCCGTGTGGGCGTGGTAGCAGGTGAGGCACACGACCGGTTTCGCGCCCTTGTGCCCCCTGATCTCCGGCACGGTGACGCGCTTGATATCGGTTACCGCAGACATGGCTCAGGCATCCTTTCATCCCCGTCTGGCGGGGAAGGCGTGCTAAGACGCTTCTTCTTCGGCTCCTTCGGCTGCCGGTGCAGCGCCTTCCTCGAAGACTTCTTCGGCGGCGGCCACGGCGTCTTCCTCGGGCGTTGCTTCCGTCAGCACGTCCTCGCCGCGGGCCTGGCGCTCGGCCTCGTCCTCGGTGCGCGCGACATTGAGGGTCACGTTCACCCGGACTTCGGGATGGAGCACGATGGCGACCGGAACGAGGCCGATCGTCTTGATCGCCTTGTCGAGCGGAACCTGGGTGCGCGAGATGCTGAATCCGCCTGCGCTGACGACATCGGAGATGTCGCGCGGGCTCACGGAGCCGTAAAGCTGGCCACGGTCGCCCGCCTGGCGCAGCAGCACGAAGACTTTGCCGTCGAGCTTCTTGGCGACGGCTTCGGCTTCCGACTTGCGCTCGAGGTTATGCGCCTCGAGCAGCACCTTCTGCGTCTCGAAATAGGTCCGGTTCTGCCGCGTGGCGCGCAGCGCCTTCTTCTTCGGCAACAGGAAGTTGCGGCCGAAGCCGTCCTTCACTTTCACCACGTCGCCCATCTGGCCGAGCTTTTCGACGCGTTCGAGCAGGATCACGAGCATGGCGGCCTCACTTCACGACGTAGGGAAGAAGCGCCATGAAGCGCGCACGCTTGATGGCCAGAGCGAGGATCCGCTGCTTGCGCGAGGAAACCGCGGTGATGCGCGAGGGAACGATCTTGCCGCGCTCGGAGATGAACCGCTGCAGCAGCTTCACGTCCTTGTAGTCGATCTTCGGCGCATTTGCGCCGGAGAACGGGCAGGTCTTCCGCCTGCGGAAGAAGGGGCGCCGTTGGGCTCCAGCCTGGCTCATAATGCGGTCTCCGTCTCGGTCGCGTCGGTTGTCTCCGTTGTCGCTTCGCCCTCGGGCTTGCGGTCGCGCTCGGATTCGCGGCGCGCCGTCTTCGAGTTCGATTGCTCGAACTGGTCCACCTTCACGGTGATGAAGCGCAGCACGTCTTCGTTGATCTTGATCTGGCGCTCAAGCTCCTGCACCGCCTTGGCGGGGGAGTTGATGTTGAGGAGCACATAATGCCCCTTGCGGTTCTTCTTGATGCGATAGGCAAGCGAGCGCAGGCCCCAATATTCCTGCTTCTCGACGCGGCCGCCTTCGCCTTCGATGATGGTCTTCAGGTGCGTCGCCAGCGCGTCGACCTGCTGCGCGCTGATATCCTGGCGCGCGATCAGGAGATGCTCGTAAAGAGCCATTGCCGTCCCTTTCCGGGCTGCGGTACGCGCGAGAGGCAGGGCGCCTTCGCTCGCATTGGCTCGCAGGGGCACCGGACAATCCGGCTGGTCCTTGAAGGTTCAACCCTTAAGGATGCCCCGCGACCGCAGCCGCTCATGAGGGGGCGGCGTATAGCCGAAAGGGCGAGGAAGGGCAATCACCCTGTCCAGGAAGACGAAGGGCGCTGCCGCAGCAGCGCCCTCGATTTGGCCCGGGGCGTTGCCTCCAGACCGACCGGCCCGACGGGCGGGCCCGTCTTGAAGCCCTGCGCCCGTGATGGGCGGGGACGCAAAAGTGTCCGACTCGTTCTTCGCAAGGTCAACGAAGAACCCGGCTGAGGCGAAAAATGTGATCGAAGTTCCCCGTTTGACGCCGGCGCCGGCTCTCTGCGACCGGCCGTCAGCGCGTGGCCGGCTTCCCGTCGGACCCGTTCATGGTCTGGTATCGCCCAACTTGTGCTCGTCCTGAGCATTGAAGCAGGTCGTGGCCCGGTCGGGCGATTTGGGCGGCGGAGTGACGTCCGTAAAGCTGGCCGTCGTCGGATCCTTCCAGGCATAGGTGCCCTTCAGTACGGTGCTATTGGCCAGATGCTGTTCCAGGCTCATGTTTGGTTTCTGAAAACGGTGGATTTCATGCCGTCCGAGCCCGCGATGGACGGGCAGTTGGCGTACATGGCGGCGTAAGGGTCGGCATGGGCGACCCCGGCCGTGACTGCGAGGGAGATACTGCGAGCAGGTTGCGTTTCACGGATTATCCTCGCCTTGTGTTGCCTTAACTTTTGTTAACCGCAATCGCGCAGTGGCGCCTTCGTAAAGTGCCTTTCGCGACGTTCCGTTCGAGGAAAGCCGCATGCCCACCGATGAGTCCGTTTTCTCGAAAGCCGCGTGGCGGCTGATCCCGTTCTTGCAGGTGCTGTACGTCACCAATTTCCTGGATCGCGTGAATGTCGGATTCGCTGCGCTGTCGATGAACAGGGATATCGGGCTGTCTCCCGAGATTTACGGTTTCGGCGCCGGCATCTTCTTCATCGGCTATTTCCTCTGCGAGGTGCCGTCGAACCTGATCTTCGCGCGCGTCGGCGCGAGGGTCTGGGTTTTCCGCATCATGGTTTCGTGGGGAATCGTGTCAGCGGCGATGGCCTTTGCGCGCGGGCCGGTGAGCTTCGCCGTGCTGCGATTCCTGCTCGGCGTATGCGAGGCCGGATTCTTTCCCGGTGTGATGCTCTACCTCACTTACTGGTTTCCGCAATCCTCGCGCGCGCGTTTCAACGCGATGTTCCTTGCCGCCATTCCCGTTTCGAGCGTGATCGGATCGCCGGTATCGGGCGCGATATTGTCCATGAACGGAATTGCCGGCCTGCACGGCTGGCAGTGGCTGTTTCTGATCGAGGGATTGCCGTCCTGCGTGATGGGATTCGTAGTGCTGGGCTTTCTTCCCGATGGACCGCGACAGGCGACATGGCTGACGCCGGAAGAAAAAGAGCTGGTGATCGGCACGCTTGCGCGCGATGCGCCGCCGCAGGGAAACGTCTGGCACGCACTCGGCGATCCGAGGCTGTGGCTGCTGGCGCTTGGCGATTTCGGCATCGTGCTCGGTACCTACGGGCTCGTGCTGTGGCTGCCGCAGATCGTGTCGGGCATGGGATATTCCAACGTGACCACCGGCTTCATCGTTGCGGTGCCTTATGCCGCCGCACTTGTGGCCATGCTTGCAGTTGCGCGATCGAGCGATGCGCGCAGCGAGCGTGTCTGGCATACGGTGTTGGCTGCACTCGCTGCAGCGGCGGGACTGATCGCAGCCGCCGTATTGCATGGCGATGTCGCAAGAATTCTAGCACTGACGGTTGCGGCGATGGGCATCTACTCCGCGCTGACCACCTTCTGGACGCTGCCGCAATCCTTCCTGGGCGGCACGGCTGCGGCGGCCGGCATCGCGCTTGTCAATTCCATCGGCAATCTCGGCGGCTTCGCGGGCCCATACCTGATGGGCTGGCTCAAGCAGACATCCGGCGGCTATGGCCTGGGGCTGGCCACACTTGCCGCGGGACTCACCGGCACCGCTGTGCTCGTGCTGTCCATGTCGCGCGCGCTGACGGCGCCGCTGGCGGCGGACGCAAAACCGGAGCTTTTGGAGACGCCGTGAATGTCCGCTCAATGTTTATGCGTGCAGGGTCCGGTGCGGAAGGACGACGGCGTGGCTGCGCGCCGCGGCCCCGGATCGGGTCACTCCATCGGGATGACGTCCGTATGATGTGCTAAAATGAGTTGTTGAGCGCCATCGAGCGTGGGGGAGACGTCATGCATCCGGGCTTTCGCTCACCGCTCACGGGGATGATGCGCGAAGCCCGTGCGGCATGCCGCGAGGCGGAAGCGACCGGCGCGCCGGTCGCGGAGATCACGGCGATGCGCGCCGAGCGCGGGCTCAACCGCGGCCGCCGCCGGTTTCTCGCCGGCGCCGCGATGGCAGTAGCGGCCACCATGGCACCGGGCCGCAGCCACGCCGTGGGCATGCCCCGCGTCGTGATCGTGGGCGGGGGCATGGCGGGGCTCAATTGCGCCTACACGCTGTGGCGAGAGCAGGGCATCGCGGCCCATATCTATGAGTGGAACGATCGCGTCGGCGGCCGCGTGCAGACCCTGCGCGGCTATTTCGCCAACGGGCAGACGGCGGAGCAGCACGGCGAGTTCATCTCGAGCGAACATGCCGCCACGCTGGGCCTTGCGCGTGCATTCGGGCTCGGTCTTGAGAATACCGATGCGTTTCCGCAAGACCTCAACGACACGTGCTGGTTTTCGGGCGCGCGCTACACGCAGAAGGCGCTCAACGAGGACTGGCAGGGTTTCGGGTACAATCTGTTTCGCGAGGCCGTGCGCCGTGCACCGAACGCGAACTACAGGCATTACAGTCCCGATGCCCATGCGTGGGACCACATGAGCGTCGCGGAGTGGATAGACCGCCACGTGCCGGGCGGTCTTTCGGAGCCCTTCGGAAAGATGTGCTATGCGGATGTGATCAGCGAATATGGCGGACCGCCGGAAAACCAGTCGGCGCTCAATCTGCTCTACATTCTTGGCTATGACGCGAGCGCGCTTTCCGGCTACCAGCCGAAGAGCCATCCCGTCGTCGCCGGCTCCGACGAAAAATGGCATATCGCCGGGGGCAATGACCAGCTCGTCACCGGCCTTGTCGAGCGCCTGCCCCAGGGCACGATCCATCTCCACCACAGGCTCGCTTCTGTCGGCGAGAACGCCGACGGCTCCTACACCTGCACATTCGAACGGGACGCCGCGAAGGTCGAGGTGATGGCCGATCATGTCGTGCTTGCCATCCCGTTCACGACGTTGCGCGAGGTCGATCTCAGCAGGGTCCATCTGTCTCCCCTCAAGCGGCGCGCAATCGAGACGTTGCCGCTCGGTACCAACGCGAAAGTGATGATCCAGGTCGCGGGGCGGCCGTGGCGGAAGGACGGCTATACGGGCAGCATGCTGACTGGTGCACCGCTTGACGGCGGCTGGGACGGAAGCTCCTACCAGAAGACGCAGAACCGCGGCGCAACTGAGATCTATGTCCTGCTGCCAGGCAGCGGGCAGGGCGCGGGACTCGCAAAGAAATACCAACTCGCATTCGGTCACGACGCCGGCCCCGCGCCTCCCGCACTCGTCGCCGACTCGCTTCAGGCGCTGGAGCCGATTTATCCGGGCGTCACGGCGGCATGGAACGCAGGTCCGAAGCTCGCCTGGGTGAATGACGGCAATATCGACAGGCATCTGCTCGGCGCGTGGTCGCAATACAATGTCGGGCAGTATACGGGCTTCAGCGGCATCGAGCCGAGGCCCGAGGGCAACATACATTTCGCCGGCGAGCAAACCTCCATCACCTTCCAGGGCTATATCGAAGGTGCGGTGCGCAGCGGCACGCGCGCCGCCCGCGAGATCGGCTGAGCAGCATCTTCACGCGCGGACCGCAAAGGAATTCACCACGAAAGACACGAAGATCACGAAGCGGTTTTTGGCGCGAAGCGCGGCGTATTTCCTCGTGCTCCTCGTGCTCTTCGCGGTGATTTTTCTTGCGCTTCGCGCGATCCACAAAGATCGTATTTACCCGATCGTTTTCTGCTGGGTCGCTACCGGTTTCGCCACCGGGACGACATCGAACGTCACCCGGCCCACGAGCCGTCCGTCGGCGGTGTCGATATCGACGCGCCAGGTGCCGGCGCGCGGATTCGTTTTGATCGTGTAGCCGCGAAAGCCGCCTTCGCGCCCGCCCGAGATGGCGTAGGAGACGACGGACTGAACGACCCAGCGCTTCTTTTTCGGGTCGTACCATTGCCAGCGATGGGCGATGCGTGTCGCGAGCTTGATCGGCGCAAAGACGGCGCTGTAGACCGAGATCGTTTCTCCGGGCGCCACATGCAGCACCGGGCGTGAAAAATTGAGGAACGTCGTCGTCGGCTCCGGCTCCGTTGCGGCGGTGTAGGTGGCTCCGGTGTGCTTCACGGCGTGATAGACGCCGGCGCTGGCGAGCGCGAGCGGCAGCGGCGGCAGGATGTCGGTGAAGTAGAAAAGATTCATCAGTCC
>Ga0302324_100022377_pt1 | contig 12279 bp, 6 predicted proteins | sample Palsa_T0_1_FD_201949 | JGI IMG/M metagenome (GOLD analysis project Ga0302324, IMG submission 201949) | Peat permafrost microbial communities from Stordalen Mire near Abisko, Sweden - Palsa_T0_1 | ecosystem: Environmental > Terrestrial > Soil > Palsa > Peat permafrost | place: Sweden: Abisko...
AAGCGAGTACGGCTAGCGTACGGCAAAAATGCACACCCTGCCGTAAGGTCCCTTACCCGCTCCTCTCTCGCTCGCCCAAACCCCTTTTCGAAGCGGCCGAAAAGCGGCGCCCCGGCGCAGAGGCGCCGCCCGGCCGTTTGCCGCCGCCGCCGCTCGGGTAGGGGAGAAGGCTCGCGCGAGGGAGGTTCGTTGCCCGCAGACCGGTTCTGGTATCGAGACGCCGTCGTGTATCAGACGCACGTCAAGGCGTTTGCGGACGCGAACGGCGATGGGATCGGCGACGTTCCCGGGCTGACCTCGCGCCTGGACTACTTGGCGGAGCTCGGTGTGACGGCGCTCTGGCTGCTGCCGTTTTTTCCCTCCCCGCTGCGCGACGACGGCTACGACATCGCCGACTACACGAGCGTGCATCCTGCCTACGGGACGCTCGATGACGTGCGGGGGCTGGTGGCCGCCGCCCACGAGCGGGGGATCCGAGTCATCGCCGAGCTGGTCGTCAACCACACCTCCGACCAGCACCCCTGGTTCCAGCGCGCCCGCAACGCGCCGCGCGATTCACCCGAGCGCGACTGGTACGTGTGGTCCGACGACGAGCGCGCCTACGCCGGGACGCGGATCATTTTCATCGACACCGAGTGGTCGAATTGGGCCTGGGACCCGGTCGCCGGACAATACTACTGGCACCGCTTCTTCTCGCACCAACCCGATTTGAATTTCAAGAACCCGGCCGTGATCGGTGCGATCACCGACGTCATGCGCTTTTGGTCCGAGATCGGGTTCGACGGTTTCCGGCTCGACGCGGTGCCCTACCTGTGCGAGCGCGAAGGCACCGACAACGAGAACCTGACGGAAACGCACGCGGTGATCAAGATCCTGCGGGCCGTACTCGAGCAAGAGTTCCCCGACCGGATCTTCCTCGCCGAGGCGAACCAGTGGCCGGAAGACCTCGCGTCCTACTTCGGCGACGGCGACGAATGCCACATGTGCTTTCATTTTCCGCTCATGCCGCGGCTGTTCATGGCGGTCGCCGACGAAGATCGCTACCCGATCCACGACATCCTGCGCCAGACGCCGCCGATCCCCGAGGGTTGTCAGTGGGCGATCTTCCTGCGCAATCACGACGAGCTGACGCTCGAGATGGTCAGCGACCGCGAACGCGAGCGCATGAACGCCGTCTACGCGATCGAGCCTCGGATGCGCATCAACGCCGGCATTCGCCGGCGCTTGGCGCCGCTGCTCGAAAACGATCGCCGCCGCATCGAACTGATGAACGGTCTGCTGCTGTCGATGCCGGGAACGCCGGTCATCTACTACGGCGACGAGATCGGCATGGGCGATAACCTGTTCCTCAAAGATCGCGACGGGGTCCGCACGCCGATGCAATGGTCGCCCGATCGCAACGGCGGCTTTTCGAGCGCGGCGCCGATTCGGCTCTACGCGCCGGTCGTCACTGACCCGACCTACGGATACGAAGCGGTCAACGTCGAGACGCAGGAGCGCACGCCCACCTCGCTGCTCAACTGGATGCGCCGCACTATCGCGGTTCGCAAAGCCGCGCGCGCCTTCGGTCGCGGGACGTTGACCCTGCTCTATCCTGACAACCGGCACGTGCTCGTGTATCTGCGGGAGGTCGAGGACGAAACGATCCTGGTGGTCGCGAACCTGGCCCGCAACGCGCAGGCGGTGCAGCTCGACCTCGCGGCGTTTGCCGGGCGCACCCCGTTCGAGATGCTCGGGTCGACCGCATTTCCGCCGATCGCGACGGCGCCGTATGCCATCACGCTGGGGCCCTACGGCTTCTTCTGGCTCAACCTCGTGCGCGACCGCGCTGGTGAAAGCACACCCGTTCGCTCGACCGCGCTGCCGGAGCTGCCGACGGTGGTCGTGTCGCGCGCCGGGCTGGCCTTCGACCGTTGGGCACGCGCGGTGATCGACGCCGACATCGTACCGCTCGTGCTGGGCGCGGCAGAGCACGGCCGCGTGCGCGATGCGTTCGTCGCGGCCCCGATCGACCCGGAGCTCGCCTTTCTCGTCATCGGCGACGGTGGGCGCCGCATCTCGCTCCCGTTGCGCTTCGTGTGGGAAAGTCCGGCCCGCGAAGACGCCGTCGGCCGCGCCCGCAGCGGTCCCCGCGAGGGCTGGATCATCGACGCTGCGGCCGATGCCGCGACCGCGCTGACCGTCGAACGGGCGATGCTCGCCGGCACAACGCTGCGCGACGAGAGCCGGATGGTTTTCGCGCTCGAGGACGCGCAGTTCCCCGAGGGAACGACGTCGCAGCGCTTGGGAGCAAGCAGCGGCGCGCAGCGCTGGATCGTCGATGACGCGCGGTTGATCACCTTGCATCGCCAGATGCCGCGCCTGCGCGACAGCGCCGTCGCGGCGCTGCGCCACCTGCGCGAAACCGGGTTCACCCACGTTCCCGACCTGCTCGGGACAGCGATGATCGAAGACGCCGAGGGCGAGACCTGGGTCGCGGCAACCTGCCAGCGCTTCGTTCCGCACCCGACCGACGCCGAAGGCTCGCTGCGGACGCTGCTCCTCGCCGGAACCGCCGACCGTCGCCTCTTCCGCAGCGCCGACACCATCGCCGACGCGCTCGCCGCGCTCCACCGCGCGTTGGCGACGCCGGGCAGTGACCCGAGTTTCGGGACCCAGCCGCTCAGCGACGACGACCTTGCGCGCTGGCGCGCGGCCGCGCGCAGCGACCTCGACGCGCTCGTCGCCGCCGGCGTCGAAGGCGTGATGGCCGTGCGCGACCGCGTCGCGGAAGCCCTCGACGCCCTGCCCGCGCAGGTCGATGCAGCCTCCTCCCGCGCCCACGGACGGCTGAGCTTACGGCGGGTGCTGCTGGTCGAGGGAACGCCGGTCTTCGTCGGCTTCGGCGAGACGCTTTCCGATCGCAGTTCGCCCCTGGTCGACGTCGCGTCGCTGGCACGCTCCTTCGATCGCGTCACGTGCGAAGCGATCCTGGCGCGCGCGCACGATCCGACCACCGACGCGGCAGCGGCGAGCATCGAAATGCGCGACCTGACCGCGACCGTACTGACCGAGTTTTTGTCCCGCTACGCCGCAAGCACCGAAGACCTCGCCACCGTCCCGCGGGACGCGAAGCAGCGCGACGCGATGATCCGTTTCTTCCGCCTGCGCGATGCCTTGCGTGAAGTCCGCGAAGCGCTGACACGACGGCCCGCCGCGCTCGAGGCGGCCGTCGACGGACTGCGGGCTGAATGCCGGTAGGCTCGCGCAGCGCGCAACGCATGCCGTTCGGTGCCGAGCTGCAGGATGCCGGCGTGCGGTTTCGCATCTGGGCGCCGTCGAAGCCGGCTGCCGAGGTCGTCGTCGACGGCGTCCCCATCGCGATGGACGCCGCGGGCGAGGGCTGGTTCGAACGCACCGTCGCCGGCGCGCGTGCGGGAGCCCGCTACGCGTTCGCATTTCCGGGACTGGACGCTCATGTTCCCGACCCCGCGTCGCGCTTCCAGCCCGAGGGCGTCCACGCGCCGAGCGTGGTCGTCGATCCGGGGCGTTACGCCTGGCAAACCGAGAACTGGAGCGGCCGGACGTGGCACGAGGCCGTCCTTTACGAACTTCATGTCGGCACGTTCACGCGCGAGGGAACGTACGCGGCCGCGCAAGGCCGGCTCGACGACCTCGTTGCGCTCGGCATTACCGCGATCGAACTCATGCCGCTGGCACAACCGGCCGGAACACGCAATTGGGGATACGACGGCGTGCTTCCCTTCGCGCCGCAGTACGCCTACGGAACGCCCGACGAGCTCAAGGCCTTCATCGACGCCGCCCACGCGCGCGGAGTGTGCGTGCTGCTCGACGTCGTCTACAACCACTTCGGTCCCGAGGGCAACTACCTGCACGCCTACGCCGAACCGTTCTTTACCGAGCGGCATCAGACGCCGTGGGGGGCGGGAATCAACCTCGACGGCGCCGGCAGCGCCACGGTGCGCGAGTTCTTCGTGCAGAACGCCTGCTATTGGCTCAACGAGTACCGCTTCGATGGACTGCGCTTGGACGCCGTTCACGAGCTGGCCGACGATTCGCCGCGACCCTTTCTGCACGAGCTCGCCGAGCGCGCGCGGGCCGCGGTCCCCGGCCGCAGCGTGCACCTGGTGCTCGAAAACGACGACAACGATCCCGCCTTGCTCGAAGTGTACGACGCGCAATGGAACGACGACGTCCATCACGCGCTGCACGTGCTGCTGACCGGCGAACGTGAAGGCTACTACCGGGACTATGCGCTGGGGCCTGCGCGGCTATTGGCGCGCGCGCTCGCCGAAGGTTTCGCGTACCAAGGGGAACCATCGCGGCATCGCGGCGGCGTTCCACGCGGCGCGCGGAGCGGCGACCGTCCGGCAGCCGCCTTCGTCGATTTTCTTCAGAATCACGATCAGATCGGCAACCGCGCGTTCGGCGAACGGATCGCGTCGCTGGCGCCGGACGATGCGGTGCGCGCCGCCTCGGCGGTACTCCTGTTGGCGCCTGCGGTCCCACTCCTGTTCATGGGCGAAGAGTGGTCGGCGACGACGCCGTTCCTGTTTTTCTCCGAGTTCGGGGGCGAACTCGGAGCGGCGGTCACCGAGGGGCGGCGGCGCGAGTTCGCGGCGTGGCCGACCTTCAACGATCCGGCGCTGCGCGCGCGCATCCCCGACCCTCAGGATCCGGCGACGATGCGTGCGTCGACGCTCGATTGGGACGAGCGCGCGATCCCGCGCTTGGCGTCGATGTTGGACTTTCACCGCGCGCTGCTGCACACGCGCCGCGCCGAACTGATACCGCATCTGGCGTCGGGAACGCACGGCGACGGTTTCCGGCTGCTCGGCGAGACGGCGTTGCAGGTCGCCTGGCGCTGCGGCGACGGCGCCCGACTGACGCTGGTCGCGAACCTCGGTCCCGATGATGCGAACGTCAGCTACCGCATCGACGGGCGGCGGCTGTTCGCGCAGGGCGAGGTCCTCGCGGAATGCGAGCGCGGCACGCTGCCGCGCTGGAGCGTCGGCTGGTTTCTGCGCCCATGACGCCGCGCGCAACCTATCGGCTCCAATTTCACGCGGGCTTCGGATTCGCCGCTGCAACCGCGCTCGTGCCGTATCTCGCCCGGCTCGGTATCTCGCACGTCTACGCCTCGCCGTACTTGCGCGCGCAAGCCGGTTCCGAACACGGCTACGACATCGTGGACCACAGCGCGCTCAACCCCGAGCTGGGAAGCCTCGCGGACTATGAGAACTTCGTGGCCGCGCTGCGCGCGCACGACATGGGGCATATCCTCGACTTCGTCCCCAACCACATGGGGGTCGGCGGCTGCGACAACGCCTGGTGGCTCGACGTGCTCGCGTGGGGCCAGGAGTCGCACTACGCTGACTACTTCGACATCGACTGGGAGCCGCTGCGCGAGCAACTGCGCGGCAAGCTGCTGCTGCCGTTCCTCGGCCCGCAGTACGGCGACGTGCTCGAGGCCGGCGAGCTGCACTGGGAGTACGGCGCCGGCGCGTTCTCGCTGCGCTACGTCGATCACTGCTTTCCGCTGGCGCCGCCGTCGTATGCGCTGGTGCTCGAAGGCGCCGAACCGGCTTCGCTCGGCTCGTTCGGCGCGCTGTTCGCGTCGTTGGCCGGAATGGGCAGCCATCTCGAACGGCGCGATGCGGCCGCGGCGCTGCAGCGGCTGCTGGCCGAAACGGAGGATGCCGCGGCGGCTGCGCTGGCCGCGCGGTTGGACGCCGAACGAACGACCCCCGCCGGGCAAGCGCTGATCGAGCGCGTGGTCGAGGTTCAGCATTGGCGGCCGACGTCGTGGAAAGTCGCCGCGGAAGAGATCAACTACCGTCGTTTCTTCGACATCAACGGACTCGCAGCGCTGCGCATGGAGCACGCGGCGACCTTTGCCGACGCGCACCAATTCACGTTCTCGCTGCTGGAGCGCGGCGCAGTCGACGGCCTGCGTCTCGATCACGTCGACGGGCTCTACGATCCGCTCGGATACTGCGATCTGCTGCGTTCGCGCGGCGAAATGCTCGGCGCGCCGTTCTATCTGGTGATCGAAAAGATCCTGGCCGCAGGCGAAACGCTGCGGGAGCGCTGGCACGTGGACGGCACGACCGGCTACGAGTTTCTCAATGCCGTCACCGGCATCTCGATCGACGAGGGGGGCGAGCGCGCCTTCGACGACCTGTACCGCAGCTTCACCGGCGACACGGCGCGCTTCGACGAGGTCGCCTATGCGTCGAAGCGGCTCGTCCTCACGACCGCCTTGCCGGCCGAACTGAACGTGCTGGCACGCCGGCTCGACCGCATCGCGCAAAGCGATCCGCACAGCCGCGACTTCACCTTGGGCGCGCTCACGCGTGCGCTCGCCAACACGATCGCCGCGTTTCCCGTCTACCGCACCTACATCCGCGGCGAGCGCGCTGACGACGAGGACCGGGAATACATTGTCCGCGCGCTTGCGGCGGCACGCGCGAAGGACCTGACCAGCGAAGGCTCGGTCTATCCGTTTCTTGGGCGCGTGCTGCTGGCCGAGAGCGGCGACGACGAGCAGCGGGCTAAGTACGTCGAATTCGCCATGCACTTCCAGCAGCTCACCTCGCCGGTCGCGGCCAAAGGGGTCGAGGATACGGCGTTCTACCGTTCGGTGCGGCTGCTCGCGCTCAACGAAGTCGGCAGCGACCCGCGCCGTTTCGGCACCCCGGTCGCCGAGCTGCACCGGCAGAATGCGCAGCGGGCCGCACTCCATCCGCACGCGATGCTGACCACCTCGACCCACGACGCCAAGCGCGGTGAGGACGTTCGCGCTCGGCTCGCGGTCCTCTCGGAGATCCCCGTCGAGTGGCGCCGCGCGCTGGCGCGCTGGTCGCGGCTGAATGCGGGTTTCGTGCTCGCGCAAGACGGCGGCCGTACACCCTCCGCGCTCGGCGAATACGTCTTCTATCAAACTGCCGTCGGCGCGTGGCCGGCGGAACTGCTCGGCGACACCTTGGAGCCCGACGCCCTGCGGGCGTTCGCCGACCGCGTCGCCGCGTACGTGCTCAAGGCGGCGCGTGAGGCGACGCTGCGCACGAGTTGGGCAAGCCCGGATGAGAGCTACGAAAGCGCGCTCGAGCATTTCGTCCGGCGGACGCTCGATCCGTCGCTTTCAGGGCGCTTTCTGGGCGCGTTGCGCGACTTCGTCCGCGCGCTGACGCAACCGGCGCTCGCCAACGGGCTCGCGCAAACCGTGCTGCGAGCGACCGCGCCCGGTGTACCGGATACGTATCAGGGTGCCGAGCTCTGGGATCTCAACCTGGTCGATCCCGATAACCGCCGGCCGGTCGACTTTGGGGCGCGCGAAACCGCGCTGCGCGGCTTCGACGAGCAGCTGGCGGCCGGGACGACGCGCGAGGCGCTGGCGGCGCAGCTGCTGGCAAACGGGAGCGACGGCGGGATCAAGCTCTACGTGCTCGCAACCCTGCTGCGGCGGCGCGCGGAACGTCCCTGGGCCCCGGGCGCATACCAGCCGCTCGAAGCGGACGGCGCGCGCGCCGACCACGCCGTCGCGTACGCGCGGGACCAAACGCTCGTCGTCGTACCGCGGCTGCCGCGCACGCTCGCCGGTTCCGGCCTTCCGCTTGGTGCCGTCTGGCAAAACACCGCACTGGTGCTGCCACAGGACGCTCCGGCCCGCTATCGCGACCTCCTCACGGGCCGCGACCTGACCGTCGCGGCGCGCGACGGGCGCTGCCGGCTCCCGCTCGCGGACGTCCTGGCGGCGCTGCCCGTCGCGGTCTTGGAGCCGGCCTGAGGCCAGCCGGGAGGCCGCCTGACCCCAGCGAAGCGCTCAAACGAAACGCCGTCGTCCCGTGGAGGGTCGTACCGTACGGCCCTCTTCCTCGACTAAGGAGCATCGGACTCACTCATGGCATCGCATTCCGTCGACGCGCTCGTCATCGGCGCCGGCCCGGGCGGCTATCACGCCGCCATCCGCCTCGGCCAGCTCGGCAAGAACGTCGTGTGTTTCGACCGCGACGAAGTCGGCGGGGTCTGCCTGAACTGGGGCTGCATCCCGACCAAAGCGCTGCTGCACGTCGGCGAGATCACGCGGCACATCAACTCCGCCGCCGAGATCGGCATCACCGTTGGGCAAGCGGTCATCGACCGCGCCGGCGTCGCCGGCTTCAAGGATAAGGTGGTCAAAGCCAACGTCGGCGGCGTGAATCAGCTCTTCAAAGCGAACGGTGTGACCTTCGCCTACGGCGACGCCTCGTTCACCGGCAAGAGCACCGTCTCACTCAAGAAAAAGGACGGCTCGACCGACGAGTACACCGCTCCGGCGATCGTCATCGCGACCGGCTCCGCCCCAATCGACGTGAAGGCCTGGCCGCGCGACGGCGACACGATCATCAATTCCGATGACGCCGTGCAGGTGAAGCGCATCCCGAAGAACCTGCTGGTCGTAGGGGGCGGCGTGATCGGGCTCGAGTTTGCTACCGTGTACACGCGCCTCGGCGCCAAAGTGCTCGTCGTCGAAGCGCTCTCGCAGATTCTGACCGGAACCGACACCGAAATTTCGAAGACGCTCGGGCGCATCCTCAAGAAGCAGGGCGTCGAGATCGCGCTCGATACCAAGGTGACGGCGCTCGAGAAGACGGGCGACCAAGCCGTCAAAGCGACCTTCAACGGCGCCTTCACGAGCAACAAAGATGAGACGCGCGAGTTCGACATGGTGCTGGTGGCGGTCGGACGGCGTCCGGTTACCGACACGCTCAACCTGGCCGCGGCGGGGCTGGCGACGAACGAGCGCGGCTTCATCGACGTCGATGCTCAGCGCCGTACGTCCGTCGAGGGCATCTTCGCGATCGGCGACGTCACCGGGGCACCGCTGCTCGCGCACAAGGCGATGAAGGAGGGCGTCGTGGCGGCCGAAGTGATTGCCGGCGACCGCGCCAGCGCTTTCGATCCGGTCGCGATCCCGAACTGCGTCTACACCGATCCGGAAGTCGCAACGGTCGGGCTTTCCGAGGAAGAGGCCAAGGCGGCCGGCTACGACGTGCGCATCGGGAAGTTCCCGCTGATCGCATCGGGCCGCGCCCGCACGATGAATGAGTCGGACGGTCTGATCAAGCTCGTCGGCGATGCGAAGAGCGATGCGCTGCTCGGCATGCACATCGTCGCGCCGCAGGCCGAATCGCTGATCGGCGAAGGGGTCATCGCGCTCGAGATGGGCGCGACCGTCGAGGACATCGGCCTTTCGATCCACCCGCACCCGACCCTGACCGAATCGATCATGGACGCCGCCGAAGCGATGCACGGCAAAGCGATCCACATCGTCAACCCCAAGCCCGCCAAGACGCCGGCCGCCGTCTAGGTTTCGCCAAGCCAGGCGAAAAACGCGTCGCACATCGTGGCGGCGCGTTGGCGCAGCGTTTCGAGCCGCGCCCGATCGACCGGGACGGCACGCTGGGCCAGCGCGTCGAATTCGGCCGCCGACGTGATGCGGGAAACCGCAGGCACCTCGAAGTCGCTCACGATGCCGTCCAGTTTATCGCTACGTTTGATGACGCTCACGCGGCAGCCGTGCCACGCTGCCACGAGCGCTCCATGATAGCGCGACGATACGACCGTCTCGGGAGCCCCGAAATAGGCCAAGAAGTCGATGCTGCGATCGGTCGAATAATCAAGCGGCATCAGCTGCAACGCGCCTCGCGTCCGCTCCGAAAGGTTGGCGTAATTCCAGCGCTCGGTACAGGGAAATGAGCGCGCCTCCTGGACGAGCCACCGAGTCGAACCACGCCGCCTTCGTTCCAAACTCTGCTCGAGCGCTTCGAGATCGACGATGCCGGCACGCTGCAGCCCGAGTAAGATGCCCAGCAGCGCACGCTCCGGCGCCGGCCGCCTCCCTGTGCCGAGCGTGATGTGAGCGAGATCGGACCCGAGCTCGACGACGCCCGACGCGGCAACGTCCCCGAGCGCCTCGGCGGACCGGGCGTCACGCGTCCAAATGCGCGTGGCGGTTTCGGCGACCCGGCGGCCGCGCAGGTCGCGGACGGCCTCCGGCGAGTCGCAGCCGACGCCGAGGAAGACCATCGGCTTGCCGAAACGCTGACAGCGCTCGCGTTCGCGGTCCAAGTGATCGAGCGACCACGGCCCGCTCTCGTTTTGAAACGGGGTGTCGCCAAGTCCGAGCCACACGTCGCACGCCCGCAGCTGCTCGTCGCGCACTTCAGGATCGTCGACAAACCACCGGATCGTAGGAAAGCGCCGCCGTTGGCTTGCGATGTCGTGCGGCGTGCCCGCCACGATCGTCGTGCGTACGCCGGCCGAGGCCGCGCAGCGCACAAAGCCCTCGAGCATCAGGTCGTCGCCGAAGTTGCCGGCCCCGAAAAAATCGTGTCCGAAGAAGATCGAGCGCGTCATCGCGCGCTCACGACAACCGGGCCGCGAACGCCGCCCGCCGGCGAGAGGTCGTCGAACCACGCGACGCCTTCTTGAAGGAGCGTCACGGCAAGCGTGTACGTGCCGGCTTTCGGCGGAGTGGCGATGCGAACCGCGGCCTCGATTACTTCGCCGGGCGGAAGCGCTCGCGGCAAAGGCGTGTGGATCCATTCGCCGGCCCCGACGCGTAAGCCGGAGGAATCGAACCAACGGTAGCACAGCTGAATTGGGTGGGGCGGGGCCGACACGAAGATGGCATCGCCGGTGTTGGACACGCGGCAAGGCAGAACGATCACCTCGTTGACGAAGGCAGCAGGCGGAATCTTTGCTTCGAACGCCGCGCGAAGTGACGATACCGGCAGCGAGTCGCCGACCGCCCAGAGCCTGCGCGGAGTCACGCCTACCGCCGCGAACATCGCGAGCTGGTCTTCCTGCTCGACGCGCGTCGCATTCGTGCGAAACCCGATCGCCGCACCCGCGGCCAGGGCACTCGGGACGGGCACGATGTCATAGATCTCGGCCGCGTCGACTTCGTATTCATCGACCACCGACCAGGACGACCGCTCCAAGATCGTTACGCGCGAGGTCTGGGAGCCGTCGCGATTGAGGTGCCGACTCGCGCTCTCACCGACGTAGAGGTGATCGTCGTCGAAAGCGAGTCCTCGGGTGTACCCGGCGAACTCGCGAGACTGCACCACGGCTCCGCGATCATCGTAGGCAGTCAGTTCTTTGCGGGCGGAATTGCAGACCAGCCACGCGCCGTCCAACCGCCGCGGGTTGTGCGGCTGCGTGAGCCCGCGCAGCACGACTTCTTCGGAGGGCAGCCGCAAGAGCACGCCACTCGGTGCCAGCGGGTCTTGGGACCAGGCCCGGTGCCGATCGAAGAGTCCGAACGCCGTCGCGTAGAGCTCGCCGTCGACGTCCAGCAAGCTGTTGAGGTGCCAGGCGTCTTCCGGGGCCGGCGCTTGCCAGAACGTTGTCTTTTCGCCGTCGTCGCGAATCGCGTAGACGGCGTTCGCCATCGACGAAGAGATCAGGACGTATCCGTCTCGCGCAAGCACGTCGTGCGCATCTCCCACGCCGTCCAACCGGTCGAAGCGGCGCACGCCCGCCGCATCGTACACGAGCAGGTCGCTCGCAGGCCGCGTATGTTCCTGGCAGGCCATCACGCGATACAGCCGCTCGCCGCGAACCGCCAATCCGTGGGTATGCAGCCGGTCGATCGTCGTAACCCCGCTCGCGTCAAGCACGAAAAAGCCGCCGGAATTGGGATTCGAACCCGAAATTAGGATCATCCGTGCGATGGTATACGTCGCGCGAGGCGTTGCAGCCGCGGGTCGTTCAAAGCAGCCTGGTAATCCTCCATCCGGTCGAACCACCAGTGAGGACCGGTCATCGGATACGCATGCACGCCGCCCGGTTCCTCGAGCAGCCTGGGCAGGATGTCGCGACCAAGATCTGCCGCACCGTGAGGCGGCAGGTATCGCAGGAGCCCGGGTTCCGCAAGCACGACGCCCGCGTTGATCCAGCGTGAATCCGTTTCCCCAGCCTGCGGCTTCTCGATGAAACGACGAATACGATCGTGAGCGTCAATTTCGGCGACGCCGCTTTGGGAGACGTCATCGCGCCGGCACACGGCCACGGTTGCCAGCGCGCCGCTCGCTCGATGACGAGCGAGCATATCGGTCACATCGATGTCGTTGACGTTATCGCCGAAGACGACCGCAAACGTTTCGGCACCGAATTGGGCGGCGAGGGGGGACAACGCCCCGCCCGTGCCGAGCAACTCGGGCTCTTCACTGTACGTGATCCGCAATCCCCAGCGTTCTCCCGACCCGGCGTACGCCCGCACGACCTCGG
>Ga0302324_100022378_pt1 | contig 12279 bp, 11 predicted proteins | sample Palsa_T0_1_FD_201949 | JGI IMG/M metagenome (GOLD analysis project Ga0302324, IMG submission 201949) | Peat permafrost microbial communities from Stordalen Mire near Abisko, Sweden - Palsa_T0_1 | ecosystem: Environmental > Terrestrial > Soil > Palsa > Peat permafrost | place: Sweden: Abisko...
CGAAAAGTTGATGGCTGGCGCGCGCACGCGCGCGCCTCAGTCGGGCATGGGGGTCATGCGCTCCCCCAGAGCGTCCTCGAAGCCGAAGTCCTTAAGATCCCGCACGCGCTGCGGATAAAGGATCCCGTCGAGGTGATCGACCTCATGCTGCACCACGCGCGCATGGAACCCCTCCACGGTACGATCGATGGGCGCACCGGATAGATCGAAGCCCTGATAGCGCACGCGCCGCGCACGCGGCACGAGCCCGCGCATCCCCGGCACGGACAGACACCCTTCCCAGCCCTCTTCCTCCGCGTCGTCGAGCGCGATGATGGTTGGGTTGATGAGAACCGTGTAGGGCACAGGAGTGACATGCGGGTACCGCGGGTTCTCGGTGACCTCAAAGATCACGACCCTCAAGCTGACGCCGATCTGTGGCGCTGCGATGCCGGCGCCGTTCAAGGCGCGCATGGTGTCGTCCATATCGGCGACGAGCCCGGCAAGGTCGCCGCTTTCGAAACTCGCGACGGGGGATGCCACCTGCCGCAAGAGCGGATGGCCCATCCTCAATACAGGTTTGACGGCCACGCGTCGCCAACGCCCTTGACGCCAAACGCTTCCGGATCTGTACGGTCAGCCATGTTTGCCCGTAGATTTTTCGCGCTCGAGGATGGCGCTGCGCAGCTCGCGCAGTTTTGCCTTGACGACGGCCGCATTGGCCGGCCCCATGCGTATCAGGAGCTTCTGCCCCGCGGAGCGCGCCTCCAGATCGCGGTCCTTGTACTCGTAGAAGACCCGCGGCTGCACCAGCTCGATCGGCCCTTGCACGTCGGGAGCTTTCAACATGTCGTCGATTACTTCAATCAGGCGGTCATTGAAATACTGCGACGGGTAACCCAGGTTCTCGTAGGACTGCTGGAAGAGCGGATAGAAGTGGAAGTAGAAGCGCGTCAGCTGTTTGGCGTCTGCGGCGCGCAGCGCCTGCACGAAGGGCGCGTAGCGCTCATAGTTCTGCGGCGCGAGGATGAGCGCATCCTCCGAGCCGCCCGTGACGGTCTTGCCGGGCGTCGGCTTCATGGGCCGCAGCTCCACAGCCACCTTCTTGCGCGGCAGATTGTCGACGGTGACGACGATGTGCCGGATGATGTCCTTGGGAACGAGGAACTCGCTCACCGGCTTATCGCCAAATACGCCCAGGAGCGCCGTGCGCACCGGGACATCGCTGTCCTCAAGAGGCGGCGGCGCCACGGCATCATCCCCGGCCGCCTGTTCGGAAGGGACCGGGTGACGGATGGCAGGCTCCGGCGCGGGCGCCGGGGCCGGCAGCGGTCCTTGCGCAACCGGCGGCGGCGGTGGGCTGCGATGAGCGCGGTAGTAGTAGTAGCCGGCGCCGACGATGACGAGCACCACCACGGCAGCTACCCACCAGAACGCCTTGTCCATGAATGATTCGTCTTGCATCACTGCACCCCGCAACTAACTCATCCCTACTTTACTGCGCACCGCACATCTGCCGCCACGAGGATCAGGCGCCTGCACCGCGCGTCATCGCCCAATCGAGAAAGCGGCTCGCAAGACCTCCGCCCAGACTCGAGCCCGTCACATCCTCGAGTTCGTAGGGCTTGCCATGCAGGATCGCCTGCGCTGCGCGAATGCCGCTGCGCACAGCGGGTCCAATACCCTCGGCCATGTCACGCGTCGCAAGGCCCGCCGCATCACCGGTCAGGAACGCATCCTCGATTCGCGCAACCGCAACGCGGCCGCGCAGGTAGTAGCTGTATCCGGAAGGCTCGTACTGTGCGCTCGGCGCAAGCTTGCTGTCGAGCTGGCGCGTGAAGCGTGTCCAGTGGTATTTGATGTCGTGCCCGCTCGACTTCATGCGATCGGCCATGCCGCCGACGCCGACGTTCAACCAGCCATTCGCCTTCGGCACATACCAGGCGTAGCCGGGCAGTTTCTTGTCGAAGAACCACAGGTGGCAGTCGGGATCCTGCCAGTCATATTGGATCTCGTGCTCGAGCGTCACGGTCTGCAGGCCGCTCGTGCGCGGGTTTGTCGCGCGAAACAGCGTCCGATAGACGGGGCAGCGCGTGCCGCCTGCCCCAATCAGATAGCGGCATTGAAAGGCATCGTCGATCAGATAAACGCCGCGCTCGCGGCGAATCGTGCGTACCGCGTGCTGCACGAGCGGCGCCTGCGAGCGCTCGAGCAGCCACGCATCAAACTCAAAGCGCCGGATCGAGTGCTGCACGGAGGGCACACGCAGGTGCATGCCCTTCAAATGCACGTGCAGCCGTTCGAACGTGAGAAAGCGGTGCGGGTAGGAGGCGACATCCATTTCCAGATCGCGCACCACCTCCGGCGTGATCCAGCCCGCGCACAACTTTAAGCGCGGAAAGACTTCCTGGTCGACCACCACGACATCGGCGCCGCCGCGGCGCAGCTGCCACGCCGCAGAGGAACCCGCGGGACCGCCGCCCACGATCAATACGTCGTAGGAGCGCATGGGTTCTCTTTCAGCTCAGCCCTGATACAGGTGAGCGCGGGTGAGAGGGATCTCGTTGTTGCCCTGCGGTGCAAATACCACTTGGAAGAGCTGCAAGGTACCCATGGTGAATGCGGCGACAGAGCCTGCGAGGTACAGCCGCCACATGCGCACGAATTTCTCATCGAACTTGCTCTTCACACGCTCGCTAGCCGATTCATAGCGCTCGAGCCAATGCCGCAGCGTCTTGGCATAATGCAGGCGCAGGTTCTCCACGTCGAGAACCGAGAGATCCCAGGGCTCAAAGATCTGCATCATCTCGGCGATCGAGGGTGCATAGGCGCCCGGGAAAATGCGCCGCTCGATCCAGGCGTGCAGCGGCGCCGGGTAATTCCTGCCGATGGAATGGATGAGGCCGCGGCCATGGCGCGCCAGGGATCGATTGACGATGCGCCCAAGCTCCCCGTAGTTCTCCAGACCCACGTGCTCGAGCATGCCGACGGAGACGAAGGCATCGTAGCGGCCGGAGATGTTGCGGTAATCGTCCTCGACGTACTCCACCCGCGAGCTCAAGCCTTCGGCTTGCGCCCGCTCGCGCGCGAAGACAATCTGCTCGTGGGAGATGTTGAACGCGCGCACCTTGACGCCGTAGTGGCGCGCCATATGCAAACCTAAGCTCCCCCAGCCGCAGCCGGCTTCGACGACGCTCTGTCCGGGCTGCAACTGCACCTTGCGGCACACGTGGTGCATCTTCGCCACCTGCGCCTCATCGAGCGTGGTCGCCTCCGTCGGGTAGTAGGCGCAGGTATAGGACATCGTACGCCCGAGCCACAGCGAATAGAAATCATTGCCGATGTCGTAGTGGCGGTGAATATTGTCGCGCGAGCCGGCGAGAGTATTGGCGCGCGGCCCGCGGCGCCGTTGGACGAGGCGTCTTAAAAGCGAGGGTGATGCTGCTTTATGAGGCGCACTCTTGTAGACGGTCTCCAGAAAATCGACGAGATCACCCTCGACGCTGATGCGGCCGTCGCTGTAGGCGTCGCCAAATCCCAGCTGCGAATCAGTGAACAATGAAAAAAGCGTCGCGCGATCGGCGATGCGCAGCTGATGGGCCATTTCGGCGCCAGAGCTCGAGACGCGCTCGCCATTCCAGAGCAGGAACTCAATCGGAGGGTTGCCCAGGTGCGACAACAGCCGTTCGATGAGCCGCGCCTCGATGGAGCGACGCGTGCTAGGCGGCTGAGCAAGCTCCGGGCGATCGGCCTCACAGCTGCCGTTCGACGCGCGCACACTCTGCTCCACGGCGTTCATACTCATCCCCTCACGGCTTGTTAGGCGCCAATGTTATGGACGATGCTACACGGGGAAAGCCGCTGAAGCGACGATCCGAGAAAGGCCATCCCGTGCGGGCTCTGTAGCGCATAAGCCACAGCCAAGCGTAAGCTTAACCAGGCAATCATAGCACCTTCTTCTTCCCCTGATCAGGGCCCGCGCTCGTATCCCACCAGTTCAACGTAGCCCTGCCCCGAGATGTTCCTGCCCTGCGATCTGCCGGAGATGTCCACCGCTCCCTCCCAGTAGCGGGGACGCCCATCGAGCTCCTGATCCGCAAGCTGGGGCGTAAGATCGACGCTGAGGGCCAGTGCCGGCACCTCCAGGCGCCAGTGCGCCGGGTAGCGCCCGCCGCGCGGGCTCACCCAGTAATCCTGCACACCGACCGTAACGTCGGCATCCAGGAGCCCACGCACCGCGCCATCCGCTCCGACCCAGGTGCCGGCGCTGTGCGGATCCCGGCGGCCGTCGCGACGGCGCAATGAATAGAACATAAGCTCGCTGCCGTCGGAAAGCTGCAGCGCGAACCAATCCCAGCCCGCCTCGTCGGCGCCGAGGCCGCCGCTGCCCCATTCACGGTCGAGCCAGGCGCTGCCGCTGACTTCGAGCGCCTGCCCCTCACGCATCAGCGTTCCGTGAACGGCAAGACGCGGGATGGAGTAGTAATAGCTCGCGTCATGGGGGGCGCTCGATTTCTGGCTTAGACCCCGATCCCCATTCAACACCGGGGCAAGCTCGGCATTCATCTGCACGTGAAGTGCGTAGCCTTGCGCCGCCGCCTGGATCTGCCAGTTCGCGCCCGCCTCCGCAAGCGACCAGTCATCCACCCAAACCTTGAGCGGATCCATCTCGGCGCCGCTTAATCCCAGGGCGTCGCGCGCCAGGCGTTCCTCAAAATGAAAATTCCCGCGATCGATATCGGTCACGGCAAAATGCGCGAGGTACATCTGCCGCGCGCGCCAATGCGATGCATCCGGGCGGGCAGTCGCCGCGGCGGGCGCGAGCGCCACGCGGAAGAATGTGAGTTCAAATCCAAAGCGCTCGCCCGAAGGCGCGGCGAGATGCCCCGTCAGGTACCACCATTCATGGGCAAAGGTGGGATGCGGGCCGTGATCGCGTGGGAATTCAAATGCTCGCGGTGTCAGGGCAGCCTCAAATATGGAGCTCTCGCTTGCGAACGGCAGCACGCCATCGGCTGCGGCAGACGCCGCCGCGACAGCGGCGATGAGGAGTCCCAGCGCCAGAGCGCGCGCGCCCATCATTCCTCCCGGATGGCCTGCGCCAGAGGCGCGCCTGCACTTCTCCAGGCGGGATAGAGTCCTGCCACCAGCGCCGCCGTGAGCGCAACGCCGGCGGCCGTGGCGAATGCGTCCGGATGCACATGCAGATCGATCTGCCAGCCAAAAGCGCGGCGATTGACGACATCGATGAGCATGAGCGCGGTCAGCACTCCCGCGGGCAGTGCCGCGAGCAACGCGGCCGCCCCGATAAAGCCCGTCTGCGCCTCGATGAGCAGAGCGACCCCGCGCGGTGTGAGTCCGAGCGAGCGCAAGAGCGCAAGCTCGCGCGCGCGCTCAAGCTCCCAGGCAACGAGGGCGCTCACGAGACTCAAGGCCGCAACCCCGGCGGTCAGCCAATAAAGGACGCGCGTGATCACGAAAGTGCGCTCGAAGATGCTCATTGACAGCTCGCGCACATCGGCATTGGAGCGGATCAGGAGTTCCTGGCGTCCGGCTGCTGCAGCATTGAGCCGCGCCATCACTTCTCCTGAGCGCACGTGCGGCGCGAGATACAAACCAAGCGCCGTCACCGCATCATCCTGCCACCAAGCCTCGTAGACCGCGCGGTTGAGCAAAGCCGTGCCGCGATCGTTGCCGTATTCGCGATAGATGCCCGCAACTTCGAAGGCGTGCGGGCCGCGCGCAGTGTCCAATGTCAGCCGCTCGCCGACGGCAAGTTTCAACCGCCACGCCAGAGGCTCCGAGATCACGAGCGCCCCGCGTTCATAGGCATCCCACACCGCTCGCGGATCTCCTGCGGTCAGCTGAAACCCGGCATAGCTCATCGGTGCGAGGGAAAGCGCATCGAGCGATATCGGCCCAAAGGATCGGGATTCGACCCGCACGCGCCGGCTCTCGCTGTGCGCGCTGATGCCGGGCGTCGCCATCAGCGCCGCCGCCACATCCTTCTCGATGCGCCGCTCGGGGCGCGCAAATCCCGGCCCCGGCGCACTCACGTAAATGTCCGCGCGCAGCGTGCGCCCGAGCCAATCGTGCAGCGACTCGCGGAAGCTGTCGACCATGAGCGCAACTCCGATCATCGCGCACACGGCGAGCGCGAGCGCCGCGACCGCAACCCCGGTGCGCGACAGCGATGCGGCAATATCATTGAGCGCCAGGCGCGCGATGGGACTTCGGCCTGCGATGAGACGCGCCGCCGCACGTGCGCCCACGCGCAACACGAAAGGCGCCAATGCCGCAACCGCAAGCAGGAGGAGAAAAAGAGCGACGAATCCCGCAAGCAAGCTGCGCGCGGATCCCGTGACGATGGCGAGCGCGGCAGCGCCGAGGAGCACGCTTGCCAGGAGGAGCCAGCGCGACGCTCCGGTTGCGCGCTCTTCGAGGACGGAACGCTTCAAGGCGAGCTGCGGGCTCGAGCTCGCCGCTTCCATCGCGGGTATGCAGGCTGCAATGAGCGCCACCCCAATGCCGGCCGCGAGCGCCTTCAGGAGCGCGCTCGCAGGCAGCGTCACGCGGCTGACGGCGACGACGAAGTAAAGGTCATTGATCGTACCGGCGACGAGGCGCACGAGCGCATGGCCGATGACGACGCCCAAGAGCAATCCCAATACCGAGCCCGCGACGCCTATCAGCGCCGCTTCGCCCAGAAGCGTCGCCAGCACCTCCCGGCGCGTCGTTCCGAGCGCCCTAAGCACGCCGATGATGGAGCGCCGCTGCACAACGGCAAAGCTGACTGCGCTGTAGATGAGGAAGAAGCCAACGAGGAGCGCAAGGAGACTCATCGCCTGCAGATTGACGGTAAATGTCGCGGCGAGATCAAGATTTTCGCGCGTGCGGCTGCCCACCGCATGAATTTCAATCCCTGTCGGGAGCTCCTTCTCAAAACGCGCCAGCGCCAGCTCTCCGTCGCGGCCCGCCGGCACGCGCAAGTCGATCCGTGATAGACGCCCGAGGAAGTGCAGCCATTCCTGCGCCTGAGCGATGTCCGTCAGGAGGAGAGCCTCATCTCCGGGTCGCTCGGCGGGGAGCGGCGCGAGGAAGCGCGCGGTGCTCGTGCGGCCGCTCACGTCCAGCGGAAATGATTCTCCCACCCTAAGAGGCAGCTCAGCCGCGGTGGCCGCCGCCATCATCACCGTGCCGCCTTGCGTAAGGAAGCTCGCAAGGTCGGAAAGCCGCATCGCGCCCGTGGCCGCTGCAGGCGCTCCTGTGTCAGCGTCGAAGGCTGGGCTTGCAAAGGGATCGATACCGACAAGCTGCATGGTCCGATCGCCGATGGCCGCGTAGCCCTCGACCACCGGCGCGAATTCGATCGGCAGATGCGCGCGCCGCAGCGCGACGTACCAAAGCTCATCGATGCCGGCGGGACCGCCCAGGATCTCGTGCGTCGCAGCGCCATTCACCGCATCGATCGACAACTCAAATGCGCGGTAGGCGCTTGCGGTGGCCATATCCACCGCCGCAATCGTCGCCACCCCCAGAGCAAGCCCGATGAGAGCAAGCAAAAGCTGCGCCGGGTGGCGCAGCAGATGGCGCAGAACTGCGGCCCGTGGAAGATACATCTAGGAAGGCGCCTCGCCCGCGGCGCGCGCGTGCAGGCGCCCATCGAGAAGTTCGAGAACGCGGTCTGCCGCGCGCGCAAGTCCCGGGTCGTGCGTCGCAATGAGGAGCGCAGCCGAGCGGCGCTGCGCGAGTGCACGCAACAGCGGCACGATATCGCGCGCGCTGTCCTGATCAAGATTGCCGGTCGGCTCGTCGGCCAGCAGAAGAGCGGGCTCGTGCACCAGAGCGCGCGCAATGGCGACGCGCTGCTGCTCGCCGCCCGAGAGCACATCGACGGCGCTGTGCAGACGGTCGCCGAGCCCAACCTCGGTGAGCACCGCACGGCTGCGCTCGCGCGCGGCGGCACCGCGCACGCCGTTCACTTCGAGGACCAGGCGCACGTTCTCCTCAACGTCGAGCGTCGGCAGGAGATTGAAAAGCTGATAGACAAAGCCCACGTGCCTGCGGCGAAACAAGGTGCGTTCCGGCTCGCCGAGCGCACTGATCATGCGCCCGTCGAATTCAATCGTGCCGCCATCGGGACGGTCGATGCCACTGATGAGATTGAGCAGCGTCGATTTGCCCGAGCCGCTGCGGCCGATGATCGCCACCACCTCGCCGGCGGCAATCTGCGCGCTTGCGTGGTCGAGCACTTGGTGCACGCGCTGCCCCTCACGAAAGCTGCGCGACAGATCGTCGATTTTGAGCACAGCGTTTATCGTGCGCCGCGGCGCGCCAATTCGCCGCGCAGCGCCACGGTGAGACTGAGGTACGTGCGTGGATCAAATAGCTGCGCCGCATCCCAGTCATAGGCCCAGGGATGCTGCGTGCGCAAGGCGGGCGGCTCATCGGCATAGCGCGGCACGATGTGCGCATGCAAGGCTGGCTCGAGATTGCCGAAGATCGCATAGTTAATGCGCAGCGCGCCGGTAACAGCGAGCAGCGCATCGCCCACCAGCGTCATGTCGAAGAGAAATTGCGCGCGCTCGCGTAGGCCCAGACTATTGACGTCGGGAACCACCGGATCGGGCAGCAGCAGCGCATAGCCGTGCACGAACTGCCGTTCGCCGAATATCGCCCAGCCCGAAGGCAGCGATGCGATGACGCGCGGATCGCCCGCACGAGCCCTTGCCACGAGCGCATCAATGGCCGTCGGCGCAAGTGTTGCGACGTCGCTCATACGCTGCCCGTGTCGCCCGCACGCGCGTTCACGGCAACCACCGTCGCCTTGGGGAAGAAGTTGAACTCCGAGGCGCTCGCCCAGGTGTAGGCGCCCATGGCGCGTCCGATGATAAGATCCCCACAGCGCAGCTGCGGCAGCATGACATTCTCCGCGATGACATCGATGCTGTCGCAGGTGGGGCCCGCGAGCACAGAGGGCGCGCGCTCGCCTGCGCTGCGCAGCGCCTCGATGGGATAGCGGGCATGATCGTACATCTGGCCGCTGTAGGAGCCGTACAGGCCGTCGTCGAGGTAGTACCACCAGCGGCCCTCGCGCCGTGCGCGGCCCATGACGGCAGCGACGCCGATGGCCGCCGGACCCACGATGAATCGTCCCGGCTCAGCAATGATGCGCAGCCGTCGCGGCACTCTGGCGAGCGCCGCGCGGATCGGCGCGCAGAAACTGCCGATCTCCTGGGTCTTCTGCGAGTACGCGATCGGAAATCCGCCGCCGATATCGAGCGTGTCGAGCACGCCGAGCTTCTCGCGCCGCGCCGCGGCGAGCAGCCGCGCGCAGGCATCGATGGCCTCGACGTGCTTGCCGGAATTGGGCGCTTGCGAGCCCACGTGAAATGACAGGCCGCGCACGGCAACGCCCAGATCGGCGGCGAGCCGCGCAAGATCAAGCGCCTCTGTGGGATCGCAGCCGAACTTGCGCGACAGATCGCACACGGCTCCCGGGCTCCTGAAGGAGATGCGCAGCAGGAGCTCGGCGCGGTCGCTGAACCGCGCGAACTTCTTTACTTCATCCACGTTGTCCGCGACGAAAGTGCGCACGCCAAAATGCACGGCGTTTCTGATGTCGCGCTCGCTCTTGATGGGATGGGTGTGAATGCAGCGCTCCGGGGCAATTTTCAGGCGTGCAGCAAGCTGCACCTCTCCGGTGGTCGCAAGATCGAGGAAGCCGCCCGCCTCGATGACGGTGTTCACCGCTGCCGCATGTGGCAGCGGCTTCAGCGCATAGTGCAGGTCGACTCCCGGCAGCGCACGGATCAACTTGCGATACTGTGCGCGAATGCGCTCGCAATCGACGATGAGGAGCGGCGAGCCAAACTCGCCCACAAGCCTGCGGATGTGGACGGGCTCGAAGGGATCGATGAACCGTTTCATGCTGCGGTATTAAGCTTTTAAAACAATAAGTTGCTTAGGTTCAGTGAATTTAGTGTCCGCGCCGGTGTCAGTATCGGCGCAAGGGTTTGCAGAAAGCGGAGCCGGTGCGGCGCCCGCATTTTCGCGGCCACGCGCCAGTTCGGCAACCCTAAGCTGGCGCTTCTTTCCGTGTAGAACACGGACACTTCGGCAGCTGGAATCAAGAGCGCATCCAGATCACAGTAGCGATGACTTGCCGCAGGTGCCGCGTGGCGATGCAAGTTCGTATTCGCAGCAGAGACTTTGGCGGCACTGGCGAAAGATGAGTGGCGCGCGCGGATGGATGACCTCATGGCAAGCAGCGTTGGATGGACAGATTTCTTAGTGGCCGCAGCCGGCGCTACCGGTGCGCTCGCAGGCTTGGTCTTCGTTGCACTGTCCATCAACCTCACGCGAATTATTACGCTGCCCGGCGTTGCCGGCCGCGCGGGCGAAACGATCATCATTTTGGCGGGCGCTCTCATCGGCGCGCTCCTGGCTCTTGTCCCGGGCCAGCCACCTGCGCGGCTCGGGCTCTTGTTTGGGCTCCTGTGGCTTCCGGTGTGGGGAGTTCCTACGGCGATACAGATTCGAGCGCTTCGACGGCGCAATTATTATCGCTTGCGCTACGCACTCGTGCGCTTCGTGCTCTATCAGGCGACGACGCTGCCGTTACTGCTCACGGCGCTGTCTCTCGGCGGGTATCTTGCGGGCGGTTTGAGCTGGTTTGCGCTCATGGTACTTCTGTCACTCATCGTTGCGCTCCTGAACGCATGGGTCTTGCTCGTGGAAATACTGCGATGAGACCGGCGTTTCATGGCGCTGCCGCCGTCGGCGGCTAGTCCCCAGATAAAAGCGAGCAACCAGACGTGGCGAATGGGTTCACTTTAGACCTTGGCGGCGATAATGCCGAGGACATCGCTCGGGATGTTGCGGCAGTCGGCAAAATCCAAGCCGTACCGACGCTCCTGCGAGTGCTGTGTGAAACGACCGGAATGGGATTCGCGGCCGTGGCGCGGGTGACCGACGGCACGTGGACCGCGTGCGCAGTACGCGACAACATCAACTTTGGCCTGAAGCCCGGCGGCCAGCTCGACGTCAACACGACACTGTGCATTGAAGTCAGAGCATCGCGAAAACCCATCGTCATCGACCACGCCAGTGTCCATCCGCAATACTGTACGCATCACACGCCGCAGCACTACGGCATCGAAAGCTATATCTCGGTTCCCATCGTCCTGCCTGAGGGCGTGTATTTCGGAAACCTCTGCGCCATTGATCCCAAGCCCGCCAAGATCTCCGAAGACCGCATCGTCTCGATGTTCACGCTGTTCGCAGAGCTTATCGCCCTGCAACTTGATAATGATCGCAAGCACGCGCTCTCGGAGTCGGCTTTATTGAACGAACGCACGGCAAGCGAGCTGCGTGAGCAGTTCATCGCGATTTTAGGTCACGATCTGCGCAACCCCCTGAACGCCGTTGCCGCATGCGGCTACCTGCTGCAGAAGACCTCTGCCGATCCCGCCTCGGCGAACATTGGCACGCGCATCATCACGAATGTGAAGCGCATGTCAGGTCTCATTGATGACGTCCTCGATTTTGCACGAGCCCGGCTTGGCGGCGGAATTGGTGTGCAGATGGAAGACGTCTTTGACATCGACCGGGCACTGGCGGCGATTGTGAGCGAGCTTAAGGATGCGCAACCGGGGCGCGTCATCAATTCCACGATCGATCACGGGATCCAGATTCATTGTGATCGTAGCCGCATTCAGCAGCTCGCTTCGAACCTCCTCGCGAACGCGCTGACGCATGGATCGACAGGGGAGCCCGTCATATTTACTGCCAAGGTTTGCGCCGCTGACTTAGTGATCGAGGTCTGGAACGACGGCGAACCCATACCCGCGGAGAGCATCGATAAGATATTCGCGCCATTTTGGCGCAGCGGCACTGCAAAGAACCGTCAGGGGCTTGGCTTGGGGCTGCATATCTGTTCGCAAATCGTCAAAGCGCATCACGGAGAGCTTTGGGTGGAGTCATCGCGGGCGCGCGGCACCAGGTTTACCGCGACCCTGCCTCTTGCCGCCGCCCAATCGCATACTAAGGCAGCATCGCCACCGATCCGGTGACATCGAGTTCGCTGATGCCGCTCGCCGCGCGCATCAGGCGGTCGCGCACTGCATCCCAGCGCTCATCCGCCGGCACCTCCTGCACAAGAATGCGGCGGCAAGCCGCCTTATCGAGCGTGCGCAGATTAGCGTACAGCCCGTGCCCGTATTGATCGGGGCGGCGGCCTGCATTTACCCAGGTGACATAGCTATGCGCTTTGAGCGGCCGGCGCATTGCGGTGAGTAG
>Ga0302324_100022379_pt1 | contig 12279 bp, 8 predicted proteins | sample Palsa_T0_1_FD_201949 | JGI IMG/M metagenome (GOLD analysis project Ga0302324, IMG submission 201949) | Peat permafrost microbial communities from Stordalen Mire near Abisko, Sweden - Palsa_T0_1 | ecosystem: Environmental > Terrestrial > Soil > Palsa > Peat permafrost | place: Sweden: Abisko...
GTGGACGGCCGGAAGCGCCGTCGAGGCGCCGGTCGGCGTGAAGCGCCCGTCGTAGCGCTCGGTCACGGCATGCACGAACTGCCCGTACAGCTTGGCGTTGGGCATCCAGCTGCAGTACGTGCGGTCCTTGACGAAGCACGTGCCGGCCGGCGCGCTCTTCCCGGACGCCCAGCGGGGCGAACCACCGGTGATCTCCAGATCGACCGTGATCCCTGCCTGCTGGGCGGCCTCGATCGCCTGGTCGTAGATCGCCCAGTTCCTTGCGGGATAGGCGTTCGGGTCAGAGGCGTCAAAGTTCGGCTGCGTGGCCGCGTTCGGGCTCGGCGCGACCGTCGCCCATTGGATGAACATCCGCTCGGTCGTCGCGCCAATGGAGCGGTCGAGTGGGATGAACGTGCCCGGATCGCTCATCATCCCGGGCTCCTGGATGATCGAGATCTGATTGGTCGAAGCGGATGCGGGCGCTGCGGTCAGCGCCATCAGAACGGCAATCGCGGCCACAACGGCGGCGGCTGCGACCAGGCCGTACAGCTTCGTGGGGGTGTGGATGAGTGTTGGCATCGAGGTATGGAACTCCGGCTCTGAGTCGAAGTTGCGGCGGTCGTGAAGGCCCGCCCGGTGCGTCGTCGGCAATCCCCTGCGGCCGAGCGACGGCTGAAGGGTACAAACCTCGGCGGATGCGGCGACGCGGTTGTGCGGGAGCTCAGACGCCGCGGGCGATCGAATCGGCCAGCAGCTCGACGGGGTGGCGCACCGGCAGGGACCGGCCGAGCCGGCGCAGATGCAGGTCGAGCTGCGCCGCGCAACCGGGGTTGCCGGCGGCGATCTCATCGGCGCCGGTCGCCAGCACGTTGCGAGCTTTGCGCTCGCCGAGCTCGGCGGCCGCCTGCGGCTGCACGAGGTTGTAGATTCCGGCCGACCCGCAGCACATCCCCGGCTCGGTGGCGACCTCGAGCAGCTGCAGCTCCGGGATCGAGCGCAGCAGCTCCCGAGGCTGCGCGCGGACTCCCTGGGCGTGAGCGAGATGGCAGGCGTCGTGATACGCGACCCGCAGCGGTACCGGCCCTCGGGGAGCGCGCGGCGCGACCGATGCCAGCAGCTCCGAGACGTCGCAGACCCTCGCAGAGAACTGCTGCGCGCGCTCGTCGCCGAGCAGTTCGCCGAACGCCTTCATCGCCGATCCGCAGCCGGCGGCGTTGACGACGACGTGATCGACGCCGAGCGCCGCGAACACGTCGACGGTGTGCCGAGCGCGCACGATCGCGGCGTCCTCGGCACCGCCGTGGAGCTCGAGTGCGCCGCAGCAGCCCGGCTGTCGCGGCGCGATCACCTCGAACCCCTCGGCCGCGAGCACGTCGATCGTCGCCCGGTGCACGTCGGGGTAGAAGACCCGTTGCACGCAACCGAGCAGCAGCCCGACGCGACCGCGCTGCTCGCCGACGGCCGGGGTGCGCTCGGCAAGCGCCGGCAGCGCACCACCCGACGCGCGTGGCGCGACCTCGCTCAGCGTCCGTAGCTGCGTCGGCATCATGGCCTGGACCCGCGGCCGGCGCCCGAGGCCGATCAACGGCCGCAGGACGCGGAGCCGGGCGGGGTGGGGGAGCGTCTCGTACAGCAGCCGCCGCAGCGCCCGCTCGGCGACGGGACGGCGATGGTGGCGCTCCACCTGCGGCCGCGCCCGCTCGATCAGCCGGTCGTACTTGACTCCTGACGGGCACGCCGGCACGCACGCCATGCATCCCAGGCACCGGTCCAGATGGGTGACGAGCTCGTCGGACATCTCCGCGTCCGGTGCGAGGCCATCCCCGATCAGCACGATTCGGCCGCGCGGCGAGTCCGCCTCCATGCCCCACAGCGCGTAGGTCGGGCAGGCGTCCAGGCAGAAGCCGCAGTGCACGCAGTCGTCGAGCACGTCCTGCTCGGGCGGGCGTCGCAGGTCGAACGCGGGAATCAGATGCCTCCGACGAAGATGCCGGGATTGCACGTCCCGGTCGGATCGAAGCGCATCTTCAGTCGCCGCGTCAGGTCCAGCAGCGCCGGTTGGATCGGCCCCCACGGGTTCTCGCGCGCGCCCTCACCGGGGAGATCCTGCACGATCGCGGTCGCGCCCGCGGGCAGCTCGGCGCGCAGCGGCGCGATCGAGCCGGGGTCAACCTGCACCCAGCTGTGGCCAAGCGCCGCGCGGCCGACAAGCGAGCCGTCGCAGCGGTCGACCGCTGCGATCATCGACGCCAGCTCGCTCGCGCGGGCCGCGACTCTGACGGTCGCCCGGCTCGACGATCGCTGCCCGGCTCGCTGTGCATCCCACAGCTCGCGGCCGCCGTCGACCAGCAGCTCCACCTCCGACAGCCCGGCGTCGGCCATCGCGCGCGCCAGCCGACCGGCGCGCGGCTCGCTGCGCGGCCCGGCGACCTGTGCCAGCAGCGCGCCTGCACCGTCGCGCCAGTTGACGTCGAGCGCCTCGAGCTCCGCCGGAGCGGTCGCCAGCGCGTGCGCCGCCGCATGCAGCGTCCGTGGGTCGTCGGCGAGGCCGACCACGGTCGCGGTCCGCTCGGACCGGGGGTGCAGCCGCACGTTGACCGACAGGACCAGCCCGAGCGTCCCGAACGAGCCGGCCATCAGCTTGGCGATGTCGTAGCCGGCGACGTTCTTGATCACCGTCCCGCCGGACTTCGCGATCGTTCCGTCGGCGAGGGCCACGGTCGCGCCCACGATCAGGTCCCGGGGGCCGCCGTAGCGGTGCGCCAGCGGCCCGCTGTCGCCGGTCGCGACGATCCCGCCGAGCGTCGCACCGTCGATCCCGTCCTCGCCGGCGCGGGGCGGGTCGAGCGACAGCATCTGCCCGGCCTGCGCGAACGCCTCCTGGGCGGCGGCGAGCGGCACCCCGGCCTGCAACGTGGCGGTCATGTCGCCCGCGTTGTGCGCAAGGATCGAGTTCAGGCCGCTCGTGTGCAACTCGACCTCGTAGGGCGCGTGCGACCATCCCCAGCCGCTCTTGGTGGCGCCGCCGACGATCCGCACCCGTTGCCCGCCAGCGCCGGCGGCGCGAAGGGCAGCGCCCGCCTGCTCGAACGTCTCCGGCGCCAGCGTCGTCGCGGCCGACATTCGTCAGAATCGCTCCGCGACGCCGTCGCGCTCGAGCGGGTGCTGGCGATAGGGCCCGGGCACCTCGCCGCACAGCCGGGGGGTCGGCATCACCTTGCCGGGGTTGGCGAGGCCGTCGGGATCGAACGCGCAGCGCAGCCGTTGGAACGTCGCGAGGTCCTCCTCGGCGAACATCGACGGCATGTAGGCCTTCTTGTCGACGCCGACGCCGTGCTCGCCCGTGATCGAGCCGCCGGCGTCCACGCACGCCTTGACGATCAGGCCCGCCAGTTCCTCGGCGCGCGCGGCCTCACCCTCCACGCGATCGTCGTAGCAGACCAGCGGGTGCAGGTTGCCGTCCCCGGCGTGGAAGACGTTGGCGACGCGCAGCCGGTAGTCGGCGGCGAGCCCGTCGATCTGACGCAGCACCTCGGCCAGCCGTGTCCGCGGGATCACGCCGTCCTGCACGTAGTAGGCGGGGGAGATCCGTCCCATCGACGCGAACGCCGCCTTGCGCGTACGCCAGATCAGGTCGCGTTCGGCCTCGTCCTTGGCCGCTCGGACCTCGAACGCGCCCGCTGCCTCGCACATCTCGGTCAGCTGCGAGACGAGCGGCTCGCACTCCTCGGCGGGACCGTCGACCTCGACCAGCAGTGCCGCCCCCGCATCGAGCCGGTAGCCGGCACCGGTCGACTGCTCGGCGGCCTCGATCGAGAGCTGGTCCATCATCTCGATCGCGCCCGGCACGATGCCGGCATCGACGATCGCCGTGACCGCGTCGCCGGCCGCGCCGGTGTCCGAGAAGAATGCCAGCAGCGTTCGGATCGACTCCGGCGCCGGGATCACCCGCAGCGTGATCTCGCAAGCCACCCCGAGCGTCCCCTCCGAGCCGACGAACGCGCCGAGCAGGTCGTAGCCGGGGGCGTCACGGTCAAGCGTCACGAGCGAGCCGTCGGGCAGGACCACCTCGAGCGCCTCGATGTAGTTGGTCGTGAAGCCGTATTTGAAGCAGTGCGCGCCGCCCGAGTTCTCGGCGACGTTGCCGCCGATCGAGCAGACGATCTGGCTGGACGGGTCCGGCGGGTAGAAGTGGGTGGGCGCGACCGCGCGAGACACCGCCAGGTTGGTGACGCCCGGCTGCACCACGACGCGCTGGTTGGGCAGGTCGACCGACAGGATGCGTCGCATCCGCGAGAGCCCGATCACGACCCCGTCCTGCGTGGGCAGCGCGCCTCCCGACAGCCCGGTGCCCGAGCCGCGGGCGACGAACGGCACCCGCGCCTCGTAACAGGCGCGCACGACCTGCGCGACCTCGGCGGTGTTGGCCGGCAGCACCACGGCGATCGGCACCTGGCGGTAGTGCAGCAGTCCGTCTGAGCGATAGGTCGCGAGCTCGTGCGGGTGCGTCAGCACGAACCTTCGACCGCACAACTCGGTCAGTCTCCGGATCAGCTCAGGCGAGCCAGCTGGCATCGCCCTCCAGTATTGCTCAAACGAACGTCATCGCACCGTGATCGCCTGGCTGCGCCCGATGATCTCCTTGCCCGCCAGGCCGACGGGCAGGAGCGTGTCGTTCTTTGGGTACGTGTAGGCAAGCCGGACGTTGCCGCTGGCCGGAAACCTCTGCGTGACCGAGAAGTAGGTCTTGGAGGTGACGGTCCGCAGCGTCTTCCACGAGCCCTTGCCCTTGGCCTGGAACTGGATCGCGACCGCCTGCGTGCCCGTGCCGTATTTCGCCGGCCGCGCCTCACCCCAGACCGTGACCGCCTGGCTACTCGAGAACGAGGTCTTGGGCATGTACAGCGGCATCCGGTAGGCGTCGTACGTCGCCTTCTTCCTGCCGCTGGACGTCTCCAAGCCGCTCGAGAACGGGTAGTGGCCCGGAGGGTCGGCGAGCAGGTACTGGTCATAGCTGGCGACGACCGGGTTGCGCCAGCTCAGGTACTCCGCCCAGTTGATGTAGTAGGCGGCAGTCGCGGGAGACACGTAGCGCTGCTTCGGGTTGCCGTTCGGCGGATTGGTGATCCACCCGAACTCGTCGTTGTAGATCTGGTAGCTGCGCGAGCCGCCCCAGGCGTGGACTCCTGCGTCCGCCGTCTGGGCCAGGTGGTCGAGATCCGGCAACGTCGCGTAGTCGGGACCGCCTCCCTGCGTCGGGTTGCCGTTGCTCGGGTACGGGTGGTCCGAGACGCCGGTCGCTGAGAACAGGCCGGGGTTGTTCTTGCGAAAGGCCGCCTTGGCCGACGCCGTGACCGGGCAGTCGACCTGCTTGGCGGCGTTGCCCGAGAGCTTGGCGCCGGTGCCGGCGCCCAGGCAGTAGAGGGTGCGCACGAACTGGATCGGGTGGGTCTGGCCGGCGTTGCCGGGCAGACCCTGCGGAGCACCCTTGAACGGCCCCACGGGATTTGAGCCAAGTGCCGCGAAACCGCCGATCAGGATCGTGTCCTGAGCGTGGCCGGTCTGGTCCAGCGCCTTCCAGCCCGCGTCGACCAGGTTGCGGTACATCTGCGGCGCGTAGGAGACGCTCGAGCCGTCGATCGCCTGCGGACCGAGGTCCTCGCCGAAGTTCGGCTCGTTGAAGATCGTCCAGAAATGGATCCGCGGCAGCGGCGCGGACTGACCATTGGGCTTGTAGCTGCCGTCGTAGCGAGTGGCGACCGCCTTGAAGAACTGGCCGTAATCCGACGCGTTCGGCTTCCAGGCGAAGAACACGTTGCCGACATAGTTCGACGGGATGCCCGGGCCCTCGGCCCACCGCGGAGCCCCGCCGGTGACGACGAAGTCGACGGTCAGCCCGTACTGCTGCGCGGCGCGGTCGATCGCGTCATACGGCGCCCACTTGGTGGCGCTATAGGCGGACGGATCGGTCGCGTCGAACGTGGGCGTCTTGGTCTGCTTGGGGCTCGGAGCGATCGTCGCCCACGGGATCAGCACCCGCACCGTGGTCGCGCCGAGCGACCGAAATTGCGCCATCGCGGCGGGAGCGTTGACCAGGTCCGAGTTGTCCTGGATGATCGCGATCTGCGTGTGGCTGGCGCTGGCGACGGCGGGCACCGCGGCCCCGGCGCCCAGCGACAAGGCCATCGCGGCGGCGATGTGCGCCGCGCGTCGGCGCTGGCGGGCTCGGATGAGTGTGGTGAAGCGCATGGTCTCGATAACAGCTCCCAGGCAAGAGAAGTTGCGGCCCTTCGGTTCGGAACTGGCGATTGACGACGTCCCGGATCCCCGACGTCCGGGTTCGAACGACGGCGGGCCAGGCTACAGCAGCGCCGCCACGCTCAGTGGAGGTTGACCGAGGCGATCCGGCTGAAGATCGCCTGCCCGCCGGGGTAGGCCCAGCGCAGCCGTACCTGTCCGGTGGACGCGAAGGTCTGATGGACCTCGAAGTAGCCGTGTGGGTTGGTCAACCGGACGCGCTGGACGGTTGTGAACGCGCCGCCCGAGCCGGGCCGGAATTGGATCTGCACGGATTGAGCGCGGTGGGTCTGGGCGGCCGCGTTCGGTGCCGGGCGGACCTCGCCCCACACGATCAGCGGGTGGTCCTTGGCGGTGCTGGAGACCGGCAGGTACAGCGGCATGCGGTATGCCGCCAGCGTCACCTTCGGCTTGCCCGTGTAGGACTTCAGGCCGGTCGTGAATCCATCGGCTGCCGGCGGGTCGTTGATCAGGTACTGGTCATAGGACTTGATCCGCGGGTTCTCCCAGGTCAGGTACTCGGCCCAGTTGAGGTAGCGGGCGGCGGTCGCGACCGGGATTGCCCCGCCGGCCGTGTTCGGCGGGTCTGTGACGTACCCGAACTCGGTCGCCCAGATCGGGAACCGGGTCGACGATCCGTAGAGACGGTTGAGCTGGTCGAGCACCCGCTCCAGCTTCGGGATCTCCGCCAGCTCGGCGTAATCGGGCTCGCCGGGCGACCCCTGGTTGGGCGGCAGCCCCTGTGGATACGGGTGGTCAGCGAACCCTGACGCCTTGAACAGCCCCGGGTTCTGCGCGGCGAACTGCGCCGATTCGGATGCGGTCGCCGGACAGCCGCGCTCCGTCGCGGCGCCCCCGCGCAGCTGCTTGTAATCGGCGTCGACGCAGTAGAGCGCGCGCAGGAACCGCAGCGGCGGCATGTTGCCGAACACCCCGTAGTCGCCCTTGAGGGCACCCGTGAAGCTCGAGCCTGCAGGCGCCATCTCGCCGATCAGGATTGTGTCTGAGCCGTGGCCGGTGGCGTGCAGTGCGCTCCAGGCCGCCTCGACCAGACCGCGATACAGCCGGGGCGCGACCTCCACCGAAGATGTGCTGCTGACCGTCTCGGGCGCAAGAAAGGTGCCGAGGTTCGGCTCGTTCCAGATCGACCAGAAGTTCACGCGCGGCAGCGGCGAGCTCGCGCCCGGCGGCGTGTAGCGGCCGCTGTAGCGCGTCGCGACCGCCCGCACCCATTGGCCGTAGTCGGCGGCGCTGGGTTCGTAGTCGTTCTCCTGGTGGTCGTACTTGGTGCCGCCGGCGCTCTCGGCCCAGATCGGCGGTGGACCGGCAAGCGCCAGGTCGATGCCCATGTGGCGCGCGGCGAGGCCGCGGACGATCGCGTCGAACGGCCCCCAGCCCGCGGCCGGGTAGGCGGCCGGATCGGTCGCGTCGAAGCTCGGGCGCCGCGACGAGGTCGGATCGGGCGCGATGCCCGCCCACGACATGTAGACGTGGACCCGGTCGACGCCGATGCGGTGCAGTTGGTTCAGCGTGCCGACGGGGTCGGTCGTCAGCTGCGAGGCGATCGTGAACATCGACTCCGGGCCGGCTCGTCCGGGGCTGAGAGCCGGCAACTTGGCGACCGTTTTCGAGGAGCCGCCGCAAGCCGTGACGAGCACGCAGACAAGCGCGACCGCGAGGGCCGCAGGCACTGTTTTGGGGTGCCGGCGGGCAGGGGAGATCGACTGACGGGGACTCGACAAGGGCGTCGACAATAACGGCACGCCGGACGCGGAGTTTCGGTTCTGGCGCCGGGCGACGTCCGTAAGCTGTCGGCGATGAGACGCCGCACGGCACTGCTCGCGACCCTCCTGGCCGGGGGCGTTTTGGCCGTCTCCGGTTCTGCTGTGACGCCCGCGTTTGCGGCGGGAAACCCGGTCATCCAGGACTGCTTCAGCCACGGAAAGCTGACGAAGACGTACTCGAAGGCCGAGCTCCGCCACGCGCTGGCGACGATGTCGACGTACATCAAGCAATACAGCGACTGCCAGTCGGTCGTCGAGAACGCCCTCGCCACCGGGTCCGTGAAGCCGACCGGTACCGGGAAGGGCGGCGGTTCGTCGATCTCGACGCCGGTGATCATCGTGATCGTCGTCGTGCTGCTTGCGATCGTGGCGTTCGGCGGCCTGCTGGTCCGTCGCCGGCGTGGGCTCGCGCACGGCGGCGCGACCGGGGATCAGCCGACGCAGGTGATGAACCCCGATTCGCCGCGCGACGACGACGAGCCCAGTCGCGGTCGCTCCGAGCCGTAACGCCCTCCGGCGACGGCGGACCGGCCCCTAGACTGGCCGGCATGTCTTCACAGCGTCAGATCCACGTCGGCCCGGTGCCGATCGGCGGCGGTGCCCCCGTCGCCGTGCAGACGATGACCAAGACCGAGACCGCCGATCTGCGGGCGACGATGGACCAGATCGCCCGGGTCGCGGAGGCCGGCGCCGACATCGTGCGCGTCGCGGTGCCGCGTGACAAGGACGTCGAGGCGCTGAAGACGATCGTCCGCGAGTCGCCGATCCCCGTGATCGCCGACATCCATTTCAACCACACGCTCGCGATCAAGGCGCTCGAGGCCGGCGCGCACTGCGTGCGCCTGAACCCCGGGAACATCGGTGGTCCGGAGAAGGTCGCCGAGGTGACGGCGGTCGCCAAGCGGCTGGGGACGCCGCTGCGCGTGGGGGTCAACTCGGGCTCGCTGCCCGCACATCTGCGTCAGCTCGAGTACGACAACCCGGTCGAGGCGCTGGTGAGGGCGGCGGTCGAGACCGTCGAGTTGATGGAGCGCCTGGAGTTCGACAACTTCAAGGTGTCGATGAAATCGACGTCGGTGCCGAACACGATCGCGTCGAATCGGCTGCTGGCCGAGCGGATCCCGTATCCGCTGCACCTCGGCGTGACCGAGGCGGGCACCAAGTGGTCGGGCTCGCTGAAGTCGGCGGTCGGGCTCGGGACGCTGCTGGCCGACGGGATCGGCGACACGATCCGCATCTCGCTGTCGACGTTCCACGCCGAGGAGGAGGTCAAGGTCGCGTGGGAGATCCTCAAGGCGCTGAAGCTCCGTGAGCGTGGGCCGGTCCTGATCGCGTGTCCGACCTGCGGACGGTTGCAGTTCGACATGGACTCGGTCGTGGCCGAGGTGGAGCGGCGGCTGGAGCAGTACGCCGACCCGATCGAGGTGTCGGTGCTCGGCTGCGCGGTCAACGGGATCGGCGAGGCCCGGCACGCCGACTTCGGGATCACCGGCGCGAAGGACAGCGCGATGATCTACTCCAAGGGCGAGCCACTGCGCAAGGTCCGCACCGAGGAGCTCGTCGACGAGCTGTTCAAGGAGATCGACCGCTACTACGAGGCCGGCAAGATCGTCGAGGTCGACGAGCGCCAGGCCGCTGAGGCCCGTGCGTGGCTCGCAGCCAACGAGGACGAGACCGCGATGACGCCTGAGCGGCTGGCCGCGATGGAGAAGGCCGCCGCGCGCGAACAGGATGACCTGGACCCGGCGGGCGCCGCCGGCACGGTCGTGCCGGTGCGGCTCGACGAGGATCAGTCGCCGGTCGCCGGTCGACGGTTCACGCGCGCCTGATCGTAGATCCGGATCAGCCGGTCGTGGTAGATCTCCTCTGAGAGCAGCTCGCGCGTGGTCTGCAGCGCGCGCTCGCCCAATTCGGCCCGAGCAGCCGGATCGCGCCACAGCCGGTTCATCTGAGACGTCCATCCGTCGACGTCGTCGGAGTCGAGCGTGAGCTGGCGCCCGAGCAGCTCGGGAAGCCCGCCGCGAGTGCTCCCGATCACGGGCACGCCGTCCGCCAGCGCCTCGGTGGCTGAGTAGGGGCATGCGTCGTCGCACCGCGAAGGGACGACGACGAACGCGGCCGCCCGGCGCAGCTCGGCCAGCCTCTCAGGTGCGACGCGTCCGATCAGACGCACGTCGCCGCCGGACGCCAGCGCTCGCAGACGCGGGGCATCGGGGCCGTCGCCGGCGATCACGAGCGGCACCCGCGCTGCGCGCGCCGCCGCGATCGCCGTGTCGAAGCCCTTTTCCGGCACGAGCCGGCCGCTGGCCAGTCCGTAGGCGCCGCTCGCCGCTGCCGACCGCCGTCTGACGGCGCGGCTGGGAATGAAGTTCGGGAGCACATCGGCCCGTCGTCCGGGCATCCCGTTGGCCATCAGCTGTCCGGCCGTGAACTCGCTGACGGCGATGAACCGGTCGGCATTTGCCAGCAGCCGCGGGTGCTGGAGGCTGAGGCCGGCCGCGTACGTGACCGATTCGCCCACGGAGCCGCGGCAACGGTGGACCACCCCGGGCAGCGTGTTGCGCCGATGGCACTCGAAGCACGGATGCCCGTCCCGGAAGGCGATCCCGATCGCGCAGAACAGCCGCAGGTTGTGCAGGTGCAGGACGACCCCGGCGCCGGCGCCGCCGGCCGCCGCCAGCGCCCGCCACCCGAACCTGGGATGCACGTTGTGTGCGTGGACCACATCGGCGCCGAGCTCCCGCACGGCCGTGGCCACCTCGTCCGGACCGACGCCTCCACCGATCAGCGCTCGGGCCGCTTGCGCCCGGGCAAGCCCAACGCTGGAACGCTCCAGCAGCCTGACCGCATGGCCGCGCCGTCTGAGCATCTCGACGAGGTTGGAGACGGCGCGTTCCTCGCCGCCGACCGCGCGATAGCGGTTGTGGAGCACCAGGATTCGCACCGGCGCGTAACGCTAACCGACGATGCGAGACCTCCCCGCGACGACCTGGCCGGGCCGACCACCGAGGATGACGCCGGGGGACATGAGCCCGGGCAAATCGATCGCTGCGCCGGGGGCATCCGGCCGGGGATCGCCGTAACGTGTCGGGCCAGTGCGCGTCTCAGGCCCGATGGCTCGCAGGCTGATCATCGCCATGGTGGCGACCGCGGCGGCGCTGCTGGCGATCGCCGCATCCGCGGCGGCACGTCCGCTGGCAGATTGCCAGCCGTTTCAGGCGCGACCGTGCGCGTTCCCGTTTCCCAGCGATCTGTTCACGGTGTCGGATGACCACGCGGTGACGGGCCTACGGGTGAGCCTGCCGGGCGCTGCGCTTCCCGTCTCGAACCGAGGAATACATCTGCGTGTCGGACCCTACGACGCCAACGACGGCTTCAGCCCTGGCAGCACCCTGATCGTCCACGTGCCAGGACTCGATGACCAGGCGGCGCTGCTACGGACGCATGCCGCCGGTCTACTGGACATCGGCGCATCGCTTGACCGTAGCCAGCCGATCGTCGTGATCGACGAGCAGACCGGCCGGCGGGTGCCGATCTGGTCTGAGCTCGATCCAGTCGGCGCGCCGCCGGCGAGCACGGATCTGGTGATCCACCCGGCGGGCAGCTTCGTCGAGGGCCATACGTATGCGGTCGCGTTGCGTCGGTTGTACACGGCGAACGGCACGCCGATCCGGGCTCCGCGCTGGTTCGATCGGATGCGCAATGGCCGCGGGCTGTCCCGCGCCGAGTCCGCTGAGCTTCCGCGCTATCAGTCGATCTTCGATGTGCTGACGAGCGCCGGGATCGGCCGGCAGAGCCTCTACGAGGCGTGGGATTTCACGGTCGCTTCGACGAGGAGCCTCACCGAACGGTTGCTGGCGATGCGTGACCGCGCGTTCGCCGCGCTCGGGGACCGCGATCTCGGCAGCGCCGGTGTGACCGGCCGCGCGCCCACGTTTCAGGTGCTGTCCACGGCTGCGCTGTCACCGAGCGTCGAGGAGGTGTCCGGGACGCTGCAGGTCCCGTGCTACCTGAAGACGTGCGGGCTGAGCTCCACGACCGGCTTTCACTACGACACGTACGGTCTGTATGCGGCGCCGACGCAGATCCGCGGTCAGTTCGTGACCGCGCCGTTCGAGTGCATCGTTCCGTCCAGCGCCGGCGCGCCGTCGCCGGCGCGGATCAGCCTCTACGGTCACGGCTTCCTCAGCACCGGGATCGATGTCACCGAGCCGTC
>Ga0302324_100022380_pt1 | contig 12278 bp, 11 predicted proteins | sample Palsa_T0_1_FD_201949 | JGI IMG/M metagenome (GOLD analysis project Ga0302324, IMG submission 201949) | Peat permafrost microbial communities from Stordalen Mire near Abisko, Sweden - Palsa_T0_1 | ecosystem: Environmental > Terrestrial > Soil > Palsa > Peat permafrost | place: Sweden: Abisko...
CGGCTCTGCCGATGACGGCAGAAACGCGTGGAAGTAGATCTCATTGATTGCATAGGGCAGCGCGACGGCTTGCCCCGTGGGCGTGGATGGGATCACTTGCTGGTCGTTAAGAAAGTTAGGCGAGGCGAACGATCCGAATCCGATCGCGCCGATGCCATGAATGAGCGGGTTGGTGATGGGCAGCGGCACATCGACGTACTGCGCGGGGTTCAGCGCCACCTGCTCGTGCAGCACCAATGACGCAATGTTGGAATACTGGATCAGCGTCGGCGGCTGTAACGGCGCGGGCGGCGGCGCAACATTAGGCAGTTGCGCCCAAGCGCCCTCCATCCAAGTGGTGACGTTCATGGTGGTGAATATGGATGCGCCGACGATGTTGGCCGGCGCAACCGCCACGGCCAGGGCGCTCACTACCTGCGACAATTCGCTGCAGTAGACCGTCGGCGTAACGCCCGTGCCCGGCTGCACGCAAGCGGTATATCCGGGGTCCGCCTGGACCGGGTTGCCCGCCATATCGGTGATGACGTCGGTCACAATGATGGCGTATTGCCGATGCTGGTCCAGGTTGCCATCCGGCTTACCGTAGAGCGTATTGGTGGTGGGATCGTAAATCATCTGCGTCGTGTACAGCATCTGGCCGGTTAAGTTGATCCCGCTCTCTTCGGTAGTCAGGTTGTCGAGCGCCACGTAGTAGACGGCGTGGTGTATCGAGTTCACGTCCACGGGCCCCGAGAAGTTCACGGTGATGCGCGGCGCGGTCTGGAATCCGTCGAGTTGATTGAGCAGTTGCACGTCTTGGCAATCGCTGGGATTCGTGGTGCAATCCGGCATCGGCAGATTGATGCGCGTGCCATTCTTCTGAGCGCTGTCCGGGGTGGTGAGGACATCGGTTGGGTAAGGGCCTACGGTGGGATCCTGCGGATTCCAGTTTACGGTGACTCCGCTGGCTGGCAGCAGCGGGGCGAATAGGGAAAATGTTAGGGCAAACGCAACGAGGCGCATGATGACAGGATACAACACCGGCGCACTCACGGTTCGTAGCGCTCGGCCATTGACCAGTCGTCTACGTGCGAGATTGAGTCGGGTTGCTTGCGGTAGGCTTCGCGCATGGCGCGGTATTCCGTTTGCCGCATCGCTTTTCGAATGGCTTGCCGTACGAACTCACAGCGCATGCGTTTTCCAGGCGCGGCGATGCGGTTCAGTGCTGTTAGCGTGTGCTCGTCCAGCCGGATCAGGAGCGGCTTCATGGGTGTCGCGGGGAGCAACCTACGCCGAGAGCAGCACCAAGCCCTTCAACCGCCGAATAATCTGCGCGATTGTTGGTAACGAGAGGGACCTGATGGTAGAGGGCGCTCGCTGCAATCCAAGCATCGGCTGTCTGAATCGGACGCCCAGGTCGAGCTTCCGCCGCAGGCCCCAGTCCCGTCTGAGCGGCCAACGCTCCAACTCGGCCAGCGTCATAAAGGAAATCCCCAGCAATCGGCCCATCATGTGGGCGCTGTAGGCAAGCGCCCGTGTGTCTCCTTTGAAAAGCATGGACACCACATCGGTGTCAACGACGGCGGCATTCATCGCGGGCTGCCGGGCAGGCTTCCCTCTCGGCGCCACGCGCGCAGGCTTGTGAAGAATTCATCGGCCGATTCGTCTTCAGGCCGCGGCTCTCCAAGCAGAGTCTCAAAGTCGTCAATCCGAGTGACGCCCCGCTGCGCCGCCAATTCCTCGAAGGACGGCGAGGGCGCGCGAGAAGATTCGATTATTTGCGGGCTCTTGTCCACGAATCCAGGATAACAAGTCCAGGACAGCGGGAGGAAAGCCGAGCCAAAGAACACTGGCAGGAGCTTGCGGTACTATGAACGTATGCTCCGCTACCAAGCGGCATTCCACTTTCCGCGCGCGCAGGGTGAAATGGTGGTCGCCGAGGTGCTCGACTTCCCCGGTGCGGTCAGTCAGGGTTTCGACTTGCCGGACGCCCGGCTGATGATCGCCAGCGCGATAAAGGATCTTGCGGAACTGCTATTGGAGGAGGGCAAGCCTTTGCCGACTCCGAACCCGGACGCGTCCGCGGCCGATGCCGATCTGATCGAACTCGTGCCGCTGTCGGCTCATTGCGAATCCGTTTCCATGTTTCAAATGCTTGTTCGGCCGATTTGACCTGGGTGAGAGCTTCCGTTCTGGTCCAGAATGTCGTGTTGTCGTAATCGGCGATGTGACGCTTTTCCTGCAACTGAGCGAAGGTCTTGGCCACCGCTTTCAATGCCGCAACAACCCCGGGATCTTCTCCAATGAATGAGAACTGTCGCGTATCCTGAATTCGGTTGGACGCCGCCTTCATAATGCCGTGATCGAATGCGCGGCCGAGCGCCGCCCGCAGGCTGACTCGGTTCCAATTGGCAACGGCTTCGCTAATGAATAGATGAAAGAGCGCGTAATAGGCGGTTGAGACGCCCCTGCGCAGGCTGGCCTGCTTTGGTCTTCTGGGCTCCTTGTGCACCAAATGGAGCGCCTGTCGAAGCAGATCGTCATGGTACGCCATGCCTACGCCCACTCCGGATCGTTCCGCTCCTCCTGCTCGGATTTGCTGCGGAAACTGAAGTAGGGGAGCAAGCCCCAATTCTCATGCGGCCGCACGCCGTCGAAGAGGATCATTGCGATGCGGTCCGTCACCTGGGCCAGTTTGTCTTCTTTACTTGCTGCGTCTGTCAGGACGATGCGGAAGAAGATGGACGGCTCGCCAGTGGAATCGGTCCCAAGATTATAGTTGACACGAACGACAGCTTCCTTTGGGAGCTTGCGTTTTGCCTTGGCGATCTCGTTCGCGAGTTGGGTAGGATGGACAATACCGGTCGGCACCATTGGCATGCACCAATTATCGCGCGTCCCGACGCGCCGAGCAAAGCGCCTTTGAATTGGGCGGCTGTCCGGCAACGGCGGCTACAGAATGGCTAACTCCCTCTGCATCTCCCCAGTGACAATCGCCTCCGTCTCCCCCACAAACATATTCACCTCCGACCGTATCCCGAAGTCCTTCAAATAAACACCGGGCTCAATTGAAAAACACGTCCACGGCACCACCCGCCGCTCGTCGTGCGTTTCCAAATTATCCATATTCGCGCCATTTCCATGCACCTCTTCGCCGATCGAATGGCCGGTGCGATGCACGAAATAGTCGCCATATCCGTGGCCGGCGATGTAGCCGCGCGCCGCATCGTCAACTTCGAAGCCGCGCAGTTCCCGGCCCGCCGCCACTGTATCCTTCACCCGCGCGATGGCCGCGTCGCGCGCGCCGCTCACTACGCCGTACACCTTCAGCATTTCGTCGCTGGGGTGGTCGCCGCAGAAGCCGGTCCACGTAATGTCGTAGTACACCGCGCCGGGCTGGTCGAGTTTGGCCCACATGTCGAGCAGCACCAAATCGCCGCTCCGAATCTCGGACGTAATCTCGGCGGTCGGCTCGTAATGCGGATTCGCGGCGTTGGCATTCACGCCCACAATCGGCCCATCCTCCGCGTAGAGGCCGGCTTTCGCGAACCCGTCCCGCACAAACTGCGCCACCGCGAACTCCTGCGTCACACCGCCGCCGCGGGTGATCTCGCGCACCATCTCGAATGCCTGCGCGCGCACGCGGTCCACGCGGCGGCCCGCTTCCAGGTGCGATGCGAGCGCCTCCGTCGACCAGCGCGCCTCGAAGTGCTGGATCAATTCCGCGGAGCTCACCACGTCCACGCCCAGGCTGCGCACGAGTTCCACCGTGCCCGCGTCCACCATGGCTACATAAGGAATCGCGCACATCGGCGAATATTGCATCGCCACGCGCCGCGCATCGCCCACCAGCGCGCGCAACCCGCGGGTCTGCTCACTCCAACTCGAATATCGCACTTTATCGCCCGGAAGCGAATCCAACCGGCCCGATTCGATACGATGCACCAGCCCGCGCGGCTCGCCCGCCGACGGAATCCAGTAATACCAGCGCCGCGTCACGTGCGAGGCCGGCTGAAAACCCAGTACGCGATACGCCAGCGGGTCGCGCTTATGATGGTCGAAAAACAGCCACCCGTCCAGCTTCTGTTGTTGCAGTTCTTCCTGAATAGCCGCGAGGTTCATTTTTCAAAAGGCTCCAGATTGGCGCGCGTTGGCGGCGCCGTCGCCAGGCTGACCACCACCAGCGCCAGCACGGAAACGCCCAGCGCCGGATACACCGCGTCCAGCCGTTGTATGTCCAGAATTTGCCAGGCCACCGTGATTACGGTTCCCAAAACGATCGAGCTGATGGCGCCCGCCTTATTGGCCCGCTTCCAAAAGAATACCGCCATCACCGAGGGCGTCACGGCCGCGCCGTAAACCGTGTAGGCATACAAAGCCGCCTTCAGGATCGACTTGAAATAGGCGGCCTGCAACAGCGCGAACAAGCCCAGAGCGATCACCAGCCCGCGCGATACGATCAGCGTGCGCCGCTCGCTGGCCCGCGGATCGATGAAGCGCTTGTACACGTCGTGAATCAGGTTGCTGGCGGGCGAGAACAGGTAATTGTTGGCGGTCGAAATCACTTTAGCGAAGACGCCGCCCAGCAGGATGGCGCCCACCAACTCCGGCAGCCGCATGCGCGCGGTCAGCGGGATGATCTCGCGCGGGTAGCCGCCCAGACTCATCAGCATCGCGGGTTTCAGCGTGGCGCTGCCGACCACCGCGATGGTGACGATGACCGTTTCGAGGACCACCGTGCCGGCGATCCAGCCGAAGACCGCCCGGCGCGCATCACGCTCCGAGCGGGCGGAGAAGAACTTCTGATACATGCCCTGATTGCCGAGCAGGAGCAACATCGTCGGCAGCATATAGCCGAGGCAGTGCACCCAGCCGAGCTGTCCGAACACGGTGAAGCGATCGGCGGGCAAGGCCGCGTGGACGGCCTCCCAGCCGCCCGTGCGCGTCAGCAGCAGGGGCAGCGAGATCAGCATGATGATGGTGACGAGTACGCCGATAATCAGGTCCAGATAGGCCACCGAAGCCATGCCTGCCAGCGCGGTGAACGTGATCACGAACGCCGCGATGATGTTCATGCCGGTAGTGTGATCAAGCGAGGGGAAGATCAGATGCAGGATGTCGCCACCGCCGATGAACTGGTAGCTGGTGATGATGGTGTACGAAATCACGATGGCGATGGTGGCCAGCACGCGCGCGGCAGTGTTGTAGCGCGTTTCGAGAAGGTCGGGCACGGTGAACTGCGCGAAGCGGCGGGCGCGTCCGGCGATGACTGCGATCAGGACCAACCCGACCCAGCCGCCCGCCGACATCCACAGCGCAGAGAAGCCGTTTTTGTATGCGTTTTCGGCGCCGGCGAAGAGGCTGCCCGCGCCGATCCAGGAGGAGAGCAGGGTGAACACCAGGACGGGCCAGGTAAGCTTGCGGCCAGCTACAAGGAAGTCGGCCTGGTTTTTGACGGTGAGGGAGCGCACGACAGCCGTGCCTAGCAGGACGGCTACGATTATCGATAGCACTACGGCGTAGATCATTAGTTTGGCAGTTGGTCCGGTTTTTCAAGACTAACACGATCCGCGTGCGGGAGCGGGTCCTGGAGGACCCGCGCAGGCCTGGAGGCCGGCCCCACGGCGCGCCATGCGATCTCCGCCCGCAGATTCGCCACGCCGGCCGCCACGCGCGTGTCGATCACTTCGAAGGGGATCACGTCGTCCAGCCAGTCGTGGCTCGACCCATCGGCGCTTTGCGTGGCCACCGTCAGCGTATATTGCTGCGGCGTCAGCCAGCAGGCGAATTGGAAATCGACCTCCAACTCGTCGCCCGGCTGGTAGCTGCCCAGGTGCTTCTTTTCGATGCGCGTGTTGGTGCCGTAAACATCCATGCCGATGCGGTTGCGGATCAGAATACCTACCATGGGATCGCACGCCGGATGATGAAAGCGGCTGCGCACGCGCACCGTGACGGTTTCGCCGCCGGCAACCGACGTGACCGGTTCGCCCGCGGTATTCAGCAAATCCACGCCCAGGATTTCGCTCACGCCGTCGCCGTGGCGGAAGCTGGCCCCGAAGCGCTGCCGCTTCTCCTGCGTCGCCTGCTGCTTTTCGAGCACCAGCCCGATATACCGATTGATCACGTCGCTAGGCGAGCCTTGCGCCTCCATCCGGCCGTTAAGCAGCAGAATGGCGCGGTCGGATAGTTGCTTCACCAGGCCCAGGTCGTGCGAGACGAACAGAACCGTGATTTTGCGTTCGCGCAACTCCTCGAATTTGCGCACGCAGCGATTGGCGAAGACGGCGTCGCCCACCGCCAGGGCTTCGTCGACGATCAGAATTTCGGGGTCCACATGGATGGCGGTGGCGAAGGCCAGCCGCACATACATGCCGCTCGAATACTCTTTGACGGGGCGCGCGATGAACTCGCCGATCTCGGCGAAGGCCTCGATGGAAGGCATGGCGCGCTCGATTTCGGCGCGGCTCAGCCCCATGATCTCGCCGTTGAGGAAGACATTCTCGCGGCCGGTGAATTCGGGATTGAAACCCGCGCCCAACTCCAGCAAGGCGGCGATGCGCCCGCGCGTCACCACCCGTCCGCGAGTCGGCGGCAGGATGCCAGCCACGATTTGAAGCAGCGTGCTCTTGCCGGATCCGTTTGGACCTACCAGCGCCAGCGTCTCGCCCTTTTCGACCTGGAAGCCGATATCGCGCAGGGCCCAAAAGTCGCTGTGAAACTTTCGCTTGACGAAAGGCAGCGCCTCGCGCAGGCGGTCGGCGGGACGGCGGTAGAGCTTGTAGAGCTTGGATACGTTCTGGACCAGGACCACAAGCTCCTATTCTGACACGGCGGCGAAAGCTGGAGGGCGGGCTTCAGCCGGCGCGGGGCTTGAGCCCCGCTCTTTCGCTGGCGCTCACTTGTGAATCGACCGCAACTGTTCAACAATTGGAAAGAGCCGGCCGACATGTGCCAGCAGTTGGAGATTCGAAAGGCGGACCTCTGATGTTTAACGCAAGCTATCCTGCAAGCCTCTTACCCGAGCGCAACGGCAAGGGGCTTCATGTGCGGTTCCCGGATCTGCCCGAAGCGCTTACCGGCGGAGACGACCTTGAGGATACGCTGGCTCAGGCGGCTGACTGCCTGGCCGAAGCCATTGCCGGCCGCAACGCGCGCCGGGACGAGATTCCCGCACCGTCGAAGCCCAAACGAGGCCAGCACCTCATCGGCGTTCCGCTCTACCTTGCGCCGAAGCTGGCGTTATATCTTGCCATGCGTGAGCGCCGCATGCCAAACACCGAGCTTTCGAAGCGCCTGGGCGTGAGCGAAACAGTAGTCCGCCGGATGTTGGACCCGAAGCACGATACGAAGCCGGAAAAGATTCAAGCTGCACTGGCTGCGGTGGGCAAGCGGATTGTGGTGACATTCGAAGATGCAGCGTGAGGCGGGACTTATTGGAAAAAGCACGAACGGCGCAAAGACCACCAAGGGGCGGATCCACCATCCCGAAGCAGACTCGCGATCATTTGCGGCTTCTGCCCGCCGGTTTCCATCGAAGAGATGAACGATGCCATCGCGCGCGGCTGGCCGGGCACATGAGGAGCTTGCGCTAACCTCGCCTCCCATCCACCTGCTCGATCCGCCCGAACGCAAATACATAGAAAAACGCGCCCGCCAGGGCGAAACCGGCAGCCACCGCGAACGTCCAAAAGAATTGGCCTGTGCGCGCCACTACCAAACCCGTCAGCGCAGGCGCCGCTACTCCGCCAGATTGCCGAATCCGTTCTGCACCGCGGTCCATTTGCCGGCGGCGGGCGATCCGGCCAGCGTCTGGATCGGCGCCCAGCGATTCGAACTCCACGTCCCGAAGAATGCACACCCAACGAACCGCGGGGCCATGGAGAGGTCTTTGCTTCAGTCCGTACCCGTTACAGCCGCGTCCCAGTCCGGGACAGCCTCATATGCGGCCACCCGCCCGCGCAGCCGATCATAGGCGGAAAGGAGCAACGATCTGGCCTTAGGTTCCGAGCAATCCAGCACCCTCGCGATCTGCCCGGAATCCATCCGATGATACTTGTGCATCAGCACCGCGGCCCGTTGCTTGGCCGGCATCGCGGCCACCGCGCGTCTTACCTCTTCAAAGACATCGGCCGGCGGCGCCGGGAGCGCCAAGCCCTTCCCCTTCGACAATTCTTTCAGCGCGAGACCGGCGGCCATGCGAAACAACAAGACCGCTGGCTGCGCGGCGGGGCCAGACCACCCGCCGGTGGAACGATAAGCGCGCAGGAACACCTCCGCGGCGAGTTCCTCGGCTACTGCGCGGTCCCGCACCATGCGGTAGAGAAAATGGACTACGGCCCCCCGGTGCCTCTGCAATAGCAGGGCAAGTGTCGCCCGGTCCCGGCCTCCATCGCCGTTGCCCGGACGGCCGCCGCGGCGGGCGCACAAAGGGCCGATCTGCTCCGCTCGGCCGATTGGCTGGCGCCGGAACCTTGTAATCCGCTCGAACATATGCTCCTAACAGTCGTGCGGAGGCAATTTCCGTGCCAGCATCGATCCAGCCAAAACACCTGCCCGACGGATCGGGATGCATGCTCCCTATCAGCGCCAATGCGGAATTTGACAGGCATTGTGTGCAGAATCTTACCTGGCGGGCAGCAATTGCATACCCGCGACGAGTAGGATGCTGCCCGGTATTGGGCGATCCCCCATTTCCCCTTCCGTTTGGCCGTGGGGTAGAATGAGCGGAGAAGTGAGGAGAAAGGCGAATGTCTGCTCTCGTATTGGTAGTGGAAGACGATGCGGGCGAGCGATCCGATCTGGTCGAAATGATTTCGGCTTTCGGTTTCCAAGTGGCCACGGCGGCGGACGGCCGGGAGGCTCTTGTGAAGCTGGCATCGTTCCCGGCCAACGCCATCCTGACCGACCTGATGATGCCGCGCATGGGCGGCGTCGAGCTCTTGAAGGAACTGGGCGTGCACGGCGACCGCACGCCCGTTATCGTGCTGACGGCATTCGGAAGTATCGATCGGGCGATTTCGATGGTGCACGACCTGAAGGCATTCTGGTTTCTCGAAAAGCCCGTGCAGCCCGGAATCATGCGCGCTCTTCTGGAGCGTGCGATTCAGCAGAGCCGCCTCGTAGCGGAAGCCGATCGCCTGAACCGGCAGCTAAGCTATCGGGGTGTCTTAGGCGACATGGTAGGCAATTCCTCGCCGATGAAGGAAGTCTTCGCCCTGGTCCGTCAAGTCGCGCCCACCACCGCCTCGGTTCTGATCACTGGCGAAAGTGGAACCGGCAAAGAGCTGGTCGCACGTGCGATTCATCGCCTGAGTCCGCGAAGCGGCGGCCCGTTTGTGGCGGTGAATTGCGCGGCGCTGCCGGAGAGCCTGGTGGAGAGCGAACTCTTCGGCCATGAAAAAGGGGCGTTTACGGGCGCGGCGGCGCGCAGCGTCGGATGTTTCGAACAAGCCCACAACGGCACGCTGTTGCTCGATGAGATCGGAGAGATGCCGATAGCCACGCAAGCCAAGCTGCTGCGCGTGATCGAAGAATCGAAAGTACGGCGGCTGGGCGGCGCAAACGACATTCCAGTCTCCGTGCGTGTTCTGGCGGCAACTAACCGCTCGCCCGAAAAGGCGATCCAGGACAAACATCTCCGCGAGGATCTGTATTACCGTCTCAACGTGTTCCACGTCTCCCTGCCGCCTCTCCGCGAACGCAGGGAGGATATTCCGTCAATCGCGGCGGCTCTGATCGGCGATCTGAACCAAAAGCACGGCTGCCGGGTGACCCATCTGAGTCCCGAGGTGCTTGCCCGGTTCAACGCTAGTTCCTGGCCCGGCAACGTCAGGGAGTTGCGAAACGCGATAGAGCGCGCGATCATCGTGGCCGGCAAAGGCGAAATCCAGCTTCAGCACCTTCCCGGCGCTGTAGTGCCCGAGACGCCGCCATCCATCCTGCCGCGGAATCCACCGAATGAGGATGTACTCACGCTGCGGGCCGGCCCCGAGATGCAGGCTGTGGAAGAAGCTTATATAAAGCTGGTGTTGAGACACACGAACAACAACAAACTCAGGGCGGCGAAAGTCCTGGGCATTTGCGTGCGAACGCTCCACGGCAAGCTGCGCTCGTTCGAGGGCGGGAAGGCGCAGGGCGCCGCCGCTGGCGATTGACGATTTAGCCCGCCGGCAGGGTAAACACGACGGCGGCTCCACCATCAGTCGATTCGGCCCATATCCGGCCGCCATGCCGCTCCACGATTACCCGGCAAGTCGCCAGACCCAGACCCGGACCCGGGAGCCGATTGCCCTGTAAGCGCACGAATGGCCGGAAGATGCTCTCCAGGTAAGGCGCTGGCACTCCCGGACCATTGTCCCGAACGGTAAGGAGGCACTCCCCCCCCCGTTTTTCCGCTGTGATTTGGATTTGAGGAGGGACTGGACCCCGATGTCGAAGCGCGTTACGCAGCAGGTTCTCCAAAACCTCCATCAGCCGGTCGGGGTCGCCGGAGACGCGCGGCAGCTTATCGTAGGTTACGCTGGCATTGTTGGCGCGGATTTCTTCGTCCAACCTGGCTAAGACCGTGCGAAATAGTACATCCAGCGGCACGGGTTGGAACGACTCCGCCCGGATTTGAAGCGCAATCGCATAGCTGGCGATGCCGTCGGCCAGCAAGTTGATCTTGTGGGCGCCGTCGGCGATGAGGCCAAGGCGCTCTTCATCACCGGCCGCGTGCGCCGCCCGGCGGTCCTTCAGGAGTAAATCGGCGCTCACGCGGATAGCGCGCAGAGCCGTCCTTAAGTCGTGGGAAGCATGCAGAAGGAATTCGCCGATGTCCGGCTCTGGCGGCATAATCAAAGCATAGCGCTCAGCCCGCTTCTTCGAGCTCACGCCGTGAGGTCTGGCACTGAGATTGCTAGTGGTGTCCGAATCTAAAAGAGGCCGGCGTGCTTCCCCTGTAATAAACTTGGAGCTAATATGCTATTGACGCCACGATGGGATTCGTTCCTGTGAAAAACTTGCGGCTGCTATGTCTGCTCGCCGCGGCCGCGCCGCTGGTGAGGGGCGATCAAGCGGTGCCGAGCGCCGGCCAGACCGGTCCCGAAGCGCTTAAGACCCTCACCCTCGAAGAACTGTCGCAAATCGAAGTGACCACACCTTCGAAGGAGCCCGTGAAGGCTTTTAGGACCCCGGCGGCCATCTATGTCATCACCGGAGAGGATATCCGGCGTTCGGGCGCCACTTGCATTCCGGAGGCGCTGCGGCTGGCGCCTGGCGTGGAAGTCGCCCGCATCGACTCCAGCACCTGGTCGATCGGGATCCGCGGTTTTGGAACCAATTTGACACGATCCGTTCTGGTGCTCATCGACGGCCGCACCGTTTACACCCCTCTTTTCGATGGGACGTATTGGGATGTGCAAGACACCATGATGGAGGATATCGACCGGATCGAAGTGATCCGCGGCCCCGGCGGCACGATCTGGGGGCCGAACGCGGTGAATGGCGTCATCAACGTCATTACCAAGAGCTCCAAAGAGACTAAGGGAGCCTTGGTGTCCGCGGGCGGGGGAAATTTTGAACAGGGTTTCCTCAATGCCCGGTACGGGGGCGGCAACGACGATGGCTTTAACTATCGAGTTTACGGCAAAGGTTTCACCCGCGGCCCCGAATACCACCCCGACGGCCAGAATTACGACGACTGGCGGGCTGCCCAAGCCGGCTTTCGCATGGACTGGCAGGTGGACAGTCGCGACACCGTCACCATGCAGGGCGATGTATATGACGAGGAGGCCGGCGAGAGCGTCGGGGCCACCAGTTATGCGCCGCCATACTCACAGATCATAAACTCCAACGCGCTGCTCTCGGGCGAAAACGTGATGGCCCGCTGGGAAAGAAGCGTCAACGATGGCAACGACCTCCATTTACAGGTTTATTGGGATCGTACCGATCGGCAAGAGGCGAACTTTGCAGAGATCCGCAATACCTTCGACGTCGATTTCCTGCAGCGCGTTCGATTGCCCTTTCACCAGGAGCTTTCATGGGGACTCGGAGCGCGCGTCGATCCGGTGGACGACACGGAGGTGGTTTCGGGGCTGCAGTTCCTTCCGCTCAAGCGCACGGACTATCTTTTCACCGGCTTCGTGCAGGATGAAATCGGGCTGGTGGACGGCCGCCTGTCCTTGATCCTTGGGACTAAGCTGCTGCGAACCAATTTCACCGGCGTGGCGCCGGAACCAAGTGTCCGGCTGCTCTGGACGCCGAGCGAAAAGCAAACCATTTGGGCCGCTTTTACGCACGCCTTGCGCACGCCTTCC